>VFSW01006205.1_pt1 | contig 17615 bp, 17 predicted proteins | sample 5358111 | NCBI WGS metagenome assembly VFSW01 (sample SAMN11554181, study PRJNA540505) | mine drainage metagenome | isolation source: sediment from site ElyBrook_90M | place: USA: Ely Copper Mine, Vershire, VT | collected 2017
AGTCTTAAAAGGACCGCCTGAAGGCGGGGGCTTTGCTCCCAAAGAGGGATAGTAATCACCAAAAACCCGCCTCGAGGCGGGTTTTTGGTTATAAATGTATCCTTGGTGAATTACAAGATATCTCCCGAGCTCCCGGTGCTTGCATTGACCCACGTGCCATATTTGCCTCCGTGGTAGATCCAGCCCCAGAAGTTAAGATTCGAGGTGTCGCTCGGAAAATATTGCGTCACCCAGTCGACATATCCGGGACAATTTCCGCTGGTATCACAGTTGTAATCTGTCGTACCAACGTTGCCATGTGTTTGCCACGCTGGATTTGCGAGCGGCGTGCCGGTTATGGTCGCGGTGTAGCCGCCCTCGAATGTGCCTCTCTCATTTCCGGTGAGCGTCCCGGTATTGCCCGGGCTTGCATTACCGGCAAAATCTTGCGACGAGAATTGCCCATGATAGCTGACCGTAGCGCAATACACATTCGGGACTGCCGTCGCCCAAACCTGAATATTGCGGTTGAGATTGTCGAACGCCCACCACGTCGTCGGCCCAAAACCCGAGTCGACGTCGTTTTGCACCTTTTGAGTTACGCTGATGACCGGCGCCCCCACCCCCTGGCATTGGGCAGAGTTGAGCTGGCTTCCCCAGTTTAGATGCGCGGTCGCCGCAAGTACCGGTGCCGCCATCGCACCGAATAATATAACGCTTGTCCCCGCACTGAATAACACCTTCTTGATATTCATACGTGTTAGTTTTAGCTGACTAATAATCGGGACTAAACCTCGTATCAGCGTCGCTCGCTCGGAATTGGAAAAGCAAGATTCTTCCAACTCTCTCGCTTCGCTCACTAATACTGAGCACTTTTATTATACCGCACCGGTTTATGTCGACAACTCGATTCGATTCGATTGGAAGCTCGCGGTCCAATTCTGGCGCACAATTTTTCCCTGCGCATCGTGCGGAGAGAGGGATTCGGTCACGAATAATTTGTTCCCCGTCGCTCACAAATTTTCGCTACCCCGACTCGCGACCTCGCCTGCTGGCTCGGTATTCGCTCCGTCTTTCTCATCTCCCTCTCTTTCAGCAATGATGAATCGCTTGGACAAGAGAAGTCTTGTCCGTCGCGAATCATTGCGGAGAGAGGGAGATTCGAACTCCCGATACCCTTTCGGATATACCACCTTTCCAGGGTGGCCCATTCGACCGCTCTGGCATCTCTCCGTATCGCTTTTCAAACATTGTCGGGGGTCACTCCCGAGCTAAAAGTATTTTTCCGCTGAAAAATCTTTTAGTCATGGCTCGCGCCGTCGCGCTCCTGTCTTGCGAAGCCCCACTCATTCGCTTCTCACCCTTTTGGATATACCCCCGCTCCGACACTCCTCCGGCGTCTGCAATGGTAACGGTCAGAAGAGAAAAAATCAATTATGTTATATGGAATACACGATGAGACTGATGACAGCAAAGACAAGTGCCACGTAGAGGGTGTACGCCGCGATGGGCAATAAGATCGACGTGCCGGAAATTATATAGCAAAGTATGAGAAAAACGCCGAGCGATTGGAGGATCATTTTTATTTTCCCGGGAATCTTCGCCCGTATCTCGACGCCATGGTATTTCTTCCGATAGAACGACACGGCGATGATGATGAGCTCGAGACCGATGATAGCGAACGCCAGCGCGTGTCCCAGATATTTTGAAACGATGATAGCCGCCACCGAACCGATGAGGAGCTTGTCGGCCAGCGGATCATACATCTTGCCCCAGTCGGTCACCTGATTCCTTGTCCGGGCCAATGCGCCATCGAGCGCATCAGAGTATGCGGCGATTATGAAAAGAGCGATTCCCCACGCGTAAAGCTCGGTGTAAAGAAAATAAATGACGAACGGGATCATGGCGAACCGGAATCCGGTCACGCTGTTCGGCGATACGCCTTGCGGCACGAGCGGAAGGATAGTCTTCGCCTGGATCTTGTCGAAAATGGTCGGGGTAATCCTGTCTTGGCCTTTTGGCATATGCGTATAATTATAGCGCGAATGAAAGAGCTTAGTCTTTGCCTGCCCCTTCACGCTTTTGATTTTCTAAGGACCGTCCACGACGTATCGTGTTTTGTAAATGAAACGTCAAGCGGTTCAAAACCGTGCGTTTTATATATTTCATCGAGAATTCCTCGCTTCCCCTCTTCGGACGCGGAAACCCAACGTTCACGATTTGCTTCACTTTCATCCATGTATTCAGAAAAAAATCGTTCGATCATCCTGTTGGAGACGACAAGGCCGCCGGGAATCAGGGACTCGACCGATTTGGTATCCGCCCCTATATCACTACCTTGGAACGCCAATAACATCGCCGTCTCCGCTGGGGAAACAAATCGCTCGACTTGATCCCTTTCAAAAGCTGCCGATGGCGCACCTTCATCAGCATAAGCCCGAGGATCAAGACGTATCGTTACGTGCTCCTCGCCAGACCCAAAATCAAATGGAAAACTGAAACTATAGTCATTCATCTTTTCGGCGCGACCCTGTGCCAACGCCGTGATGACGTCTTCCACCCGCTGGCGACCGGTTTCGCGCAATGTAAACGGATCAACCATGATGATGTTCCGGCCTCCGAGCAGGATTGGGTACTCGATGTCCGTTCCCGAAGCCTCATATACGGCTGGAAAACGGCGCAACAACCCTTCATCGAGAAATCCGCGCTCGCGCATCTCCAAAACGGCCCGCTTTTTCTCCAGCGTGGCGAGATTGTACATGGTCATGGTGGCCGTCGCCAAGCGTTCGAAAGCTCTCTGCAAATCTTCGGTCGGTAAAAGCGTCTTTATCCTTTCGGGCGTCAGTAAACGCGTTGTGTCATCAGCCGCTTTCTGGTAACGCTTTTCAAGCGAAATCACCGCCTCGGGTTGAATCTCACCGCTCTCACTCATGAACTTGCCTCGCGGATATTCTGGCATTTCTTAATTCTATATCTGGCCGTCCCCTATAAGCGCCTTTATCCTCTCTTCTATCGGCGGATGGGTCATGAACAGGCGGCTGATGCCCGACATCGCTTTGGGGCCGAACGGGTTCGCGATGAAAAGATGAGCCGTCGCATTGTTGGCGTGCCGCATCGGCTGGCTGTAGGCAGCAATTTTTTGCAAGGCAGACGCGAGACCTTCCGGATATCTTGTGAGAAGTGCGCCGGACGCATCGGCCAGGAATTCGCGCTTGCGCGAAATCGCCAGTTGGATCAAGGTCGCGACCAAAGGCGAAATGATAGCGCCGACGATGCCGAGGACAAGGAGAATTATGCCAAGCTGGTTTCCTTCGCGGTCATTTCCCCGCCGGCCGCCGATGCCGCCCCACCACAAACTGCGCAAAAAGAAATCAGACATGAGCGTCACGAGGCCGACCAAAACCACCACCATCGTCGAGATGAGCGTGTCGCGGTTGCCGACATGGGAAAGCTCATGGGCAATGACTCCCTCGAGCTCGGTGTGATTGAGGATCTGGAGAAGTCCGGTCGTCACGCAGACGACGGCGTGTTCCTTGTTGCGACCGGTCGCGAACGCATTCGGCGCCGGATCATTGATGAGATAGACCTTTGGCATGGGAAGGCCGGCGGTAATGGAGAGATTCTCCACGATGTGGATCAAGTCCTGATTCGTCGCCGGATCAGCCGGTACCGCCCGCGACAATTTCAAAACTATCTTATCGGACCACCAGTAACTGCCAACGTTCATCACCACGCTCAGAATGATGGCGAAATACAAAATAGCCGCACTATTGTATATATAGCTGAACAACCAGCCCAATGCGATTATCACGGCGAAAAACAAGCTCATCAAAAGCCAAGTTTTGTGGATATTCTTCGATTGCTGGGTATATAACGTGGCCATAGTGACAACCTTCTTTGGCGCGCGTGGTTAGAACTTCACCTGTACCGGCTCCTTGGCGGCTGCATCGGCAGCGTCGAGCTGGAAGAACTCCATCGGCGCGAAGTGGAACGTGCCGGCGATGACATTCCCCGGGAAGGCCTCGATAGCGGTGTTCAGGTCCCGAACGTTGCCGTTGTAAAATCGGCGCGCTGCTTGTATCTTATTTTCAGTGTCAGAGAGTTCGGTCTGGAGCGCGAGAAAGTTTTGGTTGGCTTTCAATTCCGGATAGGCCTCCGCGATGGCAAAGACACTCTTCAAGGCGCCGGCGAGCTGGTTTTCCGCGACTGATTTATCGGCGAGACTCGACGCACCCATCGCGGCCGCGCGCGCTTTGGTCACATTTTCGAACGCGCTCTTTTCGTGCGCCGCGTAACCTTTCACCGTTTCCACCAAGTTCGGAATGAGGTCGTACCGCCGCTTGAGCTGCACATCGATATCCGCCCAGGCTTCCTTTGCTCGGTTCACCAACGTCACGAAATGATTGTAGGCCACCATCGCCCAGAGCAAGAACAAGACGATAACGGCAACAAGAATATAGAGGATTATCATAAAATTTATAGTTAGACCGGTAAGTCGGCCCATTATAGCATTTTCTGCCGTCGGAAACTACCCAGTCCCTCGACACGCTATACTTATTGGGACAAGTCACACCGGGGCTGATGGCCGTCGGCGCCAGGCGTGCGCAAAAAGTTCCACGACGACACGATGTCTTGAACTAGTTGCTCATTTGATAAACCAGCCGTGATAGTTATACCGTTCATATGCAACGGATCGCTGAACCAAACGTCAATTTCACCATGAACGGGGTCCTTAAGATACCAACCCTTTCCACCCGTCGACGTATTAAATTCGGTGAGTTCCTGAATTTTTTCTGGCGGTATTTTGAAGACCTGGGCAAGATTGCTGAGCGTAAAGTCGCCAGGAATCAGATTAAAGACGCCAATAAATGCCCCCGTCTTCGCCAAAAATCCGAAACCATAAGAAGGTAAGGCAAAAGAGCCGATCAACCCTTCTTCTTCCGGTAAAATGACAGTCAATGCGCACAGGTATTCAAGTGGGTTTGGGTCGGGCTGACACCCGTCGCCCATGCATGTGTAAAGCGGTGGCTCGCTTCCGGAAACACTGAACTCGGTCGGATATTGAAACGAAAATCCAAGATCTGTATTCTTATATGTCTGCGAGTTCTTTAACCCCGTGGCCGAAGTTGTGGCTAATCCTAAAGGCAAAAGGGGTCCAGAAATCTCTCCGGTCGCGTTAGATTGAGAGGTTGAATCGTTGAATTTAGTGGAGGTGCTGACTGACGGAATGAATCTGAAGGTAGAGAGAACTTTATCGAATAAGGGAATTGAAGCGGCATCAAAACAAGTCTTCGAGTTTGTCGGGGTAAATTCAAGATAGAACCCTGGTCTATCGGGGAATTGATCAACGAGAACATCATACATGCAAGGCGCAACGCCAAATTCCCTGTATCGGGCACCTGCAAAAATCTTCGAGTCAGCCATATCCGCGACCGGGGGATTCGGTTCTTCGCCAAGCGGATTGACTATAATTCTATCGGCCCTTGGACTCGTGAACAGAAATATTCCTTGAGAGGCAATGACGCTGCCGTCTGATCTATAAGCCGGCGTGAAATCAAAGCTCCAATCTAGAGGGTATTGAAATTGAAATCCGTATTGACGGTTTGTATAAGTTTGCCAGCCAGATGTATCAATTGCGGAGTCCGTCGATGTGGCCGCACCAGCTTCGCACTTCTCTTCCCACGGACGCAGGCACTTCTGCAAAACCTCGCACCACGAATAGCCGGCCGAGCCGATACAGCCGTGAGCATCGCGGTCGTTGCCGACAAGCGGGCTATTAGTTTGCATTTGGTAGTCTGTGAAAGACCGCCAATAAAAAAAACTTATAGTACCACCTACGACTAAAATGCCCGCAACGAGGAGCGGCCGAAAAAACCGGCTTGGCGTTTTTTGGGGCACCGAAGAAGGCTCTGTCGAAAAGTCTGTTGGGGTCCTTGGTTCCAAGGCAGTGATCTTATTGTATCGCGCAACGAGGCCCAATGCTATCCACCCTTGTAGATAGCCGGTGGCGGTAAATTCCGTCCAGAAATTATTATTTCACTTTTTCTTCCAACCTGGAGACCCGACGAGTGAGCGCGGAAAACTCTTCGTAATCGACTTTGCGCATCAGATGCGCTTTCATGAACTCGATATCTTGCTTCATAATCGTCTGGGTTTCCGCTACTCCTGCAACCATTTCGGCAACAATTTTGAGTTGACCGGAAAAATCTTCTTTCAAAACACCCATGTGACGTCTGATTTCCTTCGTCTGTTCTTGCAGTAACTTTTTAACATTTTCCGGCTTAGGGCTTTTCATGTCCTGATTATACGCCTAGCAAACTGCGGCGCAACTCGCTTAGAAGCTTCTGAACATCGGCGAACTTAGACAAATTTTTGTGATACCATATATCTATGTTTCTAAAGAATTTGCCGGGTTGGCTGAGGGTGGGCTTAGAAACGGCAATTGCCCTTGTTATCGTGGGCAGCTTAGATTTAGGGTGTCAAATACACGCCTCAAAAATATTCACCGACAGCGGAGGTAGAGAAGATTTTTCTGGCATTGAATGCGCGCCCCTAGACATTCCGTTCTGGCCATTTGAAATTTTGCTTTTTTCATCTAACACTCAACCGACATTCCCTCCTGCGTATGTAATTTATCCATTATCGTTGCTAACCTACTTTGCATGCGGCGCGTTTATCGGCACCTTGCGCGACAGAAAGAAAAATGGACCTGATTTGCACAGTGAAAATAATTTAAATTCTTAGACCAAAAACCGCGAAGCGTCCTCGCTCCGCGGTTTTTTCTTTCTTTCAGCTTTCAACTATCTTAGTATCCCATATCGTCGGCCATGCCCGGAGCGCCGGCGCCCGGCGAGGGTTTCTTTTCTTCCGGTTCGTCGGCGATGGCCGCTTCGGTCGTCAGGAGGATAGCCGCGGCGCTCGCGGCATTCTCGATGCCGCTCCGCGTCACCTTGACCGGATCAATGATGCCGGCGGCGATCATGTCGGCGACTTTTTCGTCTTTCAACGCGTCATAGCCCGCATTCCCTTTCGCTTTCCGAATGTCTTCGACGATGACCGAGCCGTCGTCCTTGCCGGCATTGACCGCGATCTGGCGAAGCGGCGCCTCGAGCGCTTTCAAGACTATCTTAAAACCAACCTCGAACTCTTTCGTCATGTCGGTCTTGCCTTTGAGCCACGCTCCGGCCTTCTCCGCGGCGCGGATGAATGCCACGCCCCCGCCCGCGACGATACCTTCGGCGATGGCCGCCTTGGTCGCGTTGACGGCGTCCTCTATCTTCAATTTCAAATACTTCATTTCGGTCTCGGTGGCCGCGCCAACGCGAATGACCGCCACGCCGCCGGACAATTTCGCGATGCGCTCGTCGAGCTTCTCGATATCATATTTCGATTCGGTCGCCTCGCGCTGTTTGCGGAGCTGGGCGACGCGGGCTTCAATATCCGCTTTCTTCCCCTTGCCGCCGACGATGGTCGTCTTGTCTTTGTTGGCGACCACCCGATTGGCCCGCCCCAGCATCGACAGTTCGGCTTTTTCAAAAGTAATGCCTACCTCATCGGAGATGACCTTCGCGCCGATCGTCGCCGCGATATCACCGAGAAGTTCTTTCTTGCGGTCGCCGTAGCCGGGCGCTTTCACTGCGAGGACGTTGAACGAGCCGCGTATCTTATTCAGCACGAACGTCGTCAACGCTTCGCCCTCGACATCCTCGGCGATGATGACCAGGTCTTTCTTGCCGGTCGCCGCCAGCTTCTCGAGGAGCGGCAGTATCTCTTTGATCGCCGCGATCTTTTTGTCCGTCACCAAGATGGCCGGGTCATGATACTCGGCTTCCATCCGCTCAGCGTTGGTTATCATGTATCCCGATACGTATCCTTTGTCGAATTCCATGCCTTCGACGACCTCGGAATCGACGCCGACGGACTGGGACTCTTCCACGGTGACCACGCCGTCTTTGCCCACCTTGTCTATCGTGTCGGCAATGATCTTGCCGATCTCTTCGTTTTCCGATGACACGGTCGCCACTTGCCGTATCTCATCTTTGCTCTTTATCGGTTTGGCAATATCTTTCAGGGCTTTGACCACGTGCTCTTTGGCCGCTTCTATGCCGGCGCGGATGCCCATGGCATTGGCGCCCATGCCCGTTTGGCGCAATCCTTCGGAGACGATGGCTTGGGTCAGTACTACGGAGGTCGTCGTCCCGTCGCCCGCCACGTCATTGGTCTTGCCGGCGACTTCTTTCACGATCTCCGCGCCCATATTCTCGAACTTATCTTTCAGTGTGATCTCCTTGGCGATAGACACGCCGTCGTTCGTGATGGTCGGCGCGCCGTAGCCGCGGTCGAATACCACGTTGCGGCCCCGCGGCCCGATGGTAATCCGGACGGCGTCCGCCACTTTGTCGACGCCGCGCTTCAACGCCTTGCGCGCATCTTCGTTATAAAGGATTTTCTTGCTCATTGCGGTTTGAAATGAAAATTGATAATCGTCGCTTCCGCAGCTATTTTATGACCGCGAGAATGCTGTCTTCTTTCAGGATATACAATTCCTCGCCGTCGACTTTTATCTCATCGAACCCGTATTTTGAAAAGATGACGCGGTCGCCGACTTTCACCCGCGGCGGCACGACTTTGCCGTCCTCGTAGCGGCCGGGACCCACCGCCAAAACCTTCCCTTGCTCCGGTTTCTCTTTCGAGACAGTGTCGGGAATAATGATGCCTGATGCGGTTTTCTCGGCCAAGTCGGCGCTGTCGAACGGCTTGACCAATATCCTATCGGCCAACGGAAGAACCTGCATCTTCCTTGTTTTCTCGGCTTCTTTTTTCATAGCTGCAATATAGATTACTGATAAATAATTTCCGGCGTAGTGCCAGAATATGGCTTGATTAGGCGGTAATTATAGTCGAAAGCAGATCTCTGTAAAGTATTGACGCAACAGTTTATATATGCTAGTATATTGTCAGTTCGAAGATAGGAAACAGGGTTCTTTGACGCAACTGAAACACACAAAAGAAAGAAAGGATTTTGCGTGCACACTGAAAATTTAGCCCCCTCGAAACGTCTGCTCGGAATACCCGGCGTCACGGTAATGGTTGAATATGAGGGCAAGCCCCTCAAGATTCAGCCGAACGGGTTCGCCGGCACACTCGACCGCCCCGGTTTTGCAAAACTCCGGGTACGTATTTCCACTACTGCGTCGTACATCGGCTACGACCGGAACGAGCATAATACCGGAGTGGAAATGCTCCGGAATAGCGGCTCGAACGAGTCGCCCGCCTATCAGCGGACAGTCCCGATTCTCCAGGTGGGAGGCCAGAGGGTGTACTACCCCGATTCCAAAGCGGGGATTTGGCTTCTCGCGGTCGGAACTGACGGCATTGCCAGGGTTTTCCTGGTCGCGCTGAACGCCCAAGAGAGCAGGCTCTTCGTCACCTATACCGCCCTCTATGAGCGGCGGTGCTACCGCGACGAGTCTGAAAAGGTGGTCTGCCCCGGCATGGAAGAAATGTGGGGGCCAGAGATCACCCGGCTCCTCGGTGGAATCGACGTCAAACTGCCGGAATTGAGCACATGCGTTCCGGCGGCACCTGATACCGAAACCTTTCCAGAAGGAATCGGGAGAATAAAGTGGTACAACCTCCGGCTCGGCATCGGTATTGTCCGAACCGCAAACGGCGAGGCGCGCACCCACTGGAGCGAGGCGCCTCAACGGAGCGACGGCATGCGCTACTTCTGGGAGGGCGACCTTGTCGCCTTCCGTTCGATGACACGCCGCACCGGCCACAAACCCACACCGGAGTTTGAGATCCATGGGGTTTCGCTCCTTTCCACGTAAGCTCCACAACCGACCTGCACTGCCTCACGCCGTGCGGGTCGATTTTTTATCAGGTCTTGGTTGTGATATCATTTTTCAATATCTCCGTGACTCCCTTCACTAAGATAATTCTTCCCTCGCGGCCCCAGATCGACACGTCGATCGCCATCTTTTTACTTAAAAAATTCGGGGAAGAAAAATTTCCTTCCCTCTCGTCAGCGTCGATCGAGATCTGGCAGGCCCTTCCGGCCGGAGAGACCGACGCCTCGCTCCGTGAAAAAGGCATACTTCCTCTCGATACCGGCGGCGGCGCGTTCGACCATCACGGACGAAACGAGAAGGTCACTGCTTCCGAACTGGTGGCGAAATATCTCGACGTGTTCGATGACCCAGCCCTCAGCAAAATGCTCGCCCTCGCGACCAGGGACGACTTTGAAGGAAAAGGCACCGTATCGAGCGACCCGCTCGACCGGGCCTTTGGCATCGCCGGCCTCTTGGCCGCTTTGAATAAGACCCTGCCGGGTGAACCTTACACCGTCGTCATGACGGTGCTTCCCCTTTTCGCCGCCCATTATGCCGAAGAATCGAAACGGACCAAGGAGCTTCCCGCCGAGGTCGAAAAAAAACAGCGTGAGGGCAAGGTCGAAACGTTCGTCGTGCGACAGCGAGGAAAGAATCTGAAGGTCATTCTCATCGAATCGAATAACCTGAGCATGGCCGGCTATCTTCGTTCCCGGCTCGGCGGCGCGTTCGATGTCGTTGCCCAGATCATGGAAACGGGACACCTCAACATATTGACGCGGCCGACCAAGCACGTCGACTTGCGCGCGCTCGCGGCGCTCATCAGGGCCGAAGAACTTCTTCTTGCCGACCGCGGTGAAAGTTCGTTCGATATGAAAAGCTTGGCCCGCAGCGGCCGGATCGATTCCGTCCCGAACTGGTACTACGACACAGCGACGAACTCGATCCAGAACGGTGGCGCCCAGCCGGGAACCACCGCCGCCACGGCAATTCCGCGCGAAAGCATGAGGAAGGTCCTCGAAACGGGCCTTTCGGAAGAACTGTGGAATCCGCTGCGGTCATAGAGGGAACGCGCCGCAGGGCATGCCGCACGGGGGCGAGTCCCTTGCCTTTATCGGCAAACCTGCTATACTCCTCGGATGACCAGTCTCGGCAGTCTCCTTCCCTACGCAGAGATCGTATTGGCGCTCCTTCTTGTCGGTGCGGTGCTCCTGCAGCAATCAGGGGCGGGGCTGGGCGGCGCCTTCGGCGAAGGCGCGAACTGGAGTTCGGCATTTCACACGCGCCGCGGTCCGGAAAAATTTCTCTTCAATGCAACCATTATCCTCGCTATCTTATTTGCCTTGTCAGCGCTCGCATCGCTCATTATCCGCTAACCTCTTCCGAAGCGCGTTTCCTCTGAAGCGCCTGAGGCGGTCTTTACATTCGTGAACAACGATCCGGAACAAAATCTATCTCGCCGCGGCTCGGTCCGCGGACGGCTCTCGACACTGCTCCAAAACCTTTCGCTCACCGAGCGGACCATATTTTATGTACTGAGCGCGATCCTCATCGCTTCCGCCGCGTACCTTGCCTACTCCATCAACGAATCGTTCATGGTGGAAATACCAGGCCACGGCGGTAATCTGACCGAAGGCATCGTTGGCACGCCACGCTTCATCAATCCGATCCTTGCCATCTCCGACGCCGACCGCGACCTCACCGAGCTTGTCTATTCTGGACTTCTTAAGCCAGGTCCCGGCGGCACCTATATCCCCGACCTCGCCCAAAGCTACACGGTCTCATCCGATGGCCTTACCTATGATTTCATTCTTCGAAGCAATGCTACTTTCCACGACGGTACGCCGGTGACGGCGGATGACGTCGTGTTCACCATACAAAAGGCGGAAGATCCTGATGTAAAAAGCCCGAAACGCGCCGACTGGGACGGCGTCGACGTGGAAAAGGTCTCCGACCACGAGGTGCGGATTACCCTGAAACAGCCCTATGCGCCTTTCCTCGAGAACGCAACGCTTGGCATCCTGCCGAAACATATCTGGCAAAACATCAGCGCCGACCAGTTCCCGTTCAGCCAATACAATGTGGAACCCATCGGCAGCGGTCCGTACCGCTACGACAGTTACCAACGCAACAACGCCGGGGTACCGACCTCGTACAAACTTACGTCGTTCAAAAATTACGCGTTGGGCAGCCCCTACATAGCCTCGCTCACGTTCGTATTCTATCCCGACGAGGATACTTTGTATCAAGCGGTGACCGATGGCGCCGTTGACAGTGCCGGAAGCATCTCTTCGGCCGAAGCGGTAACCCTCCACGCCAAAGGCTACCGGATGGTGACCGCGCCTCTGCCGCGCGTCTTTGCGCTCTTTTTCAATCAAAACCAGGCGCCTGTCCTGGCGAACAAAGAAGTGCGGCAGGCACTTTCGATGGTCGCCGACAAACAAACCATCCTCGGAAATGTCCTCGATGGCTATGGTGTCATCCTGAACGGACCTATCCCGCCGTCGACCTATGATCCGACGGCGCACGCGACGTCAACCGACCTCGCGACGGCGAGCAGCACCATTGCCGCGGCCAAAGCGCTTCTCGAAAAGAACGGCTGGAAACTCGGCCCGGACGGCGTCTATGCGAAAAAGACCAAGAAAGAAACTCAGGCTTTGGTATTTTCCATCACCACCTCGAATGCGCCGGAGCTGAAACAAACCGCCGGCCTTCTCGCGCAGGAATTCGCGCAGATCGGCGCGCAGGTCACGGTCAAGGTCTTTGAACCGGGAGAACTGAACCAATCGGTCATTCGACCGCGTAATTATGACAGTCTGCTCTTTGGCGAGATCGTGGGACGCAACCCCGACCTTTTCGCCTTCTGGCACTCGTCGCAGCGCAATGACCCCGGCCTTAACATCGCACTGTATACGAACATCCAGGCGGACCAGCTCCTCGAGGAAGCTCGCGCCGCTTCAAGCACGGCCGGTCTGCTCTCGATCTACACGAACTTCGAATCGGATATCGCCAAGGACATGCCGGCTATCTTCCTCTACTCGCCGGACTTCATTTACGTCGTACCTGACCGCTTGCAAGGCATCAGCCTCGGCGCTCTGACGACGCCGTCGGAACGATTCCTTTCCATCCCGCACTGGTACGTTCAAACCGACAAAGTCTGGAGCGTATTCGCCCCTAAACAGTAACTCTAAAAAATTATCAACGGTCGCGACCATAAACACCACGGTCTTGCGGCAATTAACTCTCTTTAAGTATGGCTATAGATAAAAACTCCCTTATGTCGGGCCGCCCCGTGCGACCGAAACATCAGCTGCTCGCGCCGCTCAAACTGGTCGCGGCGCGGCCGAACACGCCCAAACCCCTGCCCGGCAAACCGCCTTCCCGCGGCATAGGCCAAAACCGCAACCACGGGAAACAAAACCGGTCGCGGCGCGGCGGCATGCGCGGCATGCGCGGCGGCAAAGACTTTTCGCGACCCTTGCCGCGGCGCGAAAAAGAACCGGCATCGATCATTCCTCCCGCCGGCGATGCGATCCGCATCATTCCTCTCGGCGGCGTCGAAGAGATCGGCAAGAACATGACCGCCGTCGAATATCAGAACGAAATAATCGTCGTTGACGCCGGCATGATGTTCTCGAGCCCGGACACGCCCGGTGTCGATTACATCCTGCCGAATACGACGTACCTGGAAGAACGCCGGCACAACATCAAAGCGGTGGTCATTACCCACGGCCACCTCGACCACATCGGCGGCATTCCCTACCTCATCGGCAAGCTCGGCAACCCGCCGATCTACAGCCGCGAATTCGGGGCTATGCTTATCCAAAAACGCCAGGTGGAATTTCCCCACTTGCCCCAGCTCAACATGAAGATCGTCGGCGCGAACGACGGCGCCATTCCCCTTACGAAAAATCTCAAGGTCCGCTTCTTCGGCCTGACCCACGCCATTCCCGATTCGACCGGCGTCATCATCGAAACGCCTTACGGCGACCTTATCTTCACCGGTGATGTCCGCGTGGAAAACCGGAACGGCGTGCCGATGGAGAAAGAACTCGAACAATACGCTCGGTTCAAAGATAAGAAAGCCCTGCTCCTCGCTATGGACTCGACCGGCATCGACCGCCAAGGCTGGACTATTCCCGAAGAAACCGTGGTCAAGACCGTCGACGAGATCGTGGCGAAAGCGCCCGGCCGCGTCATAATCGCCACGTTTGCCTCGCAAGTCGAACGCATCATCGGCTTTCTCAACAGCGCCCGAAAATACGGCCGCAAGGTCGCCATCGAGGGACGCAGCATGAAGGCCAATGTCGAGATCGTAAAACAGCTTCGGCTTACCGAGGTCGAACACGCCATACCGATCGAAGAAGCGTCCCATATCGCGCCGAACAAAGTCATGATCCTCGCGACCGGCGGCCAAGGCGAGGAATTTGCCGCCCTTGCCCGCATTGCCGGCGGCACCCACAAAGCCATCAAGCTCGAAAGGAGCGACACGGTTATCCTATCTTCCTCGATCATTCCGGGGAACGACCGGGCGGTGGAAAATCTCAAAGACAACCTGTATCGCCACGATTGCAAGGTCATCACCTACCTCGACTCAGACGTGCACACCTCCGGCCACGGCAAGCGCGGCGAGCTGGAATGGCTCCACCGGCAGATCCCGCACACTTTCTTCATGCCCGTTCACGGCCAGCACTTCCGCCTGAAGATGCACGCCGAGCTGGCGGAAAATCTCGGCACCCCGCGCGCAAACATCATCGTGCCCGACGACGGCAGCATCGTCGAGATAACCGACAAAGGCACGAAAATACGGATGCTCAAAGAAAAAGCGCCGTCGAGCCCGATCATGGTGGACGGATTTTCCGTCGGCGATATCCAGGAAGTCGTGCTGCGCGACCGGCAAATGCTCGCTCAAGACGGCATGTTCGTCATCATCGCAAGCATCAATTCCGGGAACGGCAAACTTAAAAAGTCGCCGGATATCATCTCGCGCGGCTTCGTATACCTGCGCGAGTCGCAAGACCTTCTCTCCGAAGCCCGCCTTATCATCAAAAGGACTATCGAGGAAACGACTGCCGGTATGCACCCGATAAACTTCGAGTTCGTCAAAAATACCGTTACCGACAACGTCAGCCGCTTCCTCTTCCAAAAGACCGCCAAGCGGCCCATCGTCATTCCGGTGATATTGGGAGTTTAGAAGAAAGTTTGTGGTTCATAGTTTTTAGTTTGCAGTAGAAGAAATGCCCGGAGGACCGCAGAGCGCAAAAAGCGTCTGCGGTCCTCGACGTGTCTTGCAATTCCTGAATTATGTTGTAATATTCTCGCTAGAACAGAAAGGAAATATTGTGTACTTTTACGTCATGACAGCTGAAGAGGAAAACCTATACAAAGCTTTTTCGCCTCACGCTCGGTTTGAAATCCCGTCTGAAAGAGAGGGTCTCGAATACCGACACTTCCTAACGCAACTTCTGACGGAAATGCTCGAGGCCGCGGACGACCGAAATAAATACCCACGTACGATCGAAAATGAGGAAAGCGGCCAAGAGAGTGGCGTAGGGGACGTCTATATCAAGAAATTCTATTTCGAAGGCTGCAAACTCTTCTGGTATGATGGGCTGCCAGGAAGAACTCCTCCCACGTGGCAAAAAGGTATTCTTTTTCGCGATCACAGAGACAAAGGCAATTACACGGTCCGGTCAATTTTTTTACTTGCAGACGCCTTTGCCGAATTTCTTGCGACAAAAGGCATTCCTTTTCGTCTCTTCGTTGAAAAACGAGACAGCCGCGAAGAAATTGGCCGTGCTCGATTCCCGAACAAATAATTCGCTCCTCATAATGGAGTCTCGATCCTCGAGACTCCATTTTTCTTCGTAAAATGCGTCCATTCTACTCTGTGGTAAATGTGCACGGCAAAGAATCCGATCCAGCCTTATTTTAGATTGCTAAGTGTGTAAAGGAAACGTGTATTCACTTACGATTCCAAGTGAGTGACGGTCATATAGATTATCCTCCTTCCACTTCTGCCGATTTTCTTTTGCCAATTATTCTTACGACAAACTAAAAACTTGAATTTCTTCCCGTGTTATAATCCCTTCGTATGGCGCACCCGCTTGCTCTTAAAAAGTCCGGCCTCCACCTGTTCGTCATCTATCTCTTCACGTTCCTGGTCACGCTCCAGCTCGCCTTGCCGGCGTACGTGAACTCGTCGTTCATCGGCCAATTCACGCCGGGAGAATTCGTGGGTCTTCTGTATGCCGCCGCTTCGTTCATCTCGATACTCATTTTTAACTTTGCGCCGCGGCTTCTGACGCGGTTCGGCAACTACCGCGTCAGTCTCTTCGTTGTCATCGTCCAAATAGCGCTTCTGCCGTCGATGGCGACGCTCAAAACGCCGTGGCTGGTCGTCACCCTGTTCATCGGCAGTCTGATCACGATGAACATGCTTAACTTCAACCTCGATATTTTCGTCGAAAGATTCTCCCGCGACAGCATGACCGGGAATATCCGCGGCATGTACATGACGATGGGCAATGCCGCCTGGGTGCTCGCCGCGGCGATGGTCAGCTTTATCCTCACCGATGACACGTACGCGAACATATTCATCGGGGCCGCGATCCTCCTCATACCGGCGGCGGCGCTCCTGTACGGGAACCTTCGGTCGTTCCAAGACCCCCCCTATCACACGATACCGCTTCGCAAGACATTTCGGGCCGTACGCAAGGTCAAAGACTTGCGCAATATCTTCTACGTGGGTTTTCTCCTCCAGTTCTTTTATGCGCTCATGGTCGTCTATACGCCTCTCTATATGCACCAGAACCTCGGCTTTGATTGGCCGACGCTCGGCATCCTTTTTGCCATCATGCTCCTCCCCTTCGTCTTAATAGAACTGCCGCTGGGCAGGCTGGCCGACACGCGATTCGGCGAAAAAGAGGCGCTCCTCACTGGCTTTGTCATCATGGTCGTGGCGACCGCCGCCATCACATTCATCGGCGGAAAGAACTTCTTCCTCTGGGCAAGCGTCCTTTTTATGACCCGCGTCGGCGCGAGCATGGTGGAAATCATGAGCGAGACGTATTTTTTCAAGAAGGTCAGCACCGCTGACGCCAACATCATCAGCGCCTACCGGACCATGCGCCCCTTGGCCTATCTTCTGGGACCGTTGTTCGCGACTGTGCTCTTGCTTTTCATTCCGTTCCAAGAACTCTTCCTTATGCTCGGCGGCGTCGTTGCGACCGGTCTCATCGCCGGCAGCCGGCTTAAAGACACCTTGTGACCCAAATCTTGCGGGGACACGCCACGAATGTGTAGGGCGCAAGCACGAAAAGACGCTTCGGGCCGGAGCTTGAAGCGCCTTTTAACATCTCTGTGATCTTTACAATTCCCGCCCCTCTATTCGTAGTCGTCTTCCTCGACCTCGAACGCATCGGAGTCCTCCGTCTCGGACCTGACTTCCGTGTGAAGACCGTCGTCGCATTCACATTCGACAAGCGCCTCGCCTTCCCTGGTACACCCTTCCGTCTTACATACTCCCGGGCGTCCGGCTTCGCCGCCGCAATCGCCCCTACACACATAATGCTTCATGGCTCTCTGTGTATGCACCTCGCGCGGCTGTTCCCACGCCAGGATGATTGTTAATGCCCCTAGTATAATGAACGAACGTTTTTTTTCAACACGGCCGCTGCTGTGGAAAACTTTTTCGGTCACATTGACCACTATGATACCTCCTTGGTGTATCCGCTCGCTCGCTTGTAAAAAAGTAAACCACGCCTCGCCTGTAAGGCGAGGGCTTTAGGGAGACCGTGCTGA
>VFSW01006206.1_pt1 | contig 17612 bp, 15 predicted proteins | sample 5358111 | NCBI WGS metagenome assembly VFSW01 (sample SAMN11554181, study PRJNA540505) | mine drainage metagenome | isolation source: sediment from site ElyBrook_90M | place: USA: Ely Copper Mine, Vershire, VT | collected 2017
CCCATCGTAGGCCAGGCGGATGTGCGGCGGCAGTTCCGCATCTGTGTCAGCGTGGTGTAGATCGTGGCCCATGTGCGTGAACCAGGCCCTTCGCGGCTTTAGCTGCTCAACGAAGGCGATCGACTTTTCCAGGTGCGAGTGGCTTGCGTGTGGAGTGCGGCGGAGCGCATCGATGATGAGCACATCGAGGTCTTGAAGCAGAGGAAAGCTGGCTTCCGGAATCTCGCTCATGTCTGTGAGGTAGGCGGCCCCGCCGATGCGGTATCCAGCGATACTCAACCGTCCGTGTTCGAGTGGCACGCGCTGAAAGGTGGCGCCAAACAGCTCCACTTTGCCTATAGGGTCGAGGATGCGATGAAGCTCTACGCGGGCCTTTGTGGGGTAGGGGTGGTTGGGGGAGAAGGTGTAATCGTAGATCCGCTCCAGCGTCTGCGCGGTCGTGTCATCGGCGTAGAGCGGCATTTTCTCTTCGGTATGGAAGGTGAGCGGACGCAGATCGTCGAGGCCGAGCACATGGTCTGCGTGCGCGTGGGTGTAGAGTACGGCGTCGATGCGGTCAATTCTCTCGCGCAGGGCCTGTGCGCGGAAGTCCGGCCCGGTATCGATGAGCACGCGGTGGCCATCGTATTCGATCATCACGGATGGGCGCGTGCGTGTGTCCCGCGGGTCAGTGGAGGTGCAGACCCTGCAGGCGCACCCCAGGGTGGGCACGCCCATGGAGGTGCCGCTGCCGAGGATGGTGAGAACTGCTTCCATGCGTAGAGTGTTCCTTGCGGTAGCCACTTGGTGTGGTCCGTGCGCTATCGCACCAGGCTGGGTTTTCCAGGAGCTTTCTCGGGCCCGGCGCCAGGCTTGCCTTCAGCCTGCGACTGCCTTGCTTGCTCCATTGCGTTGCGGGCAATGGCCTGGGTTATTTCAAGAAAGCCCATACGCAGCTCAAACAGTGCGCTTTCAAGGAAGGTGGTCTCCTCCGGCGTCAGGTTGCCGGTGGTCTTTTCCGTGAGCACAGCGAGCATGTCAATGGTCTGCCGGGCACCGAGGATGTCCAGCCGGGGCTGCTGGCCTTCCGGAGTTCCCGCGCCCATCTGCATCAGCGCGCTCATGTAGAGCGACTGTACCAGGCGAGGAAAATCCATTGGAGCGATGGGCTGCATGCCGGGATTTGCGACGCGAACAATCTCGGCAAGTTGGCTGGCGGACTGCTTGTATATAGCCTCAGCCTCTGCCGTTTCCGCAGCGGTGGGTGGTGGGGGAAGGTCTTCCGGCATTGCGCCGGGAGCGGACGCGCCCTGAGTTGAGGCCACTTCCGGCCCAGAGTCCTGCTTGCCTGTGGGCAGGCTGGCATCGGGCTTTGCGACGGCTTGAATGCCCGACGGCTTGGTTTCTTCCTTTTTTGCCAGGATGGGAGTCGGCACCCACTCCTTTTCTTCAGGCGCATCTTCGCGCCGTTCGCCATCCAGGTTGAACTTGCGGCGATCCGTTACGACAAACTCAGGTTCTTTCTCTGACATTGCGATTTCTCCGATGTACGTTTCCACAAATCTGTTCGATGCACCGTTCACGCCCGGGAATATGGCAGAACAACCGCCTCAGCCGTGCCGCCGGGATACTGCAGCACTGCCTTGCGATCAAGCGCTTCCCGCCGGACGTAGCCCAGGGCCAGCAGGATTTCTTCTCCATTTACGGGCACTCTGGCGAAGCTTGTAATCTCTCCAGCCTTCTGCCCGTCGGCTTCCAGCAGGGCACCTGGCGCTGGCGGTTCGCCGTGCAGGCGCAATCCGGTGAAGGTGCGATGGACATTGCCGCGTGAACGAATGCGTTCAACAATCTCCTGGCCAATGTAGCAGCCCTTGGCGAAGTGGAGAGCGTGGGCCTGGGCGGTTTCCTGGGGCAGATCCTTATCGCGGATGTCGATGCCATAGCGGGGTGTGCCTTCAAGGATGCGCAGCCATTCGATGGCTTGCGTCCCGCAGGGATTTGCGCCGGACGCAATGAGCTGGTCGCGGAGCTGAGCGGCTACGTGAGGTGCGGTCCAGAGTTCAAAACGCGGAACGCTGGGGCTGTGCGCCGCGATGATGCGGGCTTCACCGTATCCGTTGAGCTGCAATGTCGTGAGTTGAACGATCGGTGCTTCAGCTATAGGTATGTGGATGTTCAGATGTTCGAGGACTGCCGCTGCCTGCAGGCCGGCGAGGCCGATACCGGACCACAGTTCACTCTCATCATGCAGTTCCACATCGTCCATGATGATGAAGCGATCCAGCAGCGCCAACAGCGTCGGCGCCTGGCTGTGATCGGTCTGCAACAGCAGGGAATCGTCCTGCGCAAACACCTGGCAGTCGCCCTGGATGCGCCCCTGCGCGCTTAGGATGAAGTTGTAGCAGCCCTGGCCGGTTTGCAGTTGCTGGATGGAGTTGGTCACCATGCCATTGAGCCAGCGGACGCGGTCGTTCCCGGTGATGCGGACCCAGCTTTTGCCGTCCAGGCTGTAAACTCCGGCGCCAGTGAGAAGCGACTTAAGTTCGCCTGGCGCGTCTGAATAAGTGGCGGGCTGGGCGGCACTGGATTGCGCTTCGGACTGTGAAAGTGTGGCCATAAGAAGGGACGTGGCAGGCAGTTCTGATGATTCCGAATACACTTTGATTATACGTCGCAGCGGGTACGACCCTGTGCCAGCGAAACTGGCCACTTCTTTGTGCCTGGCCAGGTTCAAATACTTGTTTTACAGGCCCTATGCGGCCGCTTGGGAATCAATATCAAGTTGAAGACCGTTTTTTGAGGGAGTTCTTATTGTTTAGGCTTCATGCGGAAGGGCTGGGAAACGTTCTGAAAGACAAACATATCGCATGGCGCGCCGGGGGCTTTCGGGAGCACCCTTTAGCAATTGCATTTGCCATTTCGCTTATTTTTTCTCCATTTCTAATGGCGACTCAGCAATTAGATGCGCAGACCCAAACCGGACTCAGCAGCCAGGCGGCAAAGCCTGTGGCTGCGGATGCTTCTGGCGCACAGTCTGGAAAGGAGCCTGGGCAGGACAAGCACATAACCAAGGCCGAGGCAGATGAACTGTTTCGTTCAGTGGACGAAATCCTCAAGTTTGACAGCGAAGACACCATGCTGCCAATCCTGCATCCCGTCAAGCGTGCCTTGACCACACGCGCCGTGGTAAACAGCTACATTCTGAAGAAGTTTGAAGAGGATGACAGCGCCAAGCGCATGCAGAGGGCGGAGGTTGTGCTGAAGAAATTCGGCCTGCTTGACAGGGACTTTCACCTGAGGCCGTTTCTGGTGAGCCTGCTGACGGAGCAGATCGCAGGCTACTACGACAACAAGACCAAAACGGTGAACCTGCTGGACTGGATACCGGCAGACCAGCAGAAGCCCGTGCTGGCGCATGAACTGACACATGCGCTGCAGGACCAGCATGTGGACCTGGAGAAATGGGAACAGCAGGGAAGTACGGATGGGGCGATGAACGCAGCCGATGACAACCAGCATATTCAGACCGACGAGGCGGACGACACGCGCGATGCCGTGTTGGAGGGGCAGGCGATGGCAGCGTTTCTGGACTATGGCCTGCGGCCTTATGGCAAAAGTATTGTGAGCGCGCCGGAGATGGTCAGCAAGCTGGAGGACGGAATGGAGGACGAGAGTGGTTCTCCCGTAATGGCGCGTGCTCCGTTGCTGCTGCAACAGTCTCTCATGTTCCCGTATCGCGAAGGTTTGAGCTTTGAGCAGGCCGTGCTGGTGGAACGCGGGGCGCAAAGGGCATTTGCCGGAACACTGGACAGGCCGCCATCGTCCAGCTACGAGATTCTGAATCCGCGGGCCTATCTGGCCCACCAGCCGGTGCCGGTGTTGCGCCTGCCGGACATTCATCCACTTATAGACAAAGACTATCTGCCCTATGACGTAGGCGTGATGGGTGCGCTGGATGTGCGGATGCTTACGCAGTTGTTCGGAGGCGACGAGGCGTCGTCTGCCTTGACTCCGGAGTGGGACGGCGGCATCTATTACGCTGCCCAGAAGCGGTCTGCGAAGACGGATGCGGAGAAGCAGTCCACTGCGTCTCTTGCGTTGTTATATTTCTCGCGATGGAAAGATGCTGATTCGGCGCGGACATTCGCTCGTATCTATGCGGATGAGCTTCCCCGCAAGTATTCCGGCCTGAAGCGACGCCCTGAGGACGAGAAGCAGGCTGGCGATGCTGTCTCCGGCAATGAGTCACAGGTGTACACCACCACTGAGGGCGATGTGCTGATAGTGCTCTCCGGAAGGACAGTGTTTGTAAGCGAGGGTTTTGACCTGGCCCAGGCGCGTAAGCTGCAACTGCTGGTGGGCAGCACGCAGGCGGACGGACCCATGAATATCGCCTCCGAACTCCAAAATAGGGGTGTGACCTCCCAGGAGGGAGAGGAACTGAGCGGCAGCCTTGTGAATCTGTTTCGTAGCGCGGGAATGATGAAAGCAGCTCTGGCTTGCGGAGAACCTGCCCGCTACTGACCAGCAATCCGCCCAATATTCCCAGGAAACATTCCCGGGAAACGCGGTGGTGCGGGGTCCACTGGCAATCCTGCTCAAAACGTGACACCAAACTTGTATACTTTTCGTTTGGACAGAAGCGTTTGGTGTTGTGCATTATGTCCCATTCAGGACAGGAGCAAATCCATTGCAGCAGGCTGAAATTGGGATCATAGGTGGCAGTGGCCTTTACGCCATGCCGGGACTCACGGGCGTAACCGAGGAGAAGATAACCACACCGTTCGGGAATCCCTCCGACGCTTTTGTGCTGGGCGATTTGGAAGGGCGCAAGGTGGCATTCCTGGCGCGTCATGGCAGGGGGCATCGCCTGCTTCCGTCAGAACTGAACTTCCGCGCGAATATTTACGCGATGAAGATGCTCGGGGTTGAGCGCATTCTCTCCGTCTCTGCTGTGGGGTCTCTGAAGGAAGAGCACAAGCCAACGGACTTCGTCATACCGGACCAGTTTATCGACCGCACGGTTGCCCGGACTTCCACATTCTTCGGGGAAGGCGTGGTTGGCCATGTGGCCTTTGGCGACCCTGTTTGCGCAACAGTTGGCGCGGCAATTGAATCCGCCTGCGGAATGGTGGGAGTGGTGGGCAAGCGTGGCGGGACTTATGTCTGCATGGAGGGGCCGCAGTTCTCCACCCGCGCAGAATCGAACCTATACCGCAGTTGGGGAGCCGACATTATTGGCATGACAAATCTCCAGGAGGCCAAGCTGGCCCGCGAAGCGGAGATATGCTACGCGACGATGGCCATGGTGACCGACTACGATTGCTGGCGCGAAGGGCACGATGCCGTTACGCTGGACGAAATACTCGGGGTGCTGCACCATAACGCAGAGAACGCTGCAAAGGTGGTCCGCGCCGCAGTAGCCGAGATGCCGAGTGTGCGCGGATGCGCCTGCGCCACTGCGCTGCAGTTTGCCCTTGTGACGCAGCGCGATCTGATCCCACCGGTCACTCGTCAGAAGTTGGGACTGCTTCTGGATAAATATCTCGACCAATAAAATGAGTTTGTAGCCGCACACACAACATGTGCGGATTTATGCATCCTTTGCCACCACCTAATCCGGACTTCAAGAATTGAGACAGAGACAGAATGGCCATACTCGTTGTTGGTTCCGTCGCATTCGACAGCATAGAGACCTCACACGGCAGGGTGGAGGATTGCCTTGGCGGCGCCGCAACACATTTCGCGCTGGCAGCCAGTTACTTCACACAGGTTCGTGTGACTGCTGTTGTTGGAGAAGATTTCACCGGGGCGCATGAGGACGTTCTGCTGCGCCGTGGCATTGACACGCAGGGCATTGAGCGTGCAGCGGGGCGGAGCTTTCACTGGTCGGGTTCCTATGTTCAGGACCCGGCGGAGGCGCAGACGCTGAACACCGAACTGAATGTGTTTGAGCGCTTCTCACCGAAGATTCCCGTGCAGTACCAGGACAGCGAGTTTCTCTTTCTCGCCAACATCGATCCTGTTTTGCAGATGCAGGTGCGGCGGCAGATGCCGAACGTGAAGCTGGTCTGCGGCGATACGATGAACTATTGGATTTCAAGCCAGCGAGACAATCTTGCCGCTGTGATGAAAGAGCTGGACGTACTCACGATCAACAACAGCGAAGTTCGCATGCTGGCAGGCGAGGACGTTCTGTTGCGAGCCGCGAGGAAAGTGCTGGCGATGGGACCGAAGGCGCTCATCGTCAAGCATGGCGAGTACGGCGTGACAGCATTCTTCAATGAAAGCTCGTTCGGCCATGACTCCAGCCGGTCCCAAACCATCTTCCGTGCGCCTGCTCTGCCACTGCATGAAGTTGTGGACCCCACCGGGGCTGGAGACTCGTTTGCAGGAGGCTTCTACGGATACCTTGCGTCCCAGCCCGCGCTTACGCCACTCGCCTTCAGGACGGCGATGTTCTATGGAAGTGTGATGGGGTCGTTCGCGGTTGAACGCTTCGGAACCGAACGGCTGCAGTCGGTGACGCAGGAAGAGATCGAGCAGCGCTTCGCGTTGTTCCGTGAGCTGTCTCATCTTGAGTAAGAGCGTGATCCCGGACGAAAACGCGGCGCTCCCAGCCGGGCGCGGTGAAGCTGCGCCGATTGCTGTGGGCGCCCTGGTGCTGGCATTTACCGCACTGCTTTACAGCAACATCCATGGCTGGCTCCTGCTCTACGGTGATGCCGTGGCGCACCTCCACATTGCGCGGCGCATCCTGGACTCGCGCAACCCCGGCCTGTCGCAGCTTGGAGGTGTATGGCTGCCACTGCCGCATCTGCTTCTGATGCCCTTCGTACAGAAGATGGCATGGTGGCAGAGTGGCCTGGCTGGCGCGATGCTTTCAATAATCTGCTATGTCCTGCTCGTCACGGGCATGTTCCAGCTTGCGCGCTATGCGATGCCACCGCGCTGGGCGCTCCTATGTACGCTGTTTCTGGCCGTCAATCCGGGCCTGCTCTATCTGTCCACCACTGCCATGACAGAGCCTTTATTTCTGGCGCTGGTTGTCTGGAGTGTGTTGCTTCTGGTGTCTTGCGCGAAGGCGTTTGAACAGGGTCGGCAGCGATTTGCGGCGGGCAGGCTGGAGATTGCAGGGCTGCTGCTGGCCGGTGCGGCCTATACGCGGTATGACGGATGGATCATTGCCACCGCAGCGTGGCTGGCGGTCGTATGGATGCTGGGCAGAAGCCGCGCTTGGAAGTCGATGGCCCCTGCATTTGTGGTATTTACGGTGATGCTAGTGGCCGCGCCTATTGGGTGGCTGGCCTACAACGCGCACTACTTTCATGATCCTCTGGACTTTCTGCGCGGGCCATACTCGGCAAGAGCGATCGAGTTGCGCACCACACCGCCTGGGTCTTTCCATTATCCCGGCTGGCATAGCTTGCGAGTAGCTGCGCTGTATTACTCCAAGGTGGCACAACTGGACTCGGCTGCGGGACATGCCGGACTGGTGGTCCTGCTGCTGGCGTTTGCAGGGCTCTGGCTGGTTGTGCGCAGGTGGTCTTCAGCCTCTGCAATGCTGGCCCTGCTCTGGGTGCCGCTTCCTTTCTATGCCTATTCCGTTGCCTATGGCTCTGTGCCAATCTTTTTTCCGCAGTGGTTTCCACACTCGTATTACAACTCGCGGTATGGCATGGAGATGCTGCCTGCGTTCGCCCTGTTTGCCGCTGCCGCTCTGGCTGGCGTGGAGGCAAAGTGGCCGGCCGTCCGCCGCTACATGCAGCCAGTTGCTGTGGTGCTCATCGCACTGAATGCGGGACTGATGTTCTATGCCAAACCGCTGGTGCTGCAGGAGGCGCTGGCGAATTCGAAAACCAGAATTCCATTTGAGTCAGCGTTGGCCACTGACCTGGAACTTCTGCCGCCGGGGGCTGTGATCCTGATGTACAACTCCGACCATGTGGGTGCTTTGCAGCAGGCGGGCATTCCCTTGAAGCAGACAGTCAACGAGTTCGACCGGGACAGTTGGGTGGCGGCTCTGGCCGCGCCTGCGGAACATGCGGGCTATGTCATTGCCATTGACGGGGATGCGGTGAGTGAGGCGGTGAAGGCCCATCCGGAGGGACTGCAGGAAACTACGATTCTCTGCGCAACGGGCCAGCCCTGCGCACGGCTTTATCAGTCAGAAGTATTCGGTTCCAAACAAGGTGCCGACACCAGACCATAAGACAGTTCGGTGCTAACATCACTGCTGCGCGCCGAGCAGTGGCGACGGATTCTGGTTCATTCAATATTGAAGCGGGCAAGCCCATGCATATCCCATCTCAATTCAGTTTCAGATTCAGCGAACTCGATCAGATGCTCCTTTCGAGCGGGGTGGCCAAGCGGCTGCTATGGGCATGCATGATGGGTGGCGCCGTGGGTATTGAACGTGAGTGGAGGCACAAGGCCTCCGGTCTGCGCACCAACATGCTCATCTGCCTGGGATCCGCATTCTTTACGCTTCTGTCGGCGGTGCTCGCTGGTGACAGCAATCCGGATAAGGGGCGCGTCGCCTCAAACATCGTGCAAGGGATAGGCTTTCTGGGCGCGGGTTTGATCCTGCACAACAGGAACCGCGTGCAGGGGTTGACCAGCGCTGCGACTGTGTTTGTGGTGGCCTCCATCGGGATGGCGTGCGGAGCGGGACTGTATATTCCGGCAGCTCTGGCCACGGCGATCGTCCTGGTCGCCCTGCAATTGGTCGGGATCATGGAGTCGCGTGTGGGGTGGAAGCTGTACCCGCTGGTCTACGAGGTGCGCGGCAGGGACCAGGACGAAATCATGGGCTGCATCCTGGCTGTGCTGGATCGCGTTGGCCGAAGGCTTCACGGTGTGGAGCGGGATGGCATTGGCGCGCTGCAGCGGGTTGCATTCACGATAACGGCGACGCGGCGGCTTCATGATCGGCTGCTGGCGGAATTGAGGGCAAGCGCAAAGACCGACCAGGTAATGGTGTTTACGGATTCCGAAGATGAGTAATGTAGAACATGGGGGACAGGTGATTTCTTTTGTGAAGGCGCATGCGTGCGGCAATGATTTTCTGGTGATGGAAGAGAGCGTGGCGAATGGCAGGCATGCGGACTGGGCCAGAAAGCTGTGCCAGCGTAACACCAGCGTTGGAGCGGACGGCATCGAGTTTCTAGAGCGCTGTTCGGACGGAAGCTTGTCCTTGCGCCTGTTCAACGCCGATGGTAGCGAGGCTGAACTCTCTGGCAATGGCACACGCTGCGTGGCTGCGTGGCTGGCTTTCAGCGAAGGTCGGACGGAAGCTGTGTTTGCAACCCATGGTGGCCCACGGATCTGCCGCGTAAAGCGCTCCGACGGCACACATTTTGAAATTGAGAGCGAAATGGGCGTGCCTCAGATTTTGCCGCGTACGCTTGCGCTTCCGGGAGTGGGCAATGTGGAAGGAGTTGAGGTCAATATTGGCAACCCGCATTTCGTCGTTTTTGTGGAGGACTCGGATTTTGGTGCGCACGGCTTGAGCTGGCAGGAACTGGGAAAGATGATTTGCTTCAGCCCCATCTTTCCCAAGGGAACGAACGTGGAATTTGTGCGCGTGCACACTGCGGACCGGATTGAGATAAGGATATTTGAGCGGGGTGTCGGCCCCACGACATCTTCCGGCACTGGCACCTGCGCCTCAGCTACGGCCGCGATTGCCACGAAGGGGTTGAGCCGCAAGCTCACCGTGGACGCGCCGGGCGGGCCGCAACAGGTTGTGTGGGCAAGCGAAGACAGCGCAATCCTGCTCACAGGCCCGGCAGAGGTCATCTGCTGGGATGGAAAGGTCGCCGCACTTTGACACTGCTTCCAAGTGGCCTGCTCTTGCCGCCTGCCCTGAAGCCGGGCGCGCGGCTGGCGGTTGTTTCCCCTGCCAGCACCCCTCGGCCTGAACTGGTGGAAAAGGGAATGAGCGCAATGCGTGCGATGGGACTTGAGCCGGTGCTGTTTCCGCACGCTCTTGACCGCGGGCCGCTGTACTTCGCCGGAACGACGGAGGAGCGTGTGGACGACCTGCATGCGGCGTTTGCGGATTCGTCGATCGACGCGATTATTTGCACCAGGGGTGGTTATGGTTCGGCCAGGCTGCTTCCTCTGCTGGACGCGGAACTGATCCGTGGCAACGCAAAGCCGTTTATCGGCTATAGCGACCACACGTCGCTGCATAGCTGGATTCAGAATGCGGCAGGTTTGGTCACATTTCATGGCCCAATGGTCGCGGCGGATTTTGCGCGAGACGGCGGAGTGGATGAGGCCAGTTGGCGGCATGCGCTCAGCGGAGACGCTAGCTGGCAGCTCTGCGCGAGTGACGGACTACGTGTGCTGAAGCCGGGAAAGGCTGAGGGGGTTCTGCTTGGCGGCTGTCTTTCTCTGTTGACGGCATCGCTGGGCACTCCGTTTGAGGCTGAAACCGGGGCCGGAATTATGTTCATCGAAGATATAGGGGCTAAGCCCTATCAGATAGAGCGAATGTTGCTGCAGTGGCAGTGGGCAGGCAAGTTGCGCGGAGTAAAAGGAATCGTGTTTGGGTACATGCAAAACTGTATGCAGCCAGGCGCTCCGGAGAGATTGCTGGAAGACGCAATATTGTACGGTCTTGCGGAGTTTGACGGCCCTGTGGCAATTGGTCTGCGCTCAGGCCATGTGGACGGGGCGAACATCATGCTGCCGCTTGGCGTAAGTGTTGCTCTCGATTTGAGCGAGCGAGAGAGGCCGTTGTTGAAATTTGTGGAACCGGCGGCGATTCGGAGATAGATGAAGAAGGCACAGCACATACATTTGATTGGAATTTGCGGCACTGCGATGGCATCGCTGGCAGGCCTGCTGCGGCAGCAGGGGCACCATATAACGGGATCGGACGCGGCGGCATATCCACCAATGAGCGACCTGCTGCAGTCGTTGAACATACCTCTGGCGGAGCCTTATGCCGAGGCCAATCTGGAGCCGCGGCCAGACCTGGTGATAGTGGGCAATGCCATCTCCCGAGGCAATGTGGAACTGGAGTACGTTCTGGACCAGCGCATCCCATTCAGTTCGATGGCGGCGATGGTGCATGAGGAGTTTCTGGCCGGGCGCGAGTCGCTCGTGGTGGCGGGAACCCATGGCAAGACGACCACCACAAGTATGCTGGCGTGGATATATGAGGTGGCATCGCGGGAAAATCCCGCGCTTGCGCCATCATTTCTGATTGGCGGCGTTGCGGAAAACTTTGGCGCCAGCTTCATGCTGCGCAGCACCCAGCCATTTATTCTGGAAGGTGATGAGTATGACACGGCGTTCTTCGACAAGGGTCCGAAGTTTATGCACTACTTTCCTGACGCGGCGATCCTGACCCATGTCGAGTTCGATCATGCTGACATCTACAGCGACCTGCAAGCGGTGAAGACCGCATTCAAACGGTTGGTGAACCTGGTGCCAAGGCGAGGACGCATCGTGGCCTACGATGCCAGCGCCAATGTGACTGAGTGCGTCTCGAAGGCGTTTTGCAGTGTAGAGCGTTATGGCTTTGCCGAAGATTCACATTGGAGAATGATGGAGTTGGATCAGACCGGGCCGGTAACTTCGTGGTCGTTGCTCCGCAAGGGAGAACCCTTTGCCCGGCTGCAGATGCCGATGGCTGGCGAGCACAACGCACTGAATGCGACGGCAGCGGCTGCATTGGCAGCAGGCCAGGGAATTCCAGCGCATGCGATTGCGGAAGCTCTGGGCACCTTTCGGAGCGTGAAGCGGCGACTGGAGGTGCGCGCCGAAGTGAACGGCATCACCATCATCGACGACTTCGCGCACCATCCGACGGCGATACGTGAGACTCTGCGTGCATTGCGTAGCCGCTACGCCGGGCGCAGGCTTTGGGCTGTGCTGGAGCCACGATCGAATACGCTGCGGCGCAACGTGTTTCAACGCGAACTGGTGGAGAGCCTGATGCTGGCTGATGAAGTGGTTCTGGCGTCGGTCTTCAAGTCTGAGAGTATTCCTGAGATGGAGCGTCTTGATCCAGATCAAGTGGTCAGCAGCCTGCGGGCGCAGGGACGCCCTGCCGTCCTGCTGGGCGATGCTTCCGCTATTGTTGAAGGCATAGTGCCCAGGCTGCGTGCGGGCGATGTGATCGCGATTCTTTCCAACGGCGGCTTTGGCGGGATTTATGACACATTGCCGGAGGCCATCGCCTCGCAGGGGCCGCGATGATCGCCACGCTGACTCTACTGCTGGTTTATGCAACGCTGGGCCTTGTTGCGGCGCTGCTTGGCATTCCATGGACGCTGATACGCGGAGACATTACCTGGCTCTACAACTTTGCCTTGTGGATTGTAAAGGTAGGGGTGCGTGCCGCTGGCATTCGCGTGGAGGTTTCAGGGCTGGAGAATGTGCCGAATGACCGGTGCTGCATCTTCATGGCGAACCATGTTTCCAATCTGGATCCTCCAGTGCTGATACCGGCGTTGCCGGGGCGGACGTCAGTGCTGCTGAAGCGTGAATTGATGCGCATTCCATTGCTGGGTACGGCGATGCGCCTGGCGCAGTTTGTTCCTGTGGAACGCGGACACCAGAGAGAGAAAGCTGTGGAGAGTATCCGCGCCGCAGCGGAGGTGCTGCGTTCTGGCGTGCATATTACCGTGTTTCCGGAAGGGACACGGTCAAATGATGGGCGTTTGATGGCCTTCAAGAAGGGGCCATTTTTCCTGGCCATGGAGACGCGGGCGCCGATTGTGCCAATCACTATCTTTGGAACGGAAAGCATGATGCGGAGGGGAAGCCTACGCATATTTCCAGGCACGGCACATATTGTGTTCCATCCGGTGATCGAGCCGGCCATGTATGCGAATCGCGAGGAGCTGATGGTCGCGGTGCGCAGAAGCATAGCCGACAGTTTGCCGGAGTCGATGAAGCCGCTGAATTAACTTCGCTGCCTGTTGCGGTCGATCTTCGGGCCACGGTTTGCAGATGCGAAAAGCGGCTTACTTGACGATGGCGTTGTAGCCTTCTGTCAGCAGCGTCTGCCGTACGGCTTCAGCATCTTTGCGGTTGCTGAATGGGCCTAGTTGAACGTGGATAAGATGGTCTGTCGGGTCCTGTAGAGCCGTCACATTATGACCGTGCTTGCGTAGCGCCTTCACAAGTACGTCCGCGTCCTCCGGGTGGGAAACGGCTGCTATCTGGACCATGAACGCGCCATTGCTCGGTACTGCCGCGGGCAAGGTTGCGGATGCATGTGCTGGGCCTGGCCTGCCGGAAGCCATACCTGCTGTGTTGTCTGCCGATGGTCCTGTCTGCGCCAGGGGTTGCAGCTTTTGCTTGACAGTGGAGGTTGCCGGTGCCTGCTCCACCGCCAGTCGCACCTCTTTTGGAGTGGGGGGAGGCTCTGTTCTGCTTGCTGCTGAGTCGTTATCGGAGGTGGCTTGGTTGTCGCTTCCAGAACGGCTTTTGTCGGATGTGACCTTGGATGCGTACTGACTCGCTGTGCCTCCCGGCGATGGCTTGAAGCCACCAAAGTCGGTGTTTCCGGCTGTGTTGGCATCCGCCACGGGAGTTGCGCTTTGAGTCGAACGGCGTCCCAGACTGTAGCCCAAGCCGAAGAATACGGCACAGATGAGTACGAGGCCAAAGAAGATGGCCAGCAGGGTGGCTGTTCCCAGCGTGATCTCGCTTTGCGGGGAGTGCTCGTCGTCCATTTCGTCGATCTGTCTCAGTCCGTTCATAGGGAAATTACAGTACGGGCATTGTGGTCAGGAAATGGTGGATTCAGCAGGTTCATCCCGGATTGTTTCCAGGGCCGTTTCCTGTCGGAGAGTTGGAGGTGGGCAGGTTTACCGTGTTTGGGTGTATTGCCTTGTTCAGAATGGACAGTAACTCCATCGGCAGGGGGAAAATGACGGTGGTGTTCTTCTCAACGCCGATTTCCGCAAGAGTCTGCAGGTAGCGGAGTTGGAGCGTCATGGGCTGGGTAGAGAGCAGGGCGGCAGCGTCCACCAGTTTCTGCGCGGCGTTGAATTCGCCCTCAGCGTGGATGATCTTGGAGCGCTTCTCGCGTTCTGCCTCTGCCTGCTTCGCCATTGCGCGCAGCATGGATTCGGGTAGATCAACCTGCTTGACCTCAACGCTGACCACCTTAAGGCCGAAGGGGGCGGTGTGCGCGTCGATGATGGTCTGAATGCGCTGGTTTAGCGCTTCCCGGTGGGCCAGCAACTCATCCAGTTCCACTTCGCCGAGAACGGAACGTAGAGTGGTCTGCGCGAACTGCGACGTCTGGTAGATGTAGTTTGTTACCTCGATTACCGCCTTCGCCGGGTCGAGCACGCGCAGGGTGATGACGGCATTCACCTTGAGGGTAACGTTGTCGCGCGTGATCACGTCCTGCGCTGGAACCTCCATTGCTTCCTGGCGGAGCGAGATGCGCACCATCTGGTCAAAGGGGCGGAAGACAAGAATCACTCCGGGGCCCTTAGGTGAGGAGAGAAGGCGTCCCAGGCGGAAGATGACTCCGCGCTCGTACTCCTTGAGGATTTTGATGGAGTTAAACAGGTAAAACGCGATGACCAGGACAACGACCAGGCCGGGCATGCCAATCATAAGGCCTCTTTGGGGGCGGAGATACGCCTGACCGGATTGTAACGCAGCAGGCATTAAACCTGCCGCGCTATCTTGCTCTTATCAGCATCCGGTGATCAGAGTGTGGGAGTTTTAGAAATGCAGATATATGCCGATAGTTGGCTCGAACGTCTGCGTCCGCTTGTTAATGGTGAGGTAGTTCTGGCCAAAGTCGGGCGCTTTGTAGATTACGTCACGAAACTGCGCACGGAATCCGAAGTGCTTTGAGAAATCGTGGTCAACTCCGATAGTGGCGTAGACCGGAACGCGCGCCTGGGGCGGCAAGGACTGGCCGCCCTTGTATGTTGGCTTGAAGACCATAGTGCCGCTGCCTACGCCCGCAAATGGTACAAGCCCCGCAATGGTTGGTCCGTGGATGATGTAACCCATTGTCAGTTCCTGCACGTTGACCTGTGAACCGCCAACAAGATTTTCTGAGAACGTCTCATTGAAGCGCGTGAACAAATAATTTCCTTCAAGGCCAACGTACTTGGAGCGTGTGTAGCGCACCGAAAGCAGCCATCCGGCGGACGTGCTGGCCGTCTCTGTCTGGGATTGAGAATTGAAGAGGGGCGGCAGGGTACCGGTGACGGACTTGGTCACGAAGCCAATGGCGCTCAATGCGACATCCACACGGCTGCGTGCTTTGACCTGTGCTGAAGCCGCAGGTGCGAGGCAAAGCAGCGCCCCGGCCATGGCGAATAGGGCAATGAGCGATTTTGTTCGTGCCGATTGGGTATTGGGGGACGTGTGCGGGACATGCGTGGGTACAAGGTGCGACTGGTTCGGCATCAACAAGATCTGGACTCCCTCAACGGATGAATGGACGGCAAATATCTGTAAGGAACAGTTTACGCTGGCGGGCCTGCCTGTGGCGATGCAGAGTGCCATGTTGGGCTTCTATATGGCTGGCAAGGTTCAGGCGAACCGAATTTCATGGCTTCGACACAGGTTCAACAAGCAACTGTAGCCCCTGCACGGAGAGGATTCGCAGTGGTGCTCCGGGAAGAACAGGGCCTGTGTGCGAATTGATCGTTGTGGGTGAGAGGCGCGCCTGCCAGAGTTCTCCGCGCACCATCACCTGACCTTCCGGCGCGAGCGGGACTTGTGCAATTGCGATTTCGCCAACCATGGCCTGGGGGCCCATACGCAGTTTGGCGCGCCGCGCCTTCAGGGCGATGAAGGTGAGAAAGAAGGTGATGGAGCCGAAGGCGACGCCCGTCGCCACGGCTGTTGCAACGCGGACGCGCATTTCTGGGATGGGACCGTCGACGAGAGTGAGCAGCCCAAAGACCAGGCTGGCAATGCCGGCGAGCGCGAGCACGCCGTGGCTGGCGAACTTGGCTTCGAGCACCAGCAGCACCAGGGCCGCAACCAGCATCATAACGGCGGTGGCGCGGATAGGGAGTAGATTCAGGGCAAAAAGTGACAGCAGAAGCAGTAGTGTGCCAACGGCGCCGGGAACGATAGTGCCGGGAGTGTTGAACTCCAGGTAGACAAGCAGACCGCCAAGGATGAGTAGCAGAACCGCCAGGTTCGGATCCATCAGCCTGGCCAGCAGTTGCTCCCTCAGGGTGGGCGGCATTGGCAGGATGATTGCATCACGAAGATGAAGCTGGGTCTGCGATTGATTGAAGCGGGTGATAGTGTGGCCATCGAGCGCGTCCAGCAGTGCTGTGTCGTTGGGGGCGATAAGGTCGATCAGCTTCAACTGAAGAGCTTCTGTGTCTGTGTAGGACTTGGAGTTGCGCACGGCATCTTCCGCTGCCTGAACATTGCGGCCTCGGCGGGAGACATAAGAGCGAAGGAAAGCCGCCGCGTCATTCTCGATCTTCTGCTTCATGAGTGGGTCGAGTGACTTGTCTGCGTTGCCGTCGGCTGCACCTTCGACTACCGGGTGAGCGGCGCCAGCATTGGTGCCGGGAGCCATGGCGGCGACATCTGCTGCCTCAAGAAGGAAAAAACCTGCTGAACCGGCCCGGCTGCCTGAGGGAGAGACGAAGATTATGACTGGAACAGGGGAGAGCTCTATGTGCTCGACCAGATCGCGGGTTGAGTCCAGCAGACCTCCCGGGGTAGACATCTCCACAAGCACAGCCTGCGCATGTTGGCGGGTGGCCTCGGCAAAGCCACGCTCCAGATAGCCCGCGCTAATAGGCTGGATCGTGTCACGCAGCGTCAATTTTATTACCAGCGGATGGCCAGTGGGTTTTGCTTCCTGCGCATGCGCGGCAAGGGAAGGCAAAAGGCGCGCAAGCATAGACGCAAGAGTGAGCAGCACCGCAAAGACTCTGAGGCGAAATGGGGTGCGGCTGGCAGGATGGGTTTTCATGGTAGTTGCTGGCCTTTGGCGGCAAGGGCCTGGCGCATGCCTGCAACCGCCGCGTTTGCTGGCTCCAGTAGTTGGGCGCGGCTGACATTCTGTGCGGCTTCAGCCAGTTGGTTTGCGCGCATATCCAGGCGGGCCAGCACCAGATACGCATTGACATTTGGCTTTGCACGCAGAGATGTCTGTGCCTCGCTGCGTGCGCTGCTGGCATCCCCGCTCTGTTCCCGTATCTGTGCCAGGCCAGCATGTGCCTGGGCATTGTTATTGTCGGCGGAAAGTGCTGACTCGAACTCCCGCTCAGCCTCCAGCACCAGGCCCTGGGCAAGATATTCAGAGCCGAGCTGCGCAAGTTCAGTAGCCTGGGTCGCAGGCGGCAGGGCACTCATGCGAAGTGCCCGCATCTGGTCCAATTCAAAGGCCGCCTGCCGGAACGAGGCTTCGGAGTAGGTGCGCCGGATGCGCTCCAGCGGCTGCAACGGATAGATGGCGTCCTTCACGTCGCCGGAGGGTTTTGAACCTGCGGGTGCGGACGCGGATACTACTGTCGTCACAGGAGGGCCTGCATCTTTAGACAGAAGCTGTTTCAACTCCACGGCCTCTGGATCATTCGGCTTGAGCCGAAGTGATTCAGCTACTTCGCGGCTGGCGCCTGCTATATCTCCCCGGCGGCGCAGGGCCACAGCCAGGT
>VFSW01006207.1_pt1 | contig 17610 bp, 15 predicted proteins | sample 5358111 | NCBI WGS metagenome assembly VFSW01 (sample SAMN11554181, study PRJNA540505) | mine drainage metagenome | isolation source: sediment from site ElyBrook_90M | place: USA: Ely Copper Mine, Vershire, VT | collected 2017
GAGTGGGGCCGGGGGCGGGGCCGACGCGGATCGAATTGCGCGTGACCAGTACGTCTCCGGAAGGCGTGTGGAGAATATCGAGATCGAGCGGGCGCTCGCGGTCCAGCATCAGCTTGCCCAGCGTGCCCGGGGTGTAGCGGGGCGCCATGGCCGTCTTCCCGCTCCGGGCGATCACGGCGCCATCCGCGCGGAGCACCCGAACCCACGCAAACTGCTGCGGCGCGCCTTCCACAAGATCGTCGATTACCGGCTGAAACACCGAAGCATCGCGGTCTCCGGCAAGCCGGGAGGATACGATCATCGACTGCACGCGCCGGTCGGCCTCGCGCTTCGCCTCCAGGCGAACCATGCCGGTTCTCACGTAACGGTAGGTCAACACCGTCTGGCCCAGAAGCAGAATACCCAGCAGCAGCCCGAAGACGATCGAGGCTTTGAACAACAAATACCGCGGTCTGGTGCTTCCGTCCATCTGCTTGAAGAGCGTTTTTCCCTTGCTGCCGGTTACGGAGGGCAGCCGCCTTTGACATGCTTTTACATGCCCGAACAATTACATCATGCTTTGAATCGCGACGGTGGCCTTCCTGGCGCTAAACTGGCAGTTTCCCGGGTTTACGGCTTTCTATGGGTTCCCTTGTACTTTGTTACGCTTCGCAGGATGAGGAGTTTGCACGGCGGCTGGGCCGGTTTCTCGAAATCAATCTGCCGTTTGAGGTTTCGTACGGGGAAGGCGTGGTGAGACCGGATTTCGATCTGGTGGAGGCGGCGGAGCGGGCGCTCTCGGCCGACGTGGCGCTCGTGCTGCTTTCGCCGGATTCCGTCCCGAAGACCTGGAACCGGCAGACCTGGGAGCCTGTGTTTTTCAGGAAACCCGGCGAGTTGGGGGCGCTTCTCGGCTTCGTGCTTGTGCGCGCGTGCCGGTTTCCGGAACTGCTGCGGCGGCGGTACTTTTTCGACGCTTCGGAAGATCCGGTGGCGGCGGCCCGGGAGCTGAAACGCTGGCTGCTCCGGCCCCAGCCGCTGATTCACCGCGAGACGGAACTTGCCCCGGAACTGAGCGCGCTGCGTGTTGGAATCGCGGACCGGCCGGGGGTCGCGGCGGACGTCGATCCCGAGCTTGCAACCCGGTTCGCGGGCGAGTGCGCCGGGGATTTCGAGGCGGTCCATTATCTCGATTGCCTGGGCCGCAGCCGCGCGGGCGTGGTGGGCGATTTCGGCTATGCGCTGGGTCTGCGGCTGCCCGGAACGCTCGAACGGAATATCGACGAGTTGCAGGCCTGGTGCAGGAATCGCCGGATTCTGTTCGTGGTGGCGGGCCTCGATCCCGAGGATACGGATCTGGTCCGGTTTGAGGGGAAACCGTCGGTCATTCTCACGGCCTCCGCCGGACCGGTGAGCCTGCGTGACGAAGCGCCATGCCTCCCCGCGATTGGCGACGCCGTGCGCCGGTTCCAGGAGCTGTTGCGAACCGACGTGGAATCGGCGCTGCGGCTGGGCTGGATCGTCGTCGCCATCCTGAAATCGGCCGAACGCTTCGCCGAAACGGTGGAACTGCTGGAGACCATGGCGCGCGGCGCGCGTGAATCGGGCGATGCGGCGGCGCTGGCGCGCATCGAACGCGAACAATTCTGGATGCAGGATTACGCGGACGGCGCGATCGCCGCCCCGCCGCATTCGGCAAACGATTCCGTCCAGCTCGTGTTCGGGTTCGCGCTGACTTAATGGCGGCCTTCCGCCGCTGAAGTATTACGTTGCGCCATCAAGCCGGGGTGCTGAACAGCCATACGGTATAGCTGACCTGCAATAAGGTAAGCAGCGCGGGGCCGAGCGCCATCCGCCACAAATCGGAACGAGTTGCCCGGCCGGCACTTACGATGCGGCTGGCGGCCAACGCGAGCAGCATGAGCACAAAAGGCTCGTAATACCTTTCAAACATGGCCTTGTGCGGGATCTGGGCAACGATGAAGGCAAGCAGAGCAACGCTGAAAATCCACCGGTCGCGTCTGGCTGAAACCAGCAGGAACATACCGGCCACCAGTCCTCCAGCTATCGAAAGGAGCACAATGCCCGCAGACCTGCCGAAATAGACAGGCGTATGCCGCGCGATCGCCCAGATGCCGAACTCTCTGTACCATCTCAGATAGCTGCTCTCCCCACATACTCCCGAAATGAGCCCAACCGCGAAGCCGGCCCCCAGATAATGAAGGAACCCGGCGCGATCGGTAGTCCATCGATTACGGATTTGGGGCCAGACGGCAGTCAGATAGAAAGCGCCGAAAATGGCCAGCAGCACGAACGTCATCGGCAGCGCCGACAGGCTGAATCCCTGATGCTGACGCTGAAACACCGGAGGGACGAGTCCGCGCCATCTGAGAACGTACCACGCAACCACGAGGAGCGATGGCAGGATTGCGAGCGCCATGGCGAATGCGCGCCGGACGCCGGCCCATGCGAGTTGCGGACGGTCCCCCGCACCCAGGAAAGCGGCGACGAGCATCACGGGGACTATCCAGATCTGATTCTGGCGTAAACTCAGGACACAGACAACGGCGAAACCGGCAGTCACATAAGCGGTCGCGCTCATTCGCCTCCGCAGGGCCAGCAGGAGCAGGACCAGGATTCCCCACCAGGCGGGGTTGTCGCTGCCCAGCCATATCGCGCGGGAGAACACCGAGTCGGAGAACATAAACGGGGTCGCGAGGAGAACGGCCAACGGAGCCGGACAACCCGGCGAGACGGCGAGAGCCAGGGTCCAGACAAGTCCCGCGGTCAGAAGCAGGTTCACAAAACGAAGTCCGGGAACGCTGGTCGTGATCCAGCGCCTTACCGCGCCGAAGAAAGTGTAATAGCCGGGAATGTTCGGCGAGTAGTCGTTGGTCGCCATTTTTTCCCAGTGCGATGAATAGGCAGTAATTGCCCGCAGATGAACGATGTGATCGGTTTCCGCGGAGCCTGGATTGGAATAGTTGAAATTAACCGTTACGAGGATCAACGCCGGGATAAAGAACAGCAGCAGCGCGGGAATCCACCAGGCGCCGGACATACGCCGGGGCTCCGGGACGATTTGCGGTTTGAGCAGATTATCCTTGAGCAGATTATCCATGCGATGCCCGCGCATAAAACTCAAGCAATCCGGGATGGCGCATAAACCAGGCCACAGTTTGCTCCAACCCGGTTGCGAACGAAGTTGAGGGCCGCCATCCCACCTCCCTTTCGATCCTCGCGCACGTGCCCACCCAGATGCCTGTATCCCAGGAACGGGCGGGCATAGTGCCCCAGACCGGCTCCTCCGGCACTTTCATCAATTGCCGCGCCTTGTCCACCGCTTCTCCCAGATTTACCTGCACTCCGCTGCAGACGTTGTAGACCGACCCGCGCGGAACGTCGGCCGATGCAACCCTGATCATCGCATCCACGGCGTCGTCCACAAAGATAAAGTCCCGCGCCGTTTCCGGAGAAACCAGAGGCGGCAATCTGCCCTTCAGTCCGTGAACGATCAGCGCGGGAATCAGCCGGCCCGGGTCTTCGTAAGGCCCATACACCGAATACAACCGGACGGTAACGGCATTCGGACCGCCCGAGCGCGAAACCAGCCGGCAGTAGTGGGTTGCCGCCGCTTTCGTGATTGCATAGGGGCTGTTTGGCGCGAGCGGTTCCTCCTCATCCGGAGCGTGGTCTTTGAGCCCATACTCAGAGGAAGATCCGGCATTCACGAATACGCCGGCTCCGTTCGCGGCACAGGCATCGAGCAGCGATACGCACCCCAGCAGATTCGTATTCACCATTCGCTCCATACCCTGCTGGCCGGGATAAGCACCGTACGCCGCGAGGTGGAACACCCAGTCGGGCCCGATGCGGCGAACCGCGGCGCTCACCGCTTCCCGATCCTCGACAGCGGCTTCGTGGATGCGAACGTCAGGGCGGATCTCATCGATTCGCCATGCCCGATAACCGGGCCGCAGCAGAAGGTGCACTTCGTGCCCGTCGCGCAAAACCCGGCGAGCCAGATTCGCGCCTACGAAGCCGCTGGCTCCTGTAATGAGAACGCGCTTGCTCACAGCAGCTTCTGCAGAATGCTCTTGTAGTCGAAAGTCTCAAGCCAGGGCAGGGCTCGCAGCCGGATCTCTTCGATCTGCGCCGGCGTCAATTGTTTCGCGGTTGCCAGATTCGCTTCCGGAGTGGGCGTACGAATCGTCCCCCAGGGATATACTTCCTGGATTTCATTGCCGTTCCAGCTGGCGCGTTCCAGCGAATCGGTTACTTCGAGACCGAGTTTGCCGCACACTGCGCCCAGCGTGTGTCTGGGATCGCGCATCACATCTTCGACGCGTACGATGTGCATGCGATCCGGATGCTTTTCTTTGTACAGCAGCGCCGAGTACTGATTCAGCACCCAGCCCAGAAGATAGTTTTCGAGGCTCAGCGGCACGGGACGCTTCAGGGTATCGGCGAACGCCGACCATGGATTACGCACCACGTGCAGGACATGCGCGCCGGGAAGGTCGCGGAAAATTTTATCGGCATCCACGGTGACGATCGGGCTGTAGCCGACATACACGGCTTCACGGCCGGTGCGGCGGTAATCTTTCCACGCATCGAAGGTTGCCCGAAAAAAGGCAGTCACGTTGGCGCCCGTGCCGCGGCCGGATTTCTCCACGTATTCAACGTAATTCCGGCAACGCTCGTCGTCGCTCATGTCGAACGGCATATGACGGAATTTGCTGACATCCGGCGTTCGCGCGCGCACCTTCGCTTCTTCGTCGATAATCGCTTTGTAGTCCTGATAAGGAGTCGAGTCCAGCGGAAACACGGGCCAGCGGTACTTGAGAGGAAAGGTGCTGCTGAGCATATCGGTCACGTACTTTGTGCCCAGCTGCGACTCAAACGGATAGACAAACATCTGCGGGTGCCCGTCCAGAAAACGATGCGTTGTGTTGCCGCCGTTTTCGTACATGGCGCCGATCATCAGGAAGCGGAAATTATCGATACTCATTCGTTTATCGCGTAGTTGGAAAAAAATGCGAGCTCCTGTTTCCGCTTTCGCGAGCGGGCGTCAAAAACAAATCCCGTGCTGACGCCGGCGCCAATCCAGTCCATGGCGAAGATCTGATTGCCGGCCGGCCACTCGAGACTTCCGAGTGACTTGCCGGACTTGCAGCATACCGCATGAACGGCGCATCGGCTGTCCGGCCCGGCGAGCCCCGGGGCGTACTTCGCGTAGCGCGGGATAATGCGGGACGTCCCGGCAAAGGCGATATCGTTGACGATGCACAGCCCGCGTGTCCAGCCGGGCAGGCGCGCGACCGCCTCGAAACGGCCGCCATCGACGAAACCCAGTTCGCCGTAACCGCTGTTGGCAACCCAAACCCGGCCATCCTTCAGACGTGCGGAGTGAGGACGGGTGAGCCCCCTGCAAATGGGCGCTCGCGTGCGGCCCGAGAAGATCACGCCCTCTCCGTCTACCTTGTAGTTGAGATGCCCGGGCACAAGACGGCCCATCCCTGCCGAGGAAGCCGTAAAGAAGGAAGTCCGCAAGCTCTTCCCCGCCGCAATGGAATTCAACTGAATGTAGTTGCGCTCAAAGACGGGCCGCCCGTTCTCCTCGATCGACTCCGGCCACCAGACGTGTTTGAAAGTTCCATCCGCCTCGATCCGCACGACCGCGTTGTGCCCCACCGCATTGGCGTAGACCGAAGATCCGATCGTTGCCAGGTCATGCAGGTACAAGCTGCCTGGAAAAAACGCGGATGAGACCGGAGCGAGGAAGCCGCCAGCAGGTCTGAATGTGTACACCTGGTTCGGATTCCGCGTGCTCGCCAGCAGAACCCTGTTAGCCCTGCGATCGACCGCCAGTCCCGATGGATGGGGTACCGGAAAGAAACTGATCCGCGGGCGCCCTTCGACGGCGCCGAGCGCCATCGCCAGATGCTCATACTCGCGGGTTATCAGCAGGGTGATGTTCAGTTCGAGGAAAACGTTCCACCAGTTTCCGGATACGGTGTATTCGAGCAGGCGCGGATCTGTCTCCGCGGCCTCGCGCCACTGGCTGCAGACCTGCGCGCTGTCGCGCAATTCGGCCGAATGGCGGGCCCACATGTCTTCAGTCCCGGTTTCGCCCGGCTTCGTTTTCATTTGCGCATCTCCCGGCGCAAGCCGAAAGCGCCGGTGTACATCTGAATCGCCGACGCGATATTCGTTGTGCTGCGCCCGGAGTGCCGGCTGACGCTGAATACAGGAACCTCGAGCACCGGATAGTTTTCCTCCCGGCAAATCGCGCTGAATTCGAGATCGATCAGATCGCCGTCCGACTTGAGCGCCAGCAGCCGGCCCATGTTCCGGTGGAAGACTTTTGGCGTCCCGTTGATATCCCAGTAAGGAAGATCGAAAATCTGCCGGCACTCCAGGTTGTAGAGCAACGATCCCAGCCGGCGCTTCCAGTTCTCGCGGATCTTCCTGTTCGCTTTGACGACGCAATCGTCATGAACCGCGCCGTACATCAGGAACAGAAGGAGATCCTTCCCTGTCGTGCGCGCCGAATTCGCGTAGCACAGCAGATCGCCGCGAGCCTCCGCCAGACCCGCTCTGACTGCCCGCCCCCAGCCTCCCTGCTCGATACAGAGAGTTCGAATCGCCGGGTAACGGGTTTCGAGTTCCCGGCAGATTTCGAGAGACGCGTCGCGGCGCGGTCCGTTGATCACGGGCAGGAGTTCATACTCGATGTTCAGCCGCGCGAGTTCCGCAACATATCCTTCAAGGACTTCCCCTATGTGGTCCGCCTGATTGTAAACCGGCAGAATCACGGATGCGGTGCGGACACTCACTTCGCGATTTTCCCGATCGCCGAACGCGCGCCGGCAACGATACTGTCGCGGTCCAGACCGTGCTTCCGCCATCGTTCCGGCTGACTCCCGCTCGTGCCGTCGGGAGAGCTGTAAACCGCCAGAATCTTCAGTTTGCAGGCGAGGCCCTCCGTCGCAATCACCGTGCCGACAAAGGCTCCGAGGCCGCCGGAGTTCGTTTGTGCTTCCACCGAGACCGCGAAACGGAACTGAGAGAGCAATTCAGAAATGTCGCGCGCGGGGTCGGGACTGAAGCCCGACACGATCGCCACGGCCGCCTCCACGCCAAGCGCTGAAAGCTGCTCCGCGGCCGCCGCGGCTTCAACGGCGACGGACCCCATTGCGATCAGCGCGAGGTCGCTGCCGGAACGCACGATCTGGATTCTTCCCGGCTCGAAACGCCCATCGAGATTGGGCACGATGCGCGAATCGTCCCGGCCGAGGCAGTAATAGACGGGGCGATCGAGGTGGGCGGTGAGCTTCAGCGCGGTGACGCCCTGCCTTGAATCCGCGGGTATCACGATCGCGAGGCCAGGCAGTGTCCTTAGCACCGCGATGTCTTCCGTTGCATAGTGGGATGGCCCTGCATGGCCGTAATCGAAACCGCCACCCATCCCCACAATTCGAACCGGGAGGTTGTGCAGCACCGGCCCGTTGCGAATGAACTCGAAAGGCCGAAGAGCGGCAAAGGCCGCAATGGAATAGACATAAGGCCGCAGCCCCGCTTCCGCCATGCCCGTCGCCATCCCCACCATGTTCTGTTCCGCCACGCCCGCGTTGATAAAACGGGCGGGAAACCGGTCGCGGAAGGGCTCCATCGCCATATATCCAAGGTCACCGGTCAGCAGGACGACCCGCTCGTCCTGGGCGGCCAGTTCGCAGAGACCCCGGAGAAAGGCTTCTCTCATCCTGAAAGCCCGGTTTCGGCGACGGCGATCCGATATTCCTCGTCGCTCATGGGCAGGTAATGCCAGTTGACGGTTTGAACCGGCAACTGCGTCTGAGTCAGGGGCACGCCCTGCTCCATGTAAGAAACTCCCTTGCCGAAAGTGGTCCTTGCGAGAACAAGGTGGGGCTGTCCGGTAAAGCCGGGCTGTCCGGTAGAGCCGCGCTGCGTCAATGCATCGCGCAATTCAGGATGCGAGTGCCCGTCCACTTCGGTCGTGCGCCAGCCGAAACACTGCCATCGCTCAGCCGGATTCGGGCAATCCAGAACATCGCGCGTCCGCCCGAATGCCTGCTGGCCATTCCAGTCAACAATCACTGTCAGATTATCGAGCCCGTGATGGGCGGCAAACATGGCCGCTTCCCACACGGAGCCTTCGTTGCATTCCGCGTCGCTGATGAGGCAAAACACACGGCGCGCGGAACCTTGTAACCGGGCCGCCAGCGCGGCGCCCACCGCCATGCAGATTCCCTGTCCGAGGGAACCGGTTGAGAAATCGATGCCCGGCAGCGCCGATTCGGGATGCACACCCAGCAAGGTGTTGTCTCCGCAAAAAGTCCCCAGCAACGATTCCGAAATCCAGCCCTTCAGCGCGAGCGCAGCGAAAAGAGCCAGTGCGGCATGGCCCTTCGAGAGGATAAAGCGATCCCGTTCAGGATCGTCGGGGCGGGCGATGCGGAGCACGCCTTCGTACAGAACCGAAAGAATGTCCGCGACGCAAAGACAGGAGCCGATGTGTCCGACATTGGCGCGTTTCGACTCGCGCAGGACGATCTGCCGGATTCGCCTTGCCGTCAATTTATCTGCGCAATCCAAAATAGTTCCGGGCCGTAATCAAGGTTATAACGGCTATTTTCGCAAATCGCCCGATCCTCAGGAGTTCGCGCGATTACTATCCGTTACGCCGCAGCGCCGGCGGAGCGATCGGCGTGATGGGCCCGGACTGGGATCAATTCGTCCTTCACGTAATGCAGTTGCACGATGCGGGGATGGACCGGGCCGTCTTCGAAGTGGACCGAGGTTGCCTCAAGGACGCTGGCGCGAAGATCTTCCCATGTTTCTGCTTCAGTGAAGATGCCATACCCAGGCGCCCGCGCGCAATAGCCACCTTCCTCAGCGTCGCGAACTTCGAAAATCAACTCCATGGCAATAGAATACCCGAGGCCTGGGTGGATTTCCATTTGGTCAACCACCGAGTGAACCTGAAGACCCAACGCCGCGCACCCGCTTCCGGCGAAGTTGGCCGCCTCCACCCCCTCTAAGCAGCAGCGCCCGTCGTATGTTCGGCGTGATGGAACTTCACCGAGACCAGCTTCGAAACCCCGGCTTCCTGCATGGTGACACCGTACATCGCCTGGGCCGATTCCATGGTTTTCTTCGAGTGCGTGATGACGATGAACTGCGTGTCGATCGCCATTTCGGTCAACAGGCGCGTGAGGCGGCCGATGTTGGCCTCGTCGAGCGGCGCATCGACTTCGTCGAGCACGCAGAACGGGCTCGGCTGGTATTTGAAGATCGCCATCAGCAGCGCCAGCGCCGTCAGCGCCTTCTCGCCGCCCGAAAGCAGCAACACGTTCTGCAGCTTCTTGCCGGGCGGAGAGGCGATGATGTCGATGCCGCTGTCGTTGATGTTCGTCTCGTCGGTGAGCTGCATCTCGCCCGCGCCGCCGCCGAACAGGGTCTGGAACGCCTGCTTGAAATTTTCGTTGATGGCTTTGAAAGCCTCGGAGAATTTCGTCTTCGAAAATTCGTCGATTTCCTGAATGGCTTTCTCGGTATCGCGAATGGAGTCGAGCAGGTCCTGCCTTTGCGCGGTGAGAAAGTCGTGGCGCTGCTGCGCCTCCTGGAATTCGTCCCAGGCGGTGGGGTTGACGGCGCCCAGGTTCTCGATCTTCGTCCTGGTTTCCTGGTAAGCGGCTTCGGCGGCCTGCAGCACTTCCTGCGAGATATCTTCCGGCGCTTCGAGTTCGGCCACCGCGACGTTCAGTTCCTTGCGGCTGGTTTCGTCGAGGAACTGCAGTTCGGATTGACGCCGCGTCAGCTCGACTTCGATCTCGGAACGGCGCGCGTGACTGGTCTCGATCCGGGCGCGCAGATCGCGCAGCACCTCGTCGGTCGAAGACAGCGCCGCACGGTAGCGCGCGGCTTGCTCGTCAAGTTCCAGCACGCCGCGATCGGCGGCCGCGATCTGCTCGCCGAGCACGGTCAGCTTCCGATCAAGTTCGATGTTTTCGCTCAGGAGGCGCGCGCGATGCTCACCCCAGCGCGCCACCTCCGCCGCAATCTGCTGACGGCGGCTGGACATTTCCCGGAACTGGTTTTCGAGACGAGCCACCGCCGCGCGTTCGCCGCGATGCCGCTCCTCGATGCCCGCCAGTTTCGCGCGCAGCACAGAGTGTTCTTCGCCGATCCGCTGGGCTTCGGACTGCGCGGCATCCAGCTGGTACCGCATGGTTTCGAGGGCGTCTTCGCGGTCGGAGCGCTCGGTGTCCTTCTGCTCCACGAGCGTTTGATTCTGCGCGCGCTTTTCGTGCGCCCGCTCTTCTTCGCGCTGGAGCCGCTCCAGTTCGAGGCGCGAAACGGAGATGCGCGAGTTGGCCCGGTTGATCTCTTCCGCCGCGCGGCGCAGTTCGTGGTCGAGCGAGACGGCTTCCTTCTCGCCCGTCTGCTGCAACTGGCGCAGCCGCTCCAGTTCCGCTTCGAGCGCCACGGTCTCGTGCTGCAGCGCTTCCTGGCCGCGGATTTTATCGGCGAGCGCCTGCTCCTGGGACTGCAGTTGCGCCGCGAATTCGCGCATTTCGCGTTTGAGCACGAGAGGTCCGCTGGCCTTCTTGCGTCCGCCCGTCAGAGTGCGGCCGTTGTAGCATTGGCCGTCGGCAACCAGGAAGTAGCGGTCCGGATATGCGTCGGCCATGGCGCGAGCCTGGTCGCGGTCGCCGGCCAGATAACAACCGGAAAGCCGCGGCAGAAGATTGCGCGTCTGGCCGGAAAGTCCGTTGGTGAAATTGATCAGATCGGACAGGCGCGGCAGTTCGGGCCCCTGCGGCGCGGCGGTTTCCTCCGCCACGGAACCGTTTTCTACAAGAAACGTCGCCCGGCCTTCGAGTTCGCCGCGGAGCAGATTCATGCCCTGTTCGGCCTGCGTCCAATCCTTCACCACCACGTATTCCAGCTCGTCGTGCAGGAACTCTTCCGCCGCGCGCTCCCATGCCGGATCCACTTCGATGAAATCGGCTAGCACGCCTTCGGGGCGGAACTGCCCCGCGCGCCCGTTTTCGAGGGCGGTGAGGAGTTTCCGCGTGGATTCCGCCGTATAGCTGTGGTGCGAGAGAATGTTTTCGAGCGATTCGCGTTTGGCGCGAAGGCGTGAGCATTCGGCGCGAAGCTGGTCGATCTGCTGGCGCAGTTCGCCCGCGGCTTTGCGTTTGCCCGCGAGACCTTCCTCCGTCTGGCGGCGGCCGGAAACCACGTTCCGGAGTTCCAGCTGGCGCTCGGCGATGCGCTCGGAGAGCTGCTGCCGGACACCCGCGAGGCGCTCGATTTCCGCCGACGCGATCTCCTCTTCCTTCTGCACGCGCGTGCGTTCGCGCTCAATGCCTGCAAGATACGTATCGGCCTGGGCGATCTGATTCCGGATCGTCGAGGCTTCGCCCAGCAGGCGAAGGATGACGGAACGCGAGGCTTCGATGGTCTTTTCGGCCTCCCGCACGCGCACCTGGATCGCATCGCGGCCCTGGTTCTTGTCGAGCAGGCCGGTGCGGACCTCCTGCATCTCCTCTTCCAGTTCGGCGACGCTTTGCGCGAAGGCGGCGCGCTCGGTTTCGTTGGCGCCGATGCGGCCTTCGAGATCGCTCGTCTCCTGCTCGGCGCGCGTCATGCGCTGCTCGATGCTCGCGGCTTCGCGCACGTGCGCTTCGAGGCGGCCTTTGGTGCGTTCGGCCTCGACGTTCATTTCCGCCAGCTGTCTGCGTGCTTCGGTCAACTGCGCTTCGAGCGCGTAGAACACTTCCTGCGCTTTCTGGCGCTCGGCGTCGTTATCCGCGGCCTGCACGGTCAGGTCTCTGAGTTCGGCGGAAGCCGTTTCGAGCGCGGCGGCGGCCCTTTCGGTCTCCGCTTTCAGGGTGACGTAACGCCCGGAGAGCACGGTGCGGAGTTGGCCTTCGAGATCGCCCTTCAGCTCCTGATAGCGCTTCGCTTTGGCGGCCTGGCGTTTCAGCGAATTCACCTGCCGGGTGACCTCTTCGAGGATGTCGAAAACGCGGGCGAGGTTCTGCCGGGAGCTTTCGAGCTTGGCTTCGGCCAGGCGGCGGCGGCTCTTGTATTTCGTGATGCCCGCGGCCTCTTCGATGACGGCGCGGCGGTCCTGCGGTTTCGACGAGAGCAGCTGCCCGATGCGGCCCTGCTCGATGATCGCGTAGCTTTCCGGGCCAAGGCCGCTGCCCATGAAAATATCCTGAATGTCGCGCAGGCGCGCCTGGCGTCCGTCGATCAGATATTCACTTTCGCCGGAGCGGAACAGGCGGCGGGTAATGGTGATCTCGCCGGGTTTCGCCGTGGAGTGGGGGATTTCGTGAATTTTGGGCGCTTCGCCTTCGACGGTGGAAACGGCGGGCGGCACATGAACCTGAGGCGCGGCCTGGGCCACCGGGTCCACCAGGACCATCGTGACCGCGGCCATGCCGACCGGTTTGCGCGATTTCGTGCCGGCGAAGATGACGTCTTCCATGCGGGCGCCGCGCAGACTGCGGGCCGATTGCTCGCCGAGCACCCAACTGATGGCGTCGCTCAGGTTGGATTTGCCGCATCCGTTGGGCCCGCCCACGGCGGCGCTGCCGCCGCCGTTGAACCGCGGTTCGGTGCGGTCGCAGAACGATTTAAAACCCTGGAGTTCGACTTTCCTCAGCTTCAGCAAAACGGTACCTCGATTTCTGTTGGAACGTCACCATACTACCCCTCGTTTCGAGGAAAGTAAAGTGGCATCCATACCCCATAATGTGTTTTCCTCAGATCTTCCACAACATCTTGTGGTGAGGCCGTTAATGTGCGTCCGGCACGAGCGCGGCGCCGGAGTCGTGTTCGGAAGGGTGCGCGGGCGATGGCGGCTCCCTGAGCCAGAGCGAAAACAGCAACCCCGCCAATACGACCGCGAACGTGCCGATCACGTTGTACCAGAGGAACGCAATGCGGGTGAACAGCGAACACGCCACGATTACCGCCTCGCCGGTCAGCATCGCCCAGAACGCGGCCGAGCCGCGCACGTTCTTGAAAAAGAACGCGAGGACGAAAACGCCCAGCAGCACCGGGTAGAAATACGAACCCACCTGGTTGACCGCCTCCACCAGCGACCCGAGGTTCTTCGCGTATTGCGCGAACACCACCGCCCAGGCGCCCCAGATCGCGGTGCAAACGCGCGACACCAGCAGGTAATGCCGGTCCGTCTCGTCGGGACGCAGCAGACGCCGGTAGAGATCCATCACGCTGACGGCGGCGAGCGAATTCAGTTCGCCGGAACTGGACGACATGGCCGCGTTCAGGATCACGGCGATCACAAGACCGATGACGCCCGCCGGGAAATAGCGCGTGACGAACGACAGAAAGATGTAGTTGGTGTCGTTGAAACCGGCTTGCCCCTGCGACTTCTCATAGAGACCGATGCCGGACTGCCGCGCGCCGTCAATCTCCCGCTGGGCCGCCCGGTAGGCCGCGGTGGAGGCGCTCAGTTTGGCGGCGTCGTCCCGCTTGCGGGCGGCGTTCAGAGCCTCCGCCGCCTGTTCGCGCTTCTTCCAGGCGGCGTCGAACTTTCCCTGCACCGCGGAATAGCCCGGCTGCGACTGGATCGCCTGCATCGCCGTCTTTTCGAACAGCATGGGCGGCTGCGCGAAGAGATAGAACACGAACACCATGGCGCCGACGAAAAGGATGAAAAACTGCATCGGCACCTTTGCGATGGCGTTGAACAACATGCTCAATTTGCTCTGCGCCACCGACTTGCCGCTCAGGTACCGCTGCACCTGCGACTGGTCGCAGCCGAAGTAACCCAGCATGAGAAACGTGCCGCCCAGCAGGCCGCTCCAGAGGTTATACCGGTTATTCCAGTCGAGCTTTGTATCCACGGCGTTGAGCTTGCCCACGGCGCCCGCGAGATAGACCGCATCGGCGAAGCTCACGCCGTGGGGCATGAGCGAGATGACGGTAAAAAGCGCCAGAATCAGACCGGCGAAGATGATGATCATCTGCAGGACGTCCGTCCACGTGACCGCGGGGATGCCGCCCATGGTCGTGTAGAACACGCAGACAATGCCGATGAGCAGCGTGGTCACGCGATCGTTCCAGCCGAAGATCACGCTCATGACGATGGCCGGGGCATAGAGCGCGAGTCCCACCGCCGCGCCCCGCTGGATCAGGAAGACGATTCCGGCGAGCGCGCGCGTTTTGGCGTCGAACCGGCGCTCCAGGTATTCATACGCCGTATACACGCCGGCCTTGTGGAAAATGGGCACGGCGGTGGCGCAGAGGATAACCATCGCGATCGGCAGGCCGAAGTAAAACTGCACGAAGCGCATCCCGTCGACATAGGCTTGGCCGGTGGTGGCGATAAACGTAATCGCGCTGGCCTGCGTGGCCATGATCGAGAGGCCCATGGCGTACCACGGCATGGTCTTGCCGGCGAGCAGATAGTGGCTGGTGGTGGCGCCGCCGCGGCCGCGCCAGAGCCCGAAGCTCGGGATCGCAATCATGGTTGCGACCATCACGATCCAGTCGAGTGGCGTCATTGAAGCGGAGCCTTCATGCGAAATAACGCGTAAACAGATAGAAGATGCCGATCAGCAGAGCGAGCCAGCCCAGCACGAAGACATAGACATTGCGCCAGACCCCGAGAATGGGCGGTGGTTCGCTGTCGTAAGCTTCCGGCGGCAGTCTGAACTTCATGCAAACAAGCTTAAGCCAGGCCTCTTCACGCGAGCAGTTCGGCGCGCAGAACCGTCACCGCCTGGCCCGAGATATGCACCCGGTCCCCATCCAGCCGGACCTTGACGACGCCCCCGCGCTCGGAAACCTGGAAGGCGGTCATCTCGGACTTGTTGAGGCGCGCGCCCCAGTAGGGAGCCAGCGCGGCGTGCGCGGAACCGGTCACGGGGTCCTCGTCGATTCCCGCGCCGGGAGCGAAAAAACGCGAGACGAAGTCGCATTCGCGGCCGCGCGCGGTGACGATCACGCCCCGTACCGGAAGCTGCCGCAACGAGTGATAGTCCGGGTGGAGGGAGCGTAACGTGGCTTCGTTGGCGACTTCCACGAGGTAATCGAACTGGTTGCGCCCCACGAAAACCAGATCGGCCCCGAGGGCGTCGGCCAGATGCGGAGGGGCCTGGGAGTGCTCGGCCACCCGCATGGGAAAGTTCATCTCGATCCAGTCGCCGTTGCGCCGGCAAGTGAGCAGGCCGCTGCGCGTGTGGAAGCGGGCCTCGGCGCCGGGCTGAATGTGGCCGTCTTCCCAGAGAACGTGCGCGCTGGCGAGCGTGGCGTGGCCGCAGAGATCCACCTCGATGGCCGGGGTGAGCCAGCGCAGCCGGTAGCCGCCATCTTCCGGGTGAAGGAAGGCCGTCTCCGAAAGATTCATCTCGCGCGCGACGTTGTGCATCCACTCATCGTCGCGCGGCGCCGGGAGTATGCAAACAGCGGCGGGGTTGCCCGCGAAGGGCTTCGCGGTGAAGGCGTCTACCTGGACAATGGGAACCGGCATCGCACCACTATATAAGATCGGGGATATAAGATCATGCGTTGCCGGCCTTCACGGCCCGTGCACGTAAACTGGAAGCATGTCACTGACAATAGCCGGGCGGACGTTCCGCTCACGTCTGATGATCGGCACCGGCAAGTACCGGAGTTTTCCCGAAATGGCGCGCTGTCACGCGGCATCCGGCGCGGAGGTGGTCACGGTCGCGGTGCGCCGGGTGAACCTGACGGACCGGTCGAAGGAATCGATGCTCGATTACATCGATCGCGAACGCATGTTCATTCTGCCCAACACCGCCGGTTGTTATACGGCGGACGATGCCATCCGCACCGCGCGCCTGGGGCGCGAGGTGGGGCTCTCGAACTGGGTCAAGCTGGAAGTGATCGGGGACGAGAAAACCTTGTTCCCGGACAACGTTGGCCTGGTTGAGGCGACCCGCGTGCTGGCGAAAGAAGGGTTCGTCGTATTGCCTTACACGAACGACGATATTGTCAACGCGCGCCGCCTGATCGATGCGGGCGCCGCCGCCGTGATGCCTCTGGCCGCCCCGATCGGGTCGGGCCTCGGCATCCAGAACGTCACCAACCTGCGCATCATGCGGGAGACGATTACCGAAGTGCCGCTGATCGTGGACGCGGGCGTGGGGACGGCGTCGGACGCCGCGATCGCAATGGAGCTGGGGGCCGACGGCATTCTGATGAATACGGCGATCGCCGCCGCGGACGATGCGGAGAAGATGGCGCTGGCGATGAAACTGGGCGTTGAGGCCGGCAGGCTGGCTTTCGAAGCGGGACGCATGGAGAAGAAACTCTATGCGAGCGCGAGCAGTCCGCTGGCCGGGATGGTTGGAAGAACGGCAACCGGAAGAAGTTGATCTGGTGGCGGGAGGGAGACTCGAACTCCCGACCTACGGATTATGAGACCGTCGCTCTAGCCAGCTGAGCTACCCCGCCCGAACTACGATTCTAACATTCCCGGCTATTCGAACAACGCCCGGACCTGGATCGAAAAGCCGGGGAGCAACTCCGGCGCGTCAATCGTCTCGCCGGCGTTCAACGTGCGGAATACGCCCGATTTCCGGTATACCGTGACGGCGACGGAATCGGGGTCGAGGACCCACACAATGCCGGTGCCGGCGGCGAGATATCTGGCGACCTTCCGCTGCAATCTGCCCGCGTTATCTTCGGGTGACAGGATTTCAACCGCGAGATCGGGGCCGAATTCGCAGTAGCGATCCCAGGCGATCTCCGCTCGCCGTTCCTCGCGGATGAAGGCGACATCGGGGGCCTGCACCACGTCCGGGGCCAGCCGGAACCCACATTCCGTCAACACCATCCCGGAACCGGCCTTCCTTGCGGCCTGACGGAGCGCGTCCGCCACCGCAGCCTGAACCATGCCGTGCCGCGGCCTCGGTGGCGGCATAACGATCAGTTCTCCTTCGTCGAGTTCGTGGAGATTACCGTCGTCAGGCAGTTTTTCAAACTCCTCCACAGTTATCAGCGTCCGGGTACCCACATTCACATCGTACGCCAATCTGCCCGGCATGCGAGACTGAAGCTGGCAGGTGGGGAATGGATAGCCGCTCGCGCAAGCGGGAGGAAAGTCCGGTCTCCATAGGGCAACGTGCCGGCTAACGGCCGGGGGGAACCTCTCAAAGGGGTTTTTACGGAAAGCGCCACAGAAAATATACCGCCGGATTCGCCTGTCAAAGGGCGGGACCGGTAAGGGTGAAATGGTGCGGTAAAAGCGCACCGCGGACGGAGTAATCCGGCTGGCAGGGCAAACCCCACGCGGAGCAAGACCAAATAGGGGAGGAGGAGCGGCCCGCTCCGTTAAACTTCCGGGTAGGTTGCTGGAGCCGTGCAGTAATGTACGGCCAAGACGAATGGCTATCGCCCGCAAGGGTACAAAAACCGGCTTATAGTTTCCCGCCTGCCGCAAAAACAATTCCCGCCGCATCCCGATGCACAGCATTCAGACCTGGACTGCCGAACCAGATCCCGGCACACCAAAAAAATCGGCGGCGGGGGGTGGTTCTGCCCCCCGCCGGTGGGGGTTTGTGTTTAACGCGTTCGGGTTTTTTGAGGGGGACG
>VFSW01006208.1_pt1 | contig 17609 bp, 15 predicted proteins | sample 5358111 | NCBI WGS metagenome assembly VFSW01 (sample SAMN11554181, study PRJNA540505) | mine drainage metagenome | isolation source: sediment from site ElyBrook_90M | place: USA: Ely Copper Mine, Vershire, VT | collected 2017
GTCCCCGCCCCGGCCAAGGGACCCTCGGTGCCGACGAACTGACCTGGCGCGTGGGCTATCGTTCTGTGCCGCTGCGCCTGTATACTGGTCGCCCATGACGCGGTACGTGTTCATCACCGGCGGCGTGGTTTCCTCTCTCGGCAAGGGTATCGCCTCGGCGGCGCTGGGCGCGCTGCTGCAGGCGCGCGGCTATGCGGTGCGGCTGCGCAAGCTCGATCCGTATCTGAACGTCGACCCCGGCACGATGAGCCCGTATCAGCACGGCGAGGTGTTCGTCACCGATGACGGGGCGGAGACCGATCTCGATCTCGGCCATTACGAGCGTTTCACCGGGGTGCCCGCCACCCGCGCCGACAACGCCACCACCGGGCGCATCTATTCGGAGGTGATCGCCAAGGAGCGGCGGGGCGATTATCTCGGCGCCACCGTGCAGGTGATCCCCCACATCACCGATGCCATCAAGGAGGCGATCCTGCGCGACAGCGCGGGGCTCGATTTCGTGCTGATCGAGATCGGCGGCACCGTGGGCGACATCGAGAGCCTGCCGTTCCTGGAGGCGATCCGCCAGCTCGGCAACGAGCTCGGCCCTGAGCAGGCGATGTTCGTGCACCTGACCCTGGTGCCGTGGATCCCCTCCGCCGGCGAGCTCAAGACCAAGCCGACGCAGCATTCGGTGAAGGAGCTGCTGAATGTCGGCATCCAGCCGCAGATGCTGCTGTGCCGCTGCGACCGGCCGATCCCGGAGAACGAGCGGCGCAAGATCGCGCTGTTCTGCAATGTCCGCCCCGAGGCGGTGATCGCCGCGCTCGATGTCGATACCATCTACGCCGTGCCGATCAGCTATCACGAGGAGGGCATGGACCGCGAGGTGCTGCGCCATTTCCACCTGCCGGCCGAGCCGGTGCCCGATCTGTCGCGCTGGCAGCGTATCGTCGCCTCGGTGCGCGCGCCCGAGGGCGAGGTGCGGATCGCGGTGGTGGGCAAGTACACGAACCTGCTCGACAGCTATAAATCGCTCGCCGAGGCGCTGGCCCATGGCGGCATCGCCAACCGCGTGCGGGTGCATCTGGACTGGGTGGACAGCCAGATTTTCGAGCAGCCCAATACCGTGGCGCGGCTGGAAGGCGTGCACGGCATCCTGGTGCCGGGCGGCTTCGGCGAGCGCGGCACCGAGGGCAAGATCGAGGCGGTGCGCTTTGCCCGCGAGCGCGCCGTGCCGTTCCTGGGCATCTGCTTCGGCATGCAGATGGCGGTGATCGAATGCGCGCGGAATCTGGCCGGGATGGGGGATGCCTCCAGCACCGAATTCGGCCCGACCGACACCCCGGTGGTGGGCCTGCTCACCGAATGGGCGCGCGGCAATGAGGTGGAGCGGCGCGAGGCGGGCGGCGATCTGGGCGGCACGATGCGGCTGGGCGCCTATCCGGCGGTGCTGGCAGCGGGCTCGCTGGTGTCCGGCATCTATCACGATGCTGCGCGGATCGAGGAGCGCCATCGCCACCGCTACGAGGTGAACGTGCATCTGCGCGACCGGCTGGAGGCGACCGGGCTGCGTTTCTCGGGGATGTCGCCGGACGGGATCCTGCCCGAGATCATCGAATTGCCGAACCATCCCTGGTTCGTCGGCGTGCAGTACCATCCCGAGCTGAAATCCAAGCCGTTCGCGCCGCATCCGCTGTTCGCCAGTTTCATCGGGGCGGCGGTGCGCCAGGCGCGGCTGGTCTGACCGGCGGAAGGCCAGGGGCTTCGCCTCTGGACCCCACTCAGGGCAAGCCCTTAGAACCCCCTAGCTGGGGGTACCCCCCAAGGAATGCGGGTCTGGGGGCGCCTGCCCCCAGCGGGTCGAGGGCAGAGCCCTCGCCTTGCTTTTTCTTCCGCAGTCTCAGGGCCGAGGAACGCAATGCGTACAGTCCAGGTCGGTCAAATCGCGATCAGCAACGACCTGCCCTTCGTGCTGATCGCCGGTCCCTGCCAGATCGAAAGCCGGGCCCATGCCTTTGAGGTGGCGGACGAGCTCGCCGCGATCTCGCGCGAGACCGGCGTTCCGGTGATCTACAAGAGCAGCTACGACAAGGCCAACCGCACCAGCGCCGGCGCCGCGCGCGGCATCGGCATGGCGCAGGGCCTGGAGATCCTGGCCGCGGTGCGCGAACGCACCGGGCTTGCCGTGCTGACCGATGTGCATCTGCCGGACCACTGCGCGCCGGTGGCCGCGGCGGTGGATGTGCTGCAGATCCCCGCCTTCCTGTGCCGGCAGACCGATCTGCTGCTGGCCGCCGGCGAGACCGGGCGGGCGATCAACGTCAAGAAGGGCCAGTTCCTGGCGCCCTGGGACATGGCCAACGTGGTGGCCAAGATCGAGAGCACCGGCAACCGCGACATCCTGCTGTGCGAGCGCGGCGTGAGCTTCGGCTACAACACGCTGGTCTCCGACCTGCGGGCGCTGCCGATCATGGCGCGCACCGGCTGTCCGGTGGTGTTCGACGCGACGCATTCGGTGCAGCAGCCTGGCGGGCAGGGCAGCTCATCGGGCGGGCAGCGGGAATTCGCCCCGGTGCTGGCGCGCGCGGCGCTGGCGGTGGGGGTTGCCGCTGTGTTCATCGAGACCCATCCCGACCCCGATCGCGCGCCGAGCGATGGGCCGAACATGATCCCGCTCGTCGAGATGGGGGCGCTGGTGGCCCGCCTCGCGGCGTTCGACCGGCTGGCCAAAGCGGTTGCCCCCGCGCCGGCGGGTCCGGGCTAGGGCCGCATTCAGACAGTCAAATCCTCTGGCTTTGACTGTTTGAAAGCGACGCGGGTCTATCGATGACGGGTGGCTGCGACCCGCTCGGACCTCAACGGGTCGCGGCACCAAAGCGGTCGCCGATCCGATCGACGATCGGCCACCGCTGTCGCGCTTGGTTTTGCCGAGCACCTTCATCCGATCCGATGATCCCATCTGATCGGATCCTGCTCTGGAGCAATATCGCATCAGGTTGACTTCAACAGCGATAAAATTGCTCGACAAAACAAAGATCTAGACCGCGATGGGACCGCAGATCCGATTCAGCCGGTTCCGATCGCCCGCTAGGGTCTGGCCGGTGCCGCCGCGGCCGCCGGGGGTGGCAGAGCATAGGCCTGAACCAGATTGCTTGGTCCCCGGCAGGTGGTGAGGACCATGCCGTTCACCACGATCGGACCAGATTCGTTCACCTCCGCATAGACGCATCTGGAGCCTTCATTGGCCTGCCACAGCACCTGGCCGGCGGCATAGCCGGTCCCGGCGCTGGTGGCGATGGCGTAGATCGCCACCGGCTTGCCGGCGGCGGTGACGAAGGCCAGGCCGTTGGCAATCGTGGGCGAGGACAGATTGCCGGTGGAGAAGGGCTGGCCGTTGATCTGCTGGGTGGTCTGCCAGGCGACGCTGAGCACCGGGTTTGCGCAGCCCGCGGAAATCTGCAGCGCCGTGACGGTATGGGCATAGGGCGCCGGGCCGCTGGTCGGGGTCGAGACGATCACCAGCTGGTCCACCGGATCCCACGCGATCTGGCCGATGAAATCCTTGGGCGGCTGGCCCATCTGCGAAGATTGCAGCACCGTCAGGCTGCCATCGGGGTTGATCTGTTCGAGCACGAGCATCCCCATCTTGTTCTGCGCGGCAAGCAGCTTCAGCGGGCAAGACGCGGGCTGGAACACCACCGGGGTGGTGCTGAAATCATTATTGCCCGGCGGCACGGCGGGGGCGGCATAGCCCACCGTGGTGGTGAGGTCGGGGCTGAGATCGACCACGTATTCCGAGTAGAGCGGCTGGTTGAGGTTCGGCGCGTTGCCGGTCGCGACATAGACCCCGCCCACGGCCGCGGTCGGATCGACCGCAGCGCCACCGGAACCCCAGATGCCGCCGCCATTGGCGTGTCCCGCAGGGGGGGCCGCCGTGCCCGACAGCGCATACCAGGTGCCGGAGACGGCGGCGGCGGCGGTGTCGATGCGCACCATGCGGCCGAACCAGGGTGCCTGGTCGCAGGTGCTGCCGGTGCCGACATAGAGCTGGCCGTTGACGACGTTCACCCCGTCATGGATCGCGCCGTCGATCTTCGGCGGATGCGGCATCGGCAGCATCACCGGCCAGCCGGCGAGCTCCGCGCCCGAGGCGAGGTCGAGCGCGTGGACCATGCCGTTGGCCGCGACATAGACCGCCCCGTTCCCGCCATTGGCGCCGCGGTCCACCGCCGCGGTGGCGCGCAGGCCGAGCGTGGTCGGCACGTTGTGGCAGCCGGCCACGACCGCGGTGCCGATCGCATTGTACCAGACCACGGTGCCGCCGGGCGCCGCGCTGTTGGCATCGAGCGCGTAGAACACGCCGTTATTGTCGCCGATCAGCACCAGATCGGTCGGCGTGCCGGCCACCGGCACCCCCTGCGCCAGGATCGGCTGGCCGTCCATCGTGGCGCTGGCGCTGGTCCAGCTCGGGTTGATGTTGGCGATCTCGAACGCGCCGGGGTCGAACGCCCAGGCGAGCTTCAGCCCGGACACGGTCGAGGGGCCCAGTATCGTTTCGTTGGGATTGTAGCCGGACCGGTAGCTGTCGAACCCGTAGGTCGGCCAGTCGACTTTCTGGGCCTGCGCACGCGGCGCGGGCACAAGGATCAGGCCCGCCAGCAGCCAGGCGGTCAGGCGAAGGATCGGCATCTCGTGGCTCCGTCGGCTTTCGGAAGCGAACGTCGGGCCATCAACCGGAGTGGTTGAGGCTCGATGGAGAGCACGAGGATGCCGGCTCATCTGTTAATAAAAGCTAACGGATTGCCGTCCCGCGTGATGATGATCGAACGATGATCAAGATCGCGAGAGACCGGGCGCACCGCGGCGTTCCGCCGGGACGGCTTCCCGCCGCCGGGTCAAGGTGTTAGGCAGCATGTCTCGGTCATCGCCCGGGGGGCGGACAGTCATTGAGGGGACGGAGATGAGCGCCATCGCCGATATCGTCGGGCGGGAAATCCTCGACAGCCGCGGCAACCCCACGATCGAGGTAGATGTCGTGCTCGACAGCGGCGTGATCGGCCGCGCCGCGGTGCCCTCCGGCGCCTCGACCGGCGCGCATGAGGCGGTGGAACTGCGCGACGGCGACAAGGCCCGCTACGGCGGCAAGGGCGTGATCAAGGCGATCGGCCATGTCGAGGGCGAGATCTTCGATGCGATCGGGGGCATGGACCCGACCGGCCAGGTGAAGATCGACGAGATCCTGATCGATCTCGACGGCACGCCGAACAAGGCGCGGCTCGGCGCCAATGCCATCCTCGCGGTCTCGCTGGCCACCGCCAAGGCGGCCGCGGCCGAACTCGGCCAGCCGCTGTACCGCTATGTCGGCGGGGTCTATGCCCGCACCCTGCCGGTGCCGATGATGAACATCGTCAATGGCGGCAAGCACGCCGACAACCCGATCGACATCCAGGAATTCATGGTCCAGCCGGTCGCCGCCGGCAGCATCGCCGAGGCGGTGCGGATGGGCGCCGAGATCTTCGCCGCGCTGAAGCGCGCCCTGCATGATGCCGGTCACAACACCAATGTCGGCGACGAGGGCGGCTTCGCGCCCAATATCGGCTCGGCCGACGAGGCGCTCGCCTTCATCAGCCGCGCCTGCGAGAAGGCCGGCTACACCCCGGGCGAGGATGTCTGCTTCGCGATCGACTGCGCCGCGACCGAGTTCTACACGGACGGCGTCTATGACCTGGCCGGCGAGGGCAAGCGGTTCGATGCCGCCGGCATGGTGGGCTACCTGGCCGACCTGGCGGCGCGCTATCCCATCGTCTCGATCGAGGATGGCTGCGCCGAGGATGACTGGGCGGGCTGGAAGCTGCTGACCGACACGCTCGGGGACAAGATCCAGATCGTCGGGGACGACCTGTTCGTGACCAATCCCGAGCGCCTGCGCCGCGGCATCGCCGAGGGCAGCGCCAATGCGATCCTGGTGAAGGTGAACCAGATCGGCACGCTGTCGGAAACGCTGGAAGCGGTCGAACTGGCGCACCGGGCCGGCTTCGCCGCGGTGATGAGCCACCGTTCCGGCGAGACCGAGGATGCCACCATCGCCGATCTGGCGGTCGCCACCAATTGCGGCCAGATCAAGACCGGCAGTCTGGCGCGCAGCGACCGCACCGCGAAATACAACCAGCTGATCCGGATCGAGTCGGAACTGGGACCGGCCGCGCGGTTTGCCGGGCGATCCATCCTGCGGCGCTGAGGGCTGGGTGGGTTGGCGGCAGGGCCCCAGCCTCCGGGACAGGTCGGGGAACCCGCCAGCCCATCGGATCACGGGGCCAGGCGCCTCGCCTGCGACCCTGCGGTTCCCTCCACGATCCGGGCAGTGCTAGGATTTTCGGGCCGAATCCGGGTGCCGGGATGCGGAGGAGTGCGCTATGGCGATCGGACGTGATTTGAAGCGGCGTGCGCGCGGGGCGATCGCGCCGTCGGTGTTCCTGTTGCTGGTCGGGTATTTCTGCTGGAACGCGGTGCAGGGCGATCGGGGTCTGCACGCCTATGCCCAGCTTCAGCTGGAACTGACGGCGGCGCGCAACGACCTCGCCCATGCCGAAGCCGATCGCGACGCGTGGGAAGCCCGCATCGCCGGGCTGCGCAGCAATCATCTGGATCCCGATACGCTCGATGAACGGGCGCGGGCGATGCTGAACCTCGCCGATCCGGCGGATATCGTGGTGCTGTACAAGCCGGATCACCGGCTTTATTAGGGCGATATCGCGTCGGGTTGACTACGACCGCGATAGAACCGCTCGCCTGAACGATGGGCTGGAGCGCGAGCGGACCGCGGCGGCGAATGAAACCGGTTCCGATCGCGCTGTGGGGCCTGCGCAGGCTGGCCGACGTTTTCGTCCGACCGCTTCCGCCCCGCCGCCTATCCGATCCCGTCACGAGCGTGGCCGATCGGTGCCAGGGTTTTCTGCCTCGCGCCAGCCGGCGCCAGGGCAGGCGCGGAGCCGGCGATCCGGCCGGTGCGCCCCCCGATCCTGGTTGTGAGAAGCCGCGGGTTTGCACCCCGCGCCAGTTCCGCTATCTCTCCCACCCCACTTGCCGAGTTCCCCGCCGCAGATGTCCGACACCGCCCCCAGCCTCGCCGCAGCCGAGACCGAACTCGCTGCGCGGCGCGCCGAGCTCGACCGGCTGGACGACGCCCTGCACGATCTGCTGATGCGCCGTGCCGAGGTGGTGGGCGAGATCGGCGCGCTGGGCGCCAAGGGGGCGGTGAAGCTGCGCCCGGGGCGGGAAGCGAGCATCCTGCGCCGCCTGCTCGGCCGCCATCAGGGCAGCCTCCCCCGCCAGGCCGTGGTGCGGCTCTGGCGCGAGCTGTTCGCCGCCACCACCGCGATGCAGGGCCCGCTGGTGATCGCCGTGTGCGAGACCGATGCCACTGCCGGCTTCACCCAGGCCGCGCGCGAGCATTTCGGCGCGCTGACGCCGCTGCGCATCCACGGCAGCCCGGCCCAGGCGATCCAGGATGTCAGCACCGGCGCCGCCACCGCCGCGGTGCTGCCGATGCCGTCGGAGACCGAGCCCCAGACGGCCGCATGGTGGACCGCCCTGCTGCACAAGGACGATCCGCGCATCCATGTCGTCGCCCGCCTGCCGTTCTGGACGCCGCGTCCGGAAGGCGCGCCGCGGGCCCATGCGCTGGTGGTCGCCGCCATCGCGCCGGATGCCACCCTGCGCGACCGCTCGCTGCTGGGGCTCGAGGTCGGCGCCGAGATCAGCCGCGCCAGGCTGGCGACGGCGCTCACCGCCGCCGGCCTTGCCCCGGACACGATCGTGCTGCGCCGCCATCCCTCCCAGCCGGTGGCCCAGGCCCTGGTGGAGGTCGATGGCCACGTGTCCGACGATGATCCCCGCCTGGCCGCGCTGGGGGCCCCCAGCCTGGTCGCACTTGAACGTCGCCCGGTGGTGCTGGGCGCCTACGCCGTTCCCGAAGGCAGCCCATGAGCCCGTCTCCGCGTCCCGAAATCCTCCAAATCTCGCCCTATATCGGCGGCGAGAGCGCGCTCGCCGGCGTCAACCGGGTGGTGAAGCTGTCCTCCAACGAGGGCGCCTTCGGCACCCCGCCGGGCGCCAGGGCGGCCTATCTGGCCGCGGCGGAGGACCTGCATCGCTACCCCGATGGCGGCGCGACGGCGCTCCGCCGGGCGATCGGGCGGCGCTTCGGGCTCGATCCCGGGCGCATCGTCTGCGGCGCGGGCTCGGATGACCTGATCTATTTGCTGTGCCTCGCCTATGGCGGGCCGGGCACCGAGCTGATCATGACCGCGCACGGATTCTCGGTCTACGCCATCGCCGGCGCCTTTGCCGGCAGCCGCGTGATCAAGACGCCGGAACGCGACCTGACTGCGGATGTGGACGCGATGCTGGCCGCGGTCTCGCCGGCGACGCGGCTGGTGTTCCTGGCCAATCCGAACAACCCCACCGGCAGCCTGCTGCCGGCGGCCGAGATCGCCCGCCTGCGCGCCGGCCTGCCGGAGGAGGTGCTGCTGGTGCTGGACGCGGCCTATGCCGAATATGTGGACCGGGCGGATTACGAGGCGGGTGCGGCGCTGGTGGACGCGGCGGCCAACACGGTGATGACCCGCACCTTCAGCAAGATCTTCGGCCTGGGCGGCCTGCGGCTGGGCTGGTGCTACGCACCGCCCGCGGTGGTGGACGTGCTGAACCGCGTGCGCATGCCCTTCAACGTGAACGCCGCGGTGCAGGCGGCCGGCATCGCCGCCCTGGCCGAGCCGGGCTGGGTGGAGCAGGGCCGTGCCCACAACACCGCATACCGCGCGAAGCTCGCCGCCGTGCTGACCGAAGCCGGCATCAGGGTCTGGCCGAGCGAGGGCAATTTCGTGCTGGCCGATTTCGCCACCGAAACCCGTGCGGTCGCGGCGGATGGCTTCCTGCGCGGCCGCGGAGTGATCGTGCGGGGAATGAAGAGCTACGCCCTGCCGCACTGCCTGCGCATCACCGTGGGCACCGCCGAGGAGGTGGCGATCGTCGGCGAAGCCCTGGCGGCCTTCATGGCCGGGGATCGCGCCGATCATGGCTGAGCCGCTGTTCCGCCGGCTGGCGCTGATCGGCATCGGCCATATCGGCAGCTCGGTCGCCCGGATCGCCCGCGAGGGTGGCGAGATCGCCGCCGAGGTGGTGGCCAGCGCGCGCACCCAGAAGACGCTGGACCGCGTCATGGAACTGGGCATCGCCGACCGGGTGGAGCGCGACCCCGGGCGCGCGGTGGCGGGGGCGGACTGCGTGATGCTGTGCGCGCCGGTCGGCACCTATGCCGATCTGGCCGCCGCCATTGCCCCGCATCTGGCCCCCGGCGCGATCCTGACCGATGTGGGATCCACCAAGCAGTCGGTGATCCGCGACGTGGGTCCGCTGGTGCCGGAGGGGGTGCATTTCGTCCCCGCCCATCCGCTGGCCGGCACCGAATATTCGGGGCCGGATTCCGGCTTCGTCAGCCTGTTCCGCGACCGCTGGTGCCTGCTCACCCCGCCGCCGGGCACCGATGAGGACGCGGTGGAGCGCATCGCCGAATTATGGCGCCGCTGCGGGGCGATGATCGAGCGCATGGAGCCCAACCACCACGACCGGGTGCTGGCGATCGTGAGCCATCTGCCGCATCTGATCGCCTTCACGATCTGCGGCACCGCCGATGATCTGGCCGATGAAAGCCGCGGCCAGGTGCTGAAATTCGCCGCCAGCGGGTTCCGCGACTTCACCCGCATCGCCGCGTCCGACCCGGTGATGTGGCGGGACATCTTCCTCAACAACCGCGAGGCGCTGCTGGAGATGCTGGCGCGGTTCCTGGAGGACGCGCAGGCGATGGCGCGCGCGGTGCGCTGGGGGGATGAGCGCTATATCGAGGACAAGGTGGAGCGCGGGCGCAAGATCCGGCGCAGCCTGATCGAGCTGCGCCAGGCTTAGGCAAGACCCTTGTCTCGGGGGAGTTTCCCCCGCGGGAAGCGGGATTGGGGCAAAAGCCACCTCCGATCAGATGCCATCACCTGATCGGATAAACTTGCACGGTAAGACAACGGGCAAGAGCGATGGCCGATCGTCCATGAGATCGGCTACCGCTCCAGCGCACTAGCGCTTCAGGTCCACTGCAACCGCTTTTCCTACGCTCGCGCCGGCACCGACCGTACCGGTCGCCGCATGGACCGGGCCATGCCCCAGATGGCGAGTACCGTCGTGAGATAGACCAGCAGCTGCAACCCGCTCGGCTGGTCGGTATAGCCTACCAACGTATGCAGCATGCGCCCGGTGATGCTGGACTCCGCCAGCAGCCCGGCGGTGTTCCACAACGGCTGGTCGAGCACCCCGGCAAATCCCGCCTGTTGCAGGAACGCGACCGCCTGGCTGGCCATGCCCGCTGCGAGCAGAGTGATCAGCCAGCTGGTGGTGGACAGCAGCCGCCCGGCCGGGATGGCGAGCAGGCCGCGATAGGTCAACACCGTGATCGCCGCCCCGCCGGCGATGCCGATCGCCCCGCCGGCCATCATCGCGCCGACCGAGCTGCCATCGGCGGCGGCGACGCCGTAGAGGAACAGCACCACCTCCGAGCCCTCGCGCAGGACGGCAAGGCCGACCACCAGGCCGAGTGCTGCGAGCGGGCGCGCGCCGGTGCTGACCGCGGCCCCCAGTTCGCGCATCTCGCGGGCGATTTCGCGCCCGTGGCTGGCCATCCAGATATTATGCCAGGCCAGCATCACCACGGCCGAGACGAGGATCGAGGCCTGGAACAGTTCCTGCCCGGAGCCCTGGAACAGGCCCGCGATCTGGCCGGCGAAGGCCGCCACCAGGCAGGCCCCCAGCACGCCGGCGCCGATGCCGGTCGCGATCACCCGCCCGCGCCCGGGGATGCCGCGCGTGGCGGCGAGCACGATGCCGACGATCAGGCCGGCCTCGATGATCTCGCGGAAGACGATCAGGGCGGCGGCGATCATGGCGGGGTTCCTTGTGCGACGGCGATCATGACGTGGCGGCGGGCGGAGCGGAAGTCACGGCGTGAAGCGCGCGTCGAAATGAGAAGCATTCGCATTTGAAGGTAGCGAATGTGGCGAGGCATGGCAATCATCCCCCCGCCCGGGCGCGCCGGTCATGGGAGACGGCACATTCGATATGGGCGTTCCGGCGGCCGCGCCAACGGGCGGATCGGGGGGCTGCCCGGCGTGGAGCGGATGATCGGGCCGCCATGGCGGCCCCTCGGCGGTGGATCATCCGCCCGAGCGTATCGCCGGCCTGTCCCCGGCGCGCGGAGGCGGCTTTCAGTCCCCTTGTCCCCGCCGCCGGCCACCGATCAGCAAGGGGCACGCATCACCCCCTCGAAGAAGGCCGCGAGCGCCTCGCAGGCATCGAGTGGCAGGACATGGGCGACATACTGGTCGGGCCGGACCACAACGATGCTGCCCTGGCGGCGATCGATCCCGCGCAGGTCGAAAATGTTCCTGCCCGGTCTACGGGCGGGACAGAACATCTTCTCGTAGTCGCGCAGGCCGAGGCGGCCCTTGGCCGGCAGGAGCAGTGCCGGCATGGCGGTCGGATCGAGATCGTGGTGGTGCTGCTGGAAGATCGCCCGCAGGTCGATGACCGAATCGATATCGGCGCCCGGCGGCGTGAAGCGGCGGATCGGCGAGCGGTGCGGGTCGTCGAGAAACGCGCACAGGCCGTGCACGCGCGAGGAGTGCGCCTGCGGGTCCTCATCGGATGCGAAGACATAGACCCGCCAGCGCCCATCGGCGGTCGCGGCGTGGCCGAGCTCGAGCGGGCGTGCATCGGCCAGGCGGGTGACGGGCGCCGAATGGAAGCGCCGGCCGATCGGATAGCCCGTGGCGAGGGACTGCCAGGTTGGCTCGCCGCAGATGATCGATGGCTGATACCGGGTCTCGGTACCGGCGGTGAAACGGAGCTGCTGGGCGAGATAGTGTTGCAGCTCGGCGGGATCGACGCCGGTACTGGCGGGATCGGACGGGTCTTTCGGCGGCGCGCTGAACATCGCCGCCAGCCTGCGGTCGAAGTCGATCAATTCATGGGCGATCGCCCGACGCTCGTCGGAATAGGTCCGCAGCAGCGCGGGCTTCGCCCGGCCAAGCAGCACGGAGGCGAGCTTCCATCCGAGATTGAAGCCGTCCTGCATGGAGACGTTCATGCCTTGCCCGGCCTTGGGGCTATGAGTATGGCACGCATCGCCGGCGATGAAGACCCGCGGCGTGACACCCGACATCGGGTCGAGCGGGGCATCGTCGAAGCGATCGCACAGACGCTGCCCGATCTCGTAGACGGACCACCAGGGGATTTCCTTCACCTCGAGCCGGTAGGGATGAAAGATGCGCTGAGCGGCCGCAACGAGGTGCTCAGGCGTGACATTGAGGCTGCCGACCCGTTCGTTCTCTGCCAGCCGGTCGAGCTCGATATAGAGGCGGAACATGTAGCCGCCCTCCCGCGGGATGATCAGGGCGCTGCCTTCCCGTGCCGACTGGATTGCGGTTTTCAGCCGGATATCCGGAAAATCCGTGATCGCGAGCACATCCATCACGCCCCATGCCTGGTTGGCGCTGTCGCCGTGCAGCGCGAACCCCAGGGCCCGGCGCACCGCGCTGCGCGCCCCGTCGCAGCCGACGACGTAGCGCGCCTTGAGGGTTTCCACCTCGCCCGCATGGCCGGGATCGAGCCGTTCGAGCCGCACCGTGACCGGCGCGGCGGGATCGGCCTCGGGGATCAGCAGCCCGCACAGGCGGCGATGATACTCCGGCTCCAGGCGCGTTGGCGCATTGCCCATGACGTCGAGAAAAAAATCATGCACCCGGGCCTGGTTGAGGATGACATGGGGAAGCTCGGACAGCCCGTCCTCCACGTCCTGGATGCGGCTGCTGCGGACAATGTTTCCGCGGTGGGCGTCGTCGGGCTTCCAGAAGGCGAATTCCTCGACCCGGTAGGCCTCTTTCAGGACACGGTCGGCAAAGCCGAAAGCCGTGAACATCTCCATCGTGCGACAGGCGATGCCGTCGGCCTGCCCGATCAGGAGACGACCCGGCTTCTGCTCGACGATCCGGGTGGAGATGTCGGGGAACGCCGCGAGTTGCGCCGCGAGGGTCAGGCCGGTCGGCCCGCATCCGACGATCAGCACGTCGATCTCTGCGGGCAGGCTGCCGGCCGGGCGTCCTTCCCGCCGTCGCGGGTCCGCCTCCGCGACAGCGGGATCCCCGGGGCGAAAGCCGTTCAGATGGAACTGCATCGATCCCGCGCCTTCTGCGACCGCCCGGTCCCCATGGGCCGGCGTCTCTGCGGAGATCCTGACCCGGAGCGGGCGGGATTGCCATCGATTCCGCGCCGGCCAGACGGTGCGGTGGCCCAGGCTACCGCTTGCCGCCGCGCAGTTTGCGATCCGACCCCGGATCATCGCCGGCCACCTTGAGCGGTGAACGGTGGATGGATTTGACATCGCTTCGCGGGCGCCCCGAGGCCGCTGCGATCTCGCGGTCCTGCGCCTCGACGATGCCCCGTGCGGGCTCGTCCCCATCGAGGCCGGTCAGCGCGCTGGCCGCGACCTTGCGGTTCGAACTGCGGGTCCCGTCCTGGTAGACGACATCGAACATCACGAAGCTGGTCGAAGCCCGGCTTTTCATCGCCATCGCGGCTACTCCTTCGCGCCCTGGACCGGCTCCTGGCTCGGCTCCGGCCCGGTCGGCTCGCTCGCCTTGCGGAGCGCGGCCTGTTCCTTGCGCTCCTGCAGTTTCATTTCCTTGGCCGCCTTCTTGGCCCGGTCTCGCTCGGCACGCTGGTGGTTGTAATTCGGCTTGGAGGGCATGGTGGATGGTTCCGACACTGTCTGGGTTGATATGGCGGTTATGGAGTGGGAATGCGACCACGGGAACCGGGTGGCATCGCAGATCGCCCATGTCGGAGGCGTCTGCGCCGCGGCGGCATCGCGCGGGCGGGTCGGTGCGGGCGCTGGCTTGCCGTCGCGGCCCCGGCCGCTTCGCCCGTGGTCCCGCGCGCCGGCGGCAATCCTGGCGGGCGCGGCAAGGCCCCGACAACCGGGGGCGCCCGTCTCATCTGCCCCCCCGCGTCGCCCGCGCCAATGCCGGCACCAGCAGCAGCGCCGACCCGCTCAGCACGGCCATCAACAGGAACACCTTTCCGCCGATCATCCCGTACAGCGCGCCGGCCACGGCCAGCAGGATCCCCGTGGGCCCGGAGGTTCCGAGCGCCGTATGCAGCGTCTGCCCGGTTGCCGCCCGCTCCGCCGGCACGAACCGTGCCAGCAGCCGCATCGCCGACAGGTGCTGCAACGCGAAGGTTGCAGCGTGCAACAGCTGTACCGCGGCCAGCGCCGGCAGGGCGGTGGCGAAGGCGGTCACGCTCCAACGCAGGATCGACGCTGCGGCGGCGATGCCGGTCAGCCAGGGCGGCCCCAGCCGGTCCGCCAGCCTGCCGCCCCACAGGAACAGGCCGATCTCGGCCACGATCCCCTCCGCGATCAGCAGCCCGATCGCGGTATCCGACAGCCCGGCCGCCCGCCAGAGCAGCGGGGCGAAGCCATAATAGGCGGCGTGGCTGCCCTGGATCAGGGCGCTGCTGGCGAGCGCCAGGCGGAACTGCGGCCGGGCCAGCAGCCCGAGTGCGCCGGCCAGGCGGGCGCGCGAGCCGGCGGCCATCTCGGGTTCGGGCAGCCGCGTGCCCAGCAGAGCGGCCAGGCCATAGCCGCCGGCCAGCAGCCAGGGCACGATCCGCGCCCCCATCGCGCCCACCAGCGGCCCCGCCGCCGCGGTCGCCGCCATGTAGCTGGCCGAGCCCAGCGCCCGCACCCGCCCATAATCCAGCCGCCCGGCGGCCGCGAGCGCCAGGCTCAGCGCGTCGGTCAGTGGCGACAGCGCGGTGGCGGCGACACCGTGCAGCACCGCCACCAGCAGGATCGGCGTATAGCCATGCGCGGGCACAAAGAGCGCAGCACCGGCCGCGGCGATGGCGGCGGCGGTGACCAGAGGTGCCCGGCGGGTCGCGCTGCGGTCGGAAAGCGCGCCCCAGGCCGGCACCGCCAGCACCCGCAGCCCCGAGGCCGTGCCCATGATCGCGCCGATCGCCGCCGCCGACAGACCGCGATCGGCATACCACAGCGGCATGAAGGCGACGCTGACGCCGGCGGCGGCGAAGAAGGCGCCCAGGAACACTGCGACGCGGGGGCCGTCTATGTCGGGGTCTCCGCGCGAAGAGGCCAGGGCTCTGCCCTGGACCCGCCAGGGACCTGAGACCCCCCATGGCCCAAGGGAACCCGCATCCGTTTGGAGGCCACCCCTGACGACCGGGGCTAGAGGCTCGCCCTTGGCGGGTCGAGGGCCGGCGCCTGGCCGTGCTGCGCCGCTTCCCGCAATTTCCTCGCCATCGCCGCCACCCCATTGCCCCGATTGGTGGACAGCGCCCCGATCAGCCCGAGATCTTTCAGAAACACCGGATCCGTGGCCGCGATCTCCGCCGCCGGCCGCCCCGAATAGACCCGCAGCAGCAGCGCCACCAGGCCCGAGACGATCGCCGCATCGGACGCGCCGGCGAAATACACGCGCCCTTCGCGCCGCACCGTCTCCATCCACACCCGGCTCTGGCAGCCCGGCACGCGATGGGCGTCATCGGCCCAGGCCTCGGGGAAGGGCGGCAGTTTGCGGCCTTGTTCGATGATGTGCTGGTAGCGGTCCATCCAATCGTCGAACACGGCGAGTTCCTCGCCGATCGCGGCGATCGCCTCGGCGGCGGAGGGTTCTTCGGGCGCGATGAAGGGATCGGACATCCGGGCCATGTGCGGCCCGGCCCCCTCTGCGTCAACCCCCCGGGGGCAACGGAGGGGGACACCCAAGGGGGAGCAACCCCGTGTGGCTGCGTGGCTGCGGACCCAGGCGTCAGAGAGCGGTCATCGGGCCGTTTCCCTGCGCGGTACGCCGTCATTTCCGAACCTGTGGGAGCCGCGCCTGTGGCGGCCGCACATGTGGGGAACGCCGCCGCTACAGGATGAACCGGCTGAGGTCTCCCTTGATCGCCAGCGGCCCGACACGTTCGGCCACATAGGCCGCATCCACCGTCACCGTCTCGCCGGCGCGGTCGGTGGCCGTGAAGCTGATCTCCTCCAGCAGCCGTTCCAGCACCGTGTGCAGCCGCCGTGCGCCGATATTCTCCACCCGGTCGTTGATGTCGGCGGCCAGCTCGGCCAGCGCGTCGATCGCGTCGTCGGTGAACACCAGGGTGACGTTCTCGGTCCCCAGCAGCGCCGCGTATTGCTTCACCAGCGAATGCTCGGGCTCGGTCAGGATGCGGCGCAGATCGGCGCGTGACAGCGGCGCAAGCTCGACGCGGATCGGCAGGCGGCCCTGCAGTTCCGGCAGCAGGTCCGAAGGCTTGGCGAGGTGGAACGCGCCGGAGGCGATGAACAGCACGTAGTCGGTCTTCACCGGGCCGTATTTGGTGGACACGGTGGTACCCTCGATCAGCGGCAGCAGGTCGCGCTGCACGCCCTCGCGGGAGACGTCGCCGCCGCGGAATCCGCCTTCGCTGGTGCGCGCGCAGATCTTGTCGATCTCGTCGATGAACACGATGCCGTTGTTCTCGGCATGCGCCACCGCGTCCTTGGCCAGCCGGTCATTGTCCAGCAGCCGGTCGGATTCCTCGCGGGTGATGGCGCGGCGGGCGGCCTCCACGGTCATCTTACGCTTGTGCTGCTGGCGGCCGAACATGCCCTTCATCATCTCGCCCAGGTTCACCACCTGGCCGGGCGGCATCCCCGGCATGTCCAGCTGGCCGATCGGCAGGCCCGACGGCGTGTCGGCGATGGTGATCTCGATCTCCTTCTGCTCGAACTCGCCGTCGCGCAGCATGCGGCGGAATTTCGAGCGGGTATCGGCGGCGGCGCCCTCGCCCACCAGGGCGGTGAGCAGCCGCTCCTCGGCCAGGGCTTCGGCCTTGGCCTGCACGTCCTTGCGGCTGGCCTCGCGCAGCTGCGTCAGGCTGGCTTCCACCAGATCGCGCACGATGCTTTCCACGTCGCGCCCGACATAGCCCACCTCGGTGAACTTGGTCGCCTCCACCTTCAGGAACGGCGCCTGCGCGAGCTTCGCCAGCCGGCGCGCGATCTCGGTCTTGCCGCAGCCGGTGGGGCCGATCATCAGGATGTTCTTCGGCACCACCTCCTCGCGCATCGCCTCGGGCAGGAGCTGGCGGCGCCAGCGGTTGCGCAAGGCGACGGCCACGGCGCGCTTGGCGTCGTCCTGGCCGACGATGAAGCGGTCGAGCTCGGAGACGATCTCGCGGGGAGAGAAGGTCGGCGTCTCCATCACAGCGTCTCCAGGATCACGTTGGTATTCGTGTAGACGCAGATGTCGGCGGCGATCTTCATGGCGCGGCGGGCGATCTCCTCGGCGGACAGGGCCTCGACGGTGAGCAGCGCGCGGGCGGCCGACAGCGCGAAATTGCCGCCCGAGCCGATGCCGATCACGCCGTCATCGGGCTCCAGCACGTCGCCGTTGCCGGTCAGGGTGAAGCTGCGGTCGCGGTCGGCGACCGCCATCATCGCCTCCAGCCGGCGCAGGTAGCGGTCGGTGCGCCAG
>VFSW01006209.1_pt1 | contig 17608 bp, 15 predicted proteins | sample 5358111 | NCBI WGS metagenome assembly VFSW01 (sample SAMN11554181, study PRJNA540505) | mine drainage metagenome | isolation source: sediment from site ElyBrook_90M | place: USA: Ely Copper Mine, Vershire, VT | collected 2017
TACGAGACCTGTCCATGCCAGAGTGCTCAACGCCTTGCGGCATCACAGCCGTGGACACACCGCTTTGAGGCAACGCACCGACCAAATGCATCGGTGCTCAACGCCTTGCGGCATCACAGCCGTGGACACCCCCCACCCAATACCCCGTGAAATCCAAGGGCCTTCCAGCCGCTGGTTTCACGGACCCCGAGCTTCGGAACGGAGGTGGGGTGTTCAACGGTCATTGGCGCCTCTCGTACCACGGAATTGTGGCCCGATCGAGCCGTCACGGATCTCTTGTTGTCAAAGATCGGCGAGACACCCGTGGTCTCGACGCATTGAAGCTGTTTTCGTCCCACCTGACCCCCGCACGCGCAGGTGCATGACGGGGACTTCGGCGGGTCTTTACAGGATCTTGAAACGCTCGCCGTCGTCGGAGTCCCAACTCTCCTGCCGGTTGCGGCTCACGACCCGGTCGACGCACCCGGCGCAGAGCCCGACAAGCAGCAGACTGTCCTCTGCGGTCATCCTGCGTTCCAGTTCCCACCGCAACTGTTCAAACTCCCGGGTGGTGAGCCTGCACCGAAAGACCGAGTACTGCAATCGCGTGCCCCGGCCTCGGAGCAGGCGGTACACTTTTCGCCAGCGCTTCGGGTCGCGCACGTCGTACATGATCACGTAGTTCAGCGTGGTCTGTGCCATGGCGTCACCGCAGGCGAAACCGGGCGAAGAGACCCGGCGAGCCTGTCCATTCCTTTTCCAGCAACCGCGCTTCGAGCTCGATCATCCGGCCGTACGAGAGTGAATATCCCACCACGGAGTGCTTCCATTCTTCGGCCTTGCGGCGCTCGTAGACCTCGATCAGCTTTCGTCGGCCCGAGTCGCTGAGCCACACTTTTTCGCCCGTAACCGCGAAGTCCGCCACGGGGTCCCACTGCCCGCGATTGATCGACGCCACCACCGGCATGTCTACCAACGGCATCCGAAACAGTTCCATCACGTCCAGCACCAGCGGCGGCGCGGCGCTCCGTGGACGGTGATAAAACCCCAGCGCGGGCTCCAGCCCCACACCCAGGATGGCCGCGGCCACGTCCTTCAGCAACATTGCGTACCCAAAGCCCAGAAGCGCACTCACGCGGTCTTTGGGCGGGCGCCGACTACGGCCCTGGTACTTCAACCGCTCGTCTACGCCATCGACCAGCAGTTCGTTCCACACGCCAAAGTACGCCGCGGCGGCCTCGCCCTCGTGGCCGAGCAAGACGTTCGCGGAGTCGGCCCCATGCGCCTGCCGTAGCGCCCGCCGCAAGACCCCCGTCGCGGCCTCGACAGCCTCTGACCGGGTGCCTCGGCCCCGTGTCGCCCGCAGCACAAACCGTAGTTCACCTTCGATCTTGCCGCGCACAAGAGTCTTGGCCAGCGCAAGCCGCGTCGTTTCGTCCGTAAGAGCCTTGTACTGCCGAACCTTTCGCTGCACCGCAAAGCCCGTACCCGCCACGGTCCCGACGTATCTCCCCCCGCCCGTGACCCACGAAACCGCCACGTTCTTTTCGACACAGAGGTGCAAAGCCTGCGTCGTGATCTGCGACCCGCCGTGCAGCACCACGTGCGAGACCTCCATCACGGGCAGGGGAGTCTTGGCACCTTCCAACGGCGTCACGACCAGTTCTTCCCCGCTCCGTCCCACCCGCGACCCGTGCGCCATGACATGGATCGTCTGCCGATCGTCGTCCTCGGTCACAAGCCGCAAGGGCTCCCAGTTCGGATCCTTCGCCAGCCGTTCTTCTTCGGGGAGACACACGGGCGCGAGGGAACACCGCACGCAAAGCTTTTCGTTGGTGGCCACGGGCGGTCGCTCGGGGGTCCCTCGCAGCACCCTGGCCCGTGCAACAGCCGCGCGAAGATCCCGCCGTGCGTCGTCGTCCACGGCGACACGCACGGTGACGTTGTCGGCGTGGTACCGCACGCGCGCTTCGTCGATCACGGTCCCGACGGATTCCTCCAGGAGCATGGCGTAGGCAACAACTTGCAACCGGTCGCTGGGCCAGGCCTCGGGCTTTTTCTTGTCGTCCCGCCGCGCGCGTCCGCGCTTGTGCTCGTAGGGAATCCACCGCCCGTCCCTGCGGCGGAGGGCATCCATCGCCCCACGAAGCCCCAGCGCCGGGGACTCCAGGGTAAACCGCTCGACGACGCCGTCGTCCTCCTGGGCCAACGCTTCGTGGAGCGTGCGGCCGGCGAACATCGCCGCGTCGGCGATCTGGATGCCCTCCACCTCTTCCAGATAGAATAGCCGTTCGCAGTAGGCGAGCGCGTGCAGCGCCCCCACCCGCACGGAGGGCTCATGCGTCCCCGCCGTGTCCGTGACGTCGTCCATGGCTGTCGCTCCCCGCGGTGCCGTGACCATGGCACCGCGCAACGCCCGAGGGCATCGCCTGCACAGGTACCTACGTCTCGCCCTGCCGAAGGTCCTTCATCAGTTCATCCCGATTCTCTTCCGCCTTGCGCGACTTGATGTCGCGCTGGATGTCCCTCGCTGCTTCCTCCCGCTCCTCGGGCGTGAGGACCAGCAGGCGCGGCAGCCATTCCTGCCGGATTTTCTCCAGACGCGGTCGCTGCTCAAGCGCCTTGGCAGACGCAAGCCACGCCCGGAACTCAGGCAGTACCTTCGAAGCCCCGAGGATCGCCTGGCGCTGCGCTGCGCGGGCGTCCGCTGCTGCCTTCTCCGCGCGCTCCGCCCGCCGTTGGCGTACGGTGGTCGGGTCGGCGACAACCTTTCGATGGCTGTTGATCCGCCCGTAACCTGCCGCGGTCTTGCCCCCGACGCCCCACTCCGTCAGTGCGTCGCGCAGCAGGCTCATCGCCAGCGCCGTCCATGCCGATGGACCGCTCACCGCAAGCAGGAACTTCGTCTTCGGGCGCACCGTGAGAAAGGCCACCGGCACGGGATTGTCGTACTCCGACGGTCCCTGCCTGCCCTGGCTGTCGTAGTACTTCTTCTGGTGGACGGTCAGCACATCCGCGGCCAGAGGGAGCGTCTTCATGTCCGCCTCGGGAATCATCCACGCATCGTGGAAGATCACCCCCCCACGGGTCTCGCCCACATCCTGTCCTGCGAACTCCAGGTCACTGGCCGCCGCCGGCGCACCAAAGAGCGCCCGATGGATCTCGCCCGGACCGTGCACGATACGTTTGCCCGTCGCGTCCCAGGTGACGCCCTGGTACCGCGCACGCTCCCGCTCGGCATCTGGGAGCGCTGGGTCCATGGGATGACCCGTGAGCTTTTCCGGGCCGTACACCGCGTCGACGTAGTGGTTCAGCAATCCCTTCAACGCGCTCCCGGGGATGATCGGCACGCCCCAGGTGTGCTGCAGGGTGAGTCCGACCTCCGTGGGCGAGGGGTTTCCATGACCGATCAACAGACGCGACGCCAGTTCGATCTCCTCCGCCCGCGAGCACTCATCGTCCTCGAACAAGCTACGCCATCGGCCGTAGCAGTCCTCGTACCCATCGGGCATCTGTGTGTCCGCCACACCCTGGAGCCAATCATCCCGCTTGTCGTCGGGGACCTTGCCCGTCGCGTCCACGGGCGCCCATACCTCGTACGCCAGACCTGCATGGTCGGGTCGCAGCCCTGCCTTCCAAAGCTTCTGGAGATCGTCTCTCATCGCGGCCTCCCCTGCCCAGCCGTGGGTTGATCCCATGCCGCGGCCTGCACCGCACGCCGCAGCCACAGCACCACCCGTAGAAACTCCCGGGTCGCCAGCATGTACGCATCGACGTCCATTGCGCGAATCCTCGCGGGGACACCCTGCCCCGGGCAGCCCTCAAGCCCTGGAATCCTCGCGTTGGCCAGATGGCCCAGCAGCAGGGTCACCGCGGGCTTGTCGCGGTCTCGCTCCAGAAAGGACATCGTCGCAGTGAGTCCGCCGCGGATCACCTGTGCCCCCAGGTTCTTGACCCGGATCTCATAGTCCTGCCGCAGTGCCTTGTCCGGGCCGATGTCCCCCACCGCACTGTAGGCATGCACCGCGCGTTGCTGGTCGCGTGTCAGCATCGGTCACTCCCCCCTCGCAGCTGTGGAATCATCGCGCAGCGTCCGCGGCCGACCGTCGCCTTGCCGCCGAACTGCAACGACGCTCGTGCCTTCAGCGCGAAGTCCAGCACCTCCGCCGGGCTCATCGGCATCTCACGGCGGCGGCTGCGGTCCGCTATCAGCAACCCGAGCAACAGTGTCTCGGGCGGCAGCGATTCCTCCGCCCACAGGGCGCTCCCGGCCGCCGTGCGCGTCTTGGGGTCCAGCCGCACCCGCGTGTCTACCTGCGTCCCGGTCTCCCACAGGAAGGTCATGGACTCGTCGTCCACGACCACGAAGCGCCGGGTGAACATCGTCGGGGCCTCGGGCATCGCCCACCCCGCAAGGTACTTCCCCCACCTGTCCACCGCCGGACTCACGGTCATGGGCAGGTCGAGATCCTGGAGGTAGACCCTATCGGTCCCTCCCGCGACGTGGGCGTTCAGGGAGTTCTGGTCACCCACCATGGCCCAGCGCTTCTCATTGCCATTCGGTGGCACCACCACGAAGCCCTCACGCGCATCGGGCAGATCCCGCTGCGCAAGCTGGAGCAGCAGGGGTGAGGTCACCCACGCGAAGGTGCCACGGAAGCTCCGAATGGGGAGTGCCAACAGACGCGCATCGCCGACGGCGAGAGCGCCTGCGTGAGCCTCTGGGGCCTCCACCTTGTCGTGCGACGAGCCGAACACCGCGAAGTGCCGTTCCCTCCCGTCCGCGGGTGCGTCCCCGTCCGGCTGCCAGGCGTCACGCAGGACGCCCTTGATCGACGATCCCGGCACGATCGGGATGCCCGTCGCTGCCATCCGGGCAATGGGCAGGTCGATCACGTCCACCGCCTGGCCCGTCCCGGCGTGCAGGGGTGACAGGGCGTGCAACAGGTACGCTCGGGTCTCCATCACGAACTTCCTTTCTCGTCGGGATTCCATATGCCCGGGACCACTCTCCCGAGGCCGTCAGCGGTCTGGCTGCCCAGCGCACTGAACCACAACGCACGGGCCTCATCGCCCGTGAACGGTGCGCCTGATCGCTTCTGGAAGAAGTACACGGCCCCCGGTGCGACCGCCCGCAGGGTGGGCTTCGCTCGGTTCTGCGCAACGTCCCAGCCGCACAGATGCACCGGTCGTGGGACGAAGGCCGCGCGGAGCACCATCTCTTCCGCCACGCCGGTGATCGACCCGCGGTACTCCCCCTGCCCATCAGCGCTCACCGCGAAACCATCGGGCAGCCAGCCTTGCGTGAACACCGTCGGCGTCACCACCATCAACCGCAGGCCCCTCGTGGTGCCAAAGGCATCAGGGATGGCCTTCGGAGCGCCAAAGAGATCACTACCCAGGCTCTCGGCCCTCGCCGTGCGACCATGACCGCCGAGAATCCACGGTGCCTGCGTGAGGTCCGCCGAAGCCTCGTCCGGAACGATCCCTTCGATGCCAATGGCCCACTCGATGCCGTCCTTGCCGAGGGTGTCCATCACCTGCGTGGAAAACAACGCCCCCTCCACGGACGCCAGGGTGTCCGCGTTGATCGACACATGGACCTGGGTGCGGTCCATCAGTTTCGCAGCGGCTACATCGTCACGGTTCTTGGGCGCGACCGTCTTCCCCGTGAGCCACGCCACGAGATCCGCCTCGGCCCACCACCGCGGCATGGGCACCGGCTTGTCCGGGCTGTCCACTACAGGGAACCAGAGATGTTCGCGCTCCCCCTCCTCCGTGCGTCCCAGGGTGGCCACTTCAGCGCGCTTCGGGCAGAGCCGCGTGACTGCGATCTTGCCTTCCTTGTCGGGCAGTTGGATCGCATCCGCGGGCACGGGCCACATCCGGTGCGCGGCCTTCCACGTCTCACCGAGCTTCCGACGCAGCGGGAACGTCCCTCCCAGCCGCACATCGCGCGTACGGATCTCCCAGTCGCTCTTTGCGAAGGTCGTCCCGAGGGCATCCTCGCGCGCTCTTCCCCACGCACCACGCAGAGCGCCGCGGAGAGTCGTCGGGTGCGGCCAGTCCTGGCTCCGCGCGCGGTTCGTGGGACTGGTGTTCCACCCGCGGCCGTCCTTGATGAAGAAGCCGTCGCGGGGCGCAAGCGCCAGATGGATGGTGGTCATCTACTCTCCCCTGTCCCTGCGTGCCTCGGGCACGGCCGCCGCGAACATCCTTGCCACCAGCATCCGATTGACCCACCTGTCCACGGCTGCGTAGGCGCTGTCGTAATCCTCGCCCTCCAGGGCCAGCCCGACGTCCTTGGGTTCAAGGTTGCTGCCCGCATTGACCCTCGCAAGCGAGCGCCGGACTTCCGCCTGGAGCACCCGCGCCCACTCCGCCCGCTCCGCCGGGGGCACCGAGCCCGGCGCGGGCATCCCTCCCAGGGTGCGCTTGATCTCGTAGACCTTCTTCGTCGAGAGATCCTCCCGCAACAGTTTCGCGTCCTTCTCCATGCGCGCCATCGGGTTGCCCTCCGTGGAATCCCATCGGCAGCGCCACGACACCTTGCTCCCGGCGCGCTTGTCCACCACCACGGCGACGGCATTGCGCTGCTCTACCGTGGGGAGGTTGCCACCCTTGGCGATCTTCTCAGCCTCCCGTCCCAGCTCCAGCAGCGTGCTCATGTCCTCCAGCAGATGGCCCACGCCCAGTCCGACGGAGAGGGTGGGGCAAGGAGCTTGGGTACCCTTCACGGCATCCTTCATCTTCGAGTCGAACAACTCCCGAAGCTTATTCGCGCAGTCCAGCGCGTCGGTCAGCGTCACGAAGGCCAGCACGTCGTCGCCGCCCGAGTACACCAGCAGGCCCCTGTGCTCCTGCTCGACCACCCTCCGAGCCTCGGTGGCAAAGTCAGCGAGGTAGCCTGAGAACTTCTGGTGGTCCTCGATGCGGTCCAATCCGTCGAGCGTCTTGCCCATGTGGTCACCGTCGGCCACGAGGCAGGCCACATAGGGATGGGGCGCCTGCATCCGATCAAGGACAGCGCGTGCAGATCCTTCCAAGGTCTTTCGGGTGTCCTCCGCCAGTTCCTCGTCCTCAGCGACCGACTTCCAGCGGTCCCGCAGGAGCACCTGGGCCTCGAACGGGAAGGCCGCGCACCACCCGAGATCCTTGCGCTTGATCCCCGCGATCCCTGCGCCCTGGCACTCACTTCGTAAGTGCTTCATCGCTTCGGGCGCCGTCGCGTCTGCCTTGGTGATCCACGCAGCAAGAGCGAGGGTCGTGATGGGTACAAACTGCCCAGGGCTCTCCCCCATGCGCCGGATGATCCCGATGGCGTCCAGCTCTTCGCCGGGCGTCACGCGGTACTCCTTCACCACCCGCCCTGCGTGTTCTCGATCCCGCCGCAGCAGCGTCTCGCGGACACCGTCCAGGGTGGACCGCTTCACGCCCCGCGTCTGTGCGGGCCATGGCTCAAAGTCCCGTAGGTTCTTCCTGCCCGCGAGGGCCTTCTCCAGTACATCGCGGGCCTCGCTGTAGGTTCGGATGCCATCACCAAAGGCCACCCAGGCGGCGTTGAACTCCACGAAGGTCTCGATCTGCTCGTTCCACACGGCCTCGAAGCCGGGACGCTTGTCGTCCAGCAACTCCCCGGCCTTCTTGCGTGCCTGCTCCGCGAGATCGCGCAAGCAGTTCATGGCTGCATCGCGCGCGTCCCGGGCCGTCACGGCTGCGGCATCTGCATCCCCATGCACTTCCACCAGGATCTTGTTGGCTACGCTCTCGGGCAGCGTGCCCGCGTCCATGCTCGGAAAGACGGGTACTCCGCCATCGCGCACCAGCGTCTCGGCGGCACGCCGGGACATCTGGCTGAGAAGGTAGCTGCCGTACCAGAGGTCACGGGTCCGTCGCGCCTGGACGATGAAGTCCTGCACGGGACCGAGGTTGACTGCGAGAAGGTGCTTCACGGCGCCCCCGCCGGGAGACCGAGTCGCGCCCGGAGCCACTGCATGAAGGCCGTGCGCAGGCGCATCCCCGCGGGCACCGTGGCCGGGACGTTGAGGGGCTCGTAGCGCGCGGTGTCTCCAGGGGCGACGAGGAGGTCAAACGGGGCGTCGCTGCGTGGTACAGGCTGGCCATTGCGAACGAGACAGACCCTGCCCTGCGCCGGGTACCCACGGAACAACCATAGAGTGCAGGGGACGAACTTCCCGTTGGCGAGCGGCAGCGCCTTCACGATCAACGGGCTGGCGAGGCGGTCGATCGTGTCGCCTCCCTGCGCCCCCCGCCAACGGATCTCGTAGTCTTTGGGATCCTGTGGACGATAGGGGTTGCCCTGCCGGTCCTTCTTCTGGAACTGGCCGATGATCGGCAGCCCGAACCCTGCGCGAGGCCACACTGGTGGCCCCGGGTGACGCGACGCATGCGCCCAGGGTCCCGGTTCCGAGAGGTTGCGGATCTTGTCGGACTCAGGCCAGTTGCTGCGCCCCGCCCGGTTCCCCGGCGGTGCAGACGCACGCTCGCGTGCATGCTTCGGGTCGTACGCTCCCGGTGGACCACCCTGGGGTTGAGCCTGGCGGAAGTCCGAGAGCCACGCGAGCGCCGTTGTCCACGAGGTCTCAGCTCCGCCCTCGCGTCCGACCGTCATCGCCCCGCCACACAGCAGCGGCATGTCACCCAGGGGGCGCCCTGCAGCCACCGCGAGAATGTCCCTCTTGAACAACGCCGTCAGTGCTTCTCCCGTAGCTGCCTTCGGAAGCCATCGGTCGGGGTCGTGCGTCACGGTCACGCTGCCGAGACCACGGCGCGTGCGCGAACCGTAGCCGCCAAACAGCATCCATGCGCGAATGGAGTTTTCGACCGCGTCGCGCACGTTCTCGGGGCACCGGACAGTCAGCGTGAACGTAAGGTCAGGCTTCCAGCGAGGTGCCGTAGGCTTGTCACTCTTGCCGTTCTTGCCTTCCTGGCTCCGCGCAGGCCACAGCGCGTAGAAGCCCGGCGTCTCGGGCATTGAATGCTTCTTCGGCTCCGGGTTCGATGGATCCACCTCGCCGCCCTCGCACTTCGTGACGGACAGCTCCACCTGCGAGCGCCCGCCCTCCTCGCCTGCTGCGTGTCCCCACAGCTTCCCCTCGGCGTCGGCCAGTTTGAGGGTCGTGGCGTACTGGTGGCCGTACAGTGCCCGCCACCAGAAGCGCAGGTGACCACGGATCGTCGGCACCCGGATGATGTCCACGTTGTCGAGCGCCCGCGTGCAGGTGCCGCCCCCCAGGATGGGAGTCACGACCTTCATGTGGACGGTGATCTCCGTGAGCGTTGGCCCGTCGCGGCCTGCGGCACGGCGCTTCGCGGGGAGCTGTTCGAGTGTGGGTGCGTCGATCATGGGTTCTCCCGGGGGTTGGCGGGGTGGACGGTTTCGGACCAGTCGATCCAGGCGATGCTGTTGGGATCATCAAGACAACCGACTCCTTTGTCTGCCTCGTATTCGTAGATGTCGTGGTCGGTCCAGACGTGGTTGACGTACAGATCTCCCGTGGCGCTGTCGTAGCGATAGGCTGCACGCCCCACCAACTCACCGTTGGATGATCCCTTGTACAGAAAGAACGGCGCGTCCTTGAGATTGGCGAACGTCATGTCGTGCCGCAGTTCTCCCCACGAACCCCCATCGACCAGCTGCTTCTGGAGTTCATGGAGTTGCCCGCACACGAAATGAGTGGCCTGGGCGTCGTGTGCGCAGCGCGAGACGACCTGCGGAGATACCCAGATACGCGGCCCGAGCACGCCGAATAGTTCGGGTCTGTGGGCGAGGAACACGCCGAAGGCATTGCGGACCACATGGTTGTCCAGGCGCTCGAAGAGGTACGGATGGGCGTCGATCTGCCGACGAACCTCGGCGGAAAGATCTCCGAGTGAGACAAGCTCCAGCGTGGCCCGCAGCGCCGAACCCACCGGACGGAGTACCTCAATCGACCACTGGATGGGCACAGCGGGGATGGTCTGAAGCACCTGAGAGTCTTCGTGTAGGTACGCGGTGGGAAAGCCCATGTACGCTCCCGCGAGGTAGCCCAGCGAGGTCATGACCTTGTAGCCACCCACGGGCGCGAAGCAGGTGCCCGAGGGTTCTCCCTCGGCCAGGGCACCTGCAACGATTTCCATAAAGCTCCCGAGGCCCGATTGCAGCCTCACGGGATCACTCACGTCGAAGTCTGCAATGCACCGGAGCGTCATGGCGGCATTGAAGTCGCGCGCGAGCACCTTGGCAAGCACCTGTACGGCCGCTCGGCCGCCCAGCGTATCTGTGTGAACGATGACGATGCGTGGGTTGGGACCAAGGCGCCTCATCTGCCGTAGGGCGTGGAGCAGCGAGTACTCTGCACTCACAGACGTCGGGTTCTGCGCGGTGTCGAGGATTGGCGGCCGAGAGAGACATCTCTCCCACTCACCCAGAGCCCGGTCGATCGAGAATCCCTCCGCAGGGAGGGGGTTCGCCCGCTCGAACCGGAACCCGGAACAATCTCGCGCGAGCTTTCCATAAAGGTTGGGCGCGCCAAACAATGAGATTCCTGCGGTACAGACAATGTGATGGTAGGTGGTCGGCATCGTGTACTTCATCTCGCGCTTTCTCGTAGGACGGCCTGACAATCCGACATCTGACACACGCGACCGTGATTTATTTCCGCGATGATACCCCAGGGGGGGGGAGGGTCACATCCACGGCGATTTTCCATGGCTGTCGCTCCCCGCGGTGCCGTGACCATGGCACCGCGCAACGCCCGAGGGCATCAAGTCGCCTGGAAACATCAGCCGAAGAAGAGTCCGCAGAGGTCTGCGCTCTATACGGCTCTTGCGTTGGACAGGTTAGTGACCTTTGGCCTGGTCAGCTCCCCAAGTTGGCGACGTGCCCACTCGACCCGCCGGGCGGCTTCTTCGGTCGTGCAGACGTTCTCCAGGTCCCGGAGGAGTCGCTCTGCGTCCTCGCCTTCGAGCGGAGGGGTGGGTTGAATCGGCTTGGCCATAACGAATCAAAGGTAGCACGTCGGATTCTGTAAGGGACCGTGAGGCTTTCAGCTTGCAGTCCGAGTCGCCGGAGCGTTCTCAGCGCGGTGATGCCGAAAGGCGATGCTTCGACCGTAGGCACGTGACGTCGGCGCGGATGTTTTCTTGCCCGGCTACGCTCTTGCCCGCGGCGTCCACGTCCACGCCGCTGCCGCAGGCTCCACGCTCGGTGTGACAATCGGGGCGTACACCGTCGACGTCGTGCGACTGTTGTCCTCCCGGTCGATGCCCACGGTCAGGCGGCAGGCCCCCCGTCGCGGTTCGTCTCCGGACTCTACCCGCTCGTACCACCACGTTGGGGGCGGCGGATCGAGCAGGTCGATCCTGTCTACCATCAGGTTGTTGTCACCCGCGAACAGCACGCCATACCGCCTCCCGGGCAAGGTGCCCGCGAGACCGTCCCGCACCCGCTGGAGCACCGCCTCGTCGCCGGACTCGACGCCAATCATCGCGTCGAGTCCGACAAGTAGCTCTCTGCGTGCCGGCACGATCCAGTACTTCGCGCCCGACGAGAGCGACTTCAGCCGTTTTCCCGTGTCGTCCCCGCTGCCCACGGGATAGCCGTGTAGCTGTTGGTACAGCGTTGCCACCTCGGGCTCGGAATCACCCTTCAGCGTGCCGACGGCGATCCGTAGGGGAGGGGCGTCCTTGCGGACCAGCGTGGTCACGCCGCCAACCTCCGCACGGGTTTCGATGCCCGCGAGGTTCAGGACGAGACCCCACGCCGCAGACGGAGGAATCACCGGCGAGGTCGCACGATACGTCCCGGCCTGCATCCACCGGAAGGCGGCGAAGGGAGCTCGCACCCTTACGTACAGCCTCGCCACCTCAGTGCTCCGCGAACGCGGCGTCCGATAGGCGCTCCAGCAGCCGCTGGGGGTTGTCCTCCAGGGTGGCCCCCGCGGCCTTCAGCTTCTGCTGCACTTCCTCGGGCATCTTGCGCACGAACTCGCCACCCAGCCAGAACTCTCCTGCGGGCAAGTCGCCCGCAAGGACCCTTTTCAGCTCAGGGAACTCACCCTTTTCGTCGAAGCCGTAAGTGTCGTATCCCGCGACGAGACTTGGCGAAAGCCGCGCCAACACGCTTCGAGGCGCCATCTCAAAGTAGCTCCGCGCGTGGCCGCCCGCGACGTCCGTGAGCTGGCTGATGGCCTTGATGAGCGCGCGTGTCCAGATCGGGCCCTTGCCTTCGGTACATTCGCCCAGGTGCAGCGCAAAGGGGTACTGGTACGCGGTGTGTGCAACTTCGCGGTGCAACAAGGCCGACGAAGGGGAGTTCGCCCACGGTGCCTTCTCCTGCCCTGGCCCCGCGGCGTTCATCGGTGACTGGTGAAAGGTAGCGTCGTAGCGGTACGGCGCAACGGCCACGGCGAGATTCATCCGAAGCACGCTGTCGCGCTTCGCGGGGATCTTCTTTTCCCCCATTTCTTTCACAGCCTTCTTGTCGGCGACCATGTACCCAAAGAGAAAATCGTCTGCGTAGATCTTCGCATCGGGATACGACTTGAACGCGACGGCGAGTTGGTCCTCGTCGTGCAACCGCGAGCGATTCATCGGCAGGTCCCACCGGGCAAGAATCTCCCGCAGCGCGTTGCGCATGGATTCGGGTGAGATCACGGTGTACTCCTGCCCTCCCCTGGAGATCTTCTGGAGCACGGTGCGGTTCTCCTCGCTCTCGCCCCTGTAGTTAGAGCTCGGCGCGGCGTAGGTGAGCACGGTGGCAAACAGGTTCTTCGCGGTCATGGCCTTCACTCCTTGTCCTTCTTGTCGTTGTTGTTGCCGGACGACGACCAGTTGTGGGCCGATAGCGCCAGCAGGGTCAGCGTGCGAACGTGGGATAGCTGGGTCGGCTCACGCAGCGCTTTCGCGATCGTTTCGAAGCGCCCGCCCGCGAGGTACTGGCCCTTGGAACACAGCGTTCCCGCGAAGTAGCCCACGAAATCGCTGTCCGTCCGACTGCGAACGGCAAGAAACGCCTCCGTCGCCGCACGTTGCCGCTGTTCCTCCCATGACTTTTTCAGCGCGGGATTCCCTTCGGCCTTCTTGTAGGTCGTTCCAGACTTCGCGTCTGCCTTGCCATACACGTAGGCCTTGACCATGTCGTACACCAGCACGTCGAGGTTCTTTTCCCCAACGGGCTCTTCGCTCGATCGCTCCATGTGCTCCCTCCTCTCGCGAAACATCTCTATCGCGTCACGGCAGAATTGCCACCGCCCGACTCCCTGCTTTTTATGGGGCGCCGTCTCAATCAGCCGGTCGAACCCCGTAAACCATTGCCGACTCGTCACCACGTTCAGCAAGATCTGCCGACGGAACATCGGGTCCCAGAACCGCCCTCGTACCCGCTGGTACTCACCCAGCAACGTCGCATCGGGTGTCACCCGGGTGTTGCTGTACGTCCGGACATTGTTGCGCTCCCGACCGAGGTGCACAACGTCGTATCCAAACACCAGATCGCCGGTCGCCTTGCGTCCTTCGTGTGCCGCGACCACCGCTGCAAGTCGTGTCGCAAGGTCCAACCCGGCTTCCACCGCAAGGTCTACCACCGCCATCTTCGGACGGTACCGATCCCGTTCGTTCGTGCGCTTGTGCAGGGTCTGGGCGTAATCCTCGGTGAAGGTCTTGAGGAAAGCGACATCGGGGATCGCAATGGCGAGTCCGTCGAAATCATAGGTGCCCTTGTGCATATCGAGCGTCTGCGGCACGTAAATCTGGGCCACGTAGGGCCAGAAGTGCAGCAGAAACTGCTGCCGCGCCCGATCGTAAAACTCCACGCACTCCGCCGTCTCGGCCATCGCCCCCAGGTAATATGTGCTCGGGAGCCTGGTCACCGGGTCGGTGGGGTCTGAGAGCTTCTCCCAGGCGTCGTCCGCATCCCCCGATGGCAGCTTGTTCTTGCGCGCCTCGAAGGGAGCACGCGTCGCGGGTTTTCCACGAAGGATGGTCCACACCATGTTCCGCCAGAGTTTTACCCATAGGCCCTGGTTGTCTCGTTCGGGCTCGTATTCCACCAGCATTCGAGCGCGGGGTACCGTTACGGGATAGATGTAAACCGTCTTCGATTTCTCTTTCTTTGTCTTCTCATCGCGCTCCGTGCGCTCCTCCGTCCTGCGCGGCTCGACGACGTTCTTGTCCTTATCCTTTCGCAGCGCGCTCTCGTCAGTCTCCTCCTCCGTCGCATCGAAGAGTTCGTCGAACAGCCGCGCCAGCCCATCGTGGTCGATCCGCAGTGTGACGCTTCGTTCGTCCAGGTCCGCGATCTCGCACAAACCTTTCTTCTCGCCCGGCGCTCTCGCCAGCCAGTTCACCATCATCACGAGGCCGGCCAGACCCGCCCTGTGCTGCGTCGAGGGCAGATCCGCCAGCCCGTACCGGATCGTGACCGGCTCGCCAGCTCCCGCCGTGGGCTTCGATGTCCGTCGCCGCTTCGGCGCTTTCTCGCTTGGCTCCGTGGTCATACCGCCGCGCCCTCCTTTATGTACCCATCCGTTGCGTTGTAACGGCTCGCCCTCGCCACATTGACCCACTTTGGCAACCACGCGGGCTTGGCGTCCTCGGGCAGAACTTCTTTCCGCGGGACAGGGAGCACGTAGCCATCCCAAGAGCCGTGCGTGTCGACCAGGGGTCGCAGTGCCGCGAGGTCGTCATCAAGTACGCAGGACTCGTTGAATTCTTCGATGTCCCGCAGCGAACCCGCAGTGGCGTAGTACCCGCTATCAAGAAAGCGAGCGCCTCCGTCCGCAAGAGGCTCGCCCGGTGCGTGATCCGCAAGGCACTGCGCGAGCCTGGATTGACTGACCTCAGCGTCGCCCAGCGCGGTCAAAAAAGCGCGGGCGGCCTTGAAGTCATCCGCCGTGTACGGTTTGACCCCGGGGGGTTCGTAGACCATCACCTCGGCACGAAAGTCCGCGGGCTTCTTGCTGCGGTCCCGGTTCGACCTCCCAAAGCGCTGCACCAAGGAAGTCACGGGCGCGATCTCGGACACCAACACGTCAGCATCCAGATCCAGGCTCATCTCGCACACCTGAGTGGTGACGGCGATCTCCGGGCGCTCTCGTTGCTTGAAGGCCGCCACCACGTCGTTATGGCGCGTCTGCCGGTCTTTCAACGTGAACCGACTATGGTACGTGTACACCGTGCCCCCCAGTTGTGCCCGGAGATTCCGGGCGACCTCCTGGCAACGGTCCACGGTGTTGACCACCCAGAGCACGCGCTTGCCCGTACGGTAGGCCGCTACCGCCCTGCCGTGAGCCGTGGAGGGATCCGGCATCTGGGTAACTCTGTAGCGCGGAGCGTTCTCCTCCGCGGCAAGGTCCGGGAGCGCCGCGCGATGTTCCTCCCGTGGGTACACGGTCAACCCTGCGTCGACGAGATCCTTGCGTCGTGAAGGTTGTAAGGTCGCCGTCATGCACAGCACGGGTACGTCGAAGGCCTTGAGGAACGCGACAAGATTCTTGAACATGTTCTCGTCGAAGCTATGGATCTCGTCGATGACCAGCGCACTGTCGGCGAGGACGGGAAGCATGCACATCCCGCCGTGGCCGTGCTCCATAAAGCCCAGAAACTGATCGACCGTCGCGCTGAAGTATCGTCGCGACCAGTACCCGAGCGCCCGCAGCATCTCGTCTTCCTGGGTTGGCGCGAAAGACTTGCCACGGGCTGACGGGGTCTCATCCGGTGTGCGGGCAATGGCGTCGAGTTCGTACCGGGACGTACCGTGGATCAACGAGGCATCGGCCTCGGGCGCCCATCCCACGTAGTCACGAAAGCCCTCGGTTGCCGTCGCACGGGTCGGATAAAGGAACACCACCCGACCGATGTCCCGCCTACGTGCCTGCTCCTCGGCCCAGCGCCACGCCGCAAGGGTCTTTCCTGTACCGCACGCAGCCAGCACCAGCGCTCGCGGCCCCTGTGCAGCCATGCCTTCTTGAAACTTGTGGAATGTGAAGCACCACCCGGGCTCTCGCAACTGCCGGATGCCTTCGATCTGTTCGGTCCGCGGCTTGATGATTTTCGTCTGGATGTCATCACTCCCGATGGCGAAAGCCTCGGCTCGCTCGGAGATCCAATCCGTGATCGGCTTTCCCGTGCGCACAAGCCCCGACGCGGCAGCGTCCGCAACGATGACCCCGGCCTTTACTGCCAGCAGAAGCGATTTCCGCGTAGTGTCATTGCGTAGCGCACGGGTCATCTTCCTCGCGGCGTCTCTGCCAGAAGCCAGCGCATCGGACCATACGCCCGCGGCCTCCCAGGGCTCCGTGGGTAACGCAGGCGGTGCCGCCAGTTCAGCGATGCTCGCGACGCGCCCCAAGATCGCTCCGACTTCAGCGTGCTGGAGGTACATGCGTACGATCTTCGCGGCCTTGGGCGCGCACCATTCCCATTTCCCGCTCTCCTCGGCCTTGCTGTGATGGGACAGTACTGCCGCACAGATGATCCCGTGGTCGAGCGCAGGGTTCCCACGAAGCCACTGCGCCACTTCGGGCAGATGCAGCACGAGCGCGCTGAGGTGCTCGTGGCGAACGGACTGCGGAAAGAATCCCTCCTTGCTTACCGCACGGTAGAAGTCCTCATTGGCTTTGCCAAGATCGTGGAACAACGCCGCGACCTGAAGGTTGAGCAGGAAGCGTTGGGCGCTTGCCTCATCGAGACGAAAGAACCTCCGCCAAGCCCTCCCCCAGCGCCCCGTGGGTGGAAACAGACAATTCGCGGCCTCTTCGGTGTCGTGGCAGTGCTTCTGCAACGACAGGGTCATGTTCTTTCGGGGCGACTTCGCCAAGAGCACCCCGGGCGAACTGCCCATCAGACCCGCTCCTCCCGCTTCCGAGCAAACACCCCGCAGCCGAACCGCTGTCGCCCGCCAAGCCCCGCGTGCTGAACGGTCAGCGAGTGTTCGTCGGACATCCCCCGAAGGGTCACGCCGAAGCCCACCACCGTGTCCCCCGCGACGTTCAACACCCGCCGCCGTCCGAGCGCCACTTCCGCCCGTACGCCCAGCTCACCAAGGTGCCGTTCGACCGCGTCGCGGAACCCTGCTTCCTCCATGAACTTCTTGATGACCACCATCCGCGTGGTCAGCGCGGGGGAGGGCTCCAGCGCAAAGACCCTCGATATCCCCACCAGGACCCGGCGTCCATCGATGTCCAACTCCTTGCCCGCGATCGGGAGGATCTTCGGGATCGCTGCGGGCTCTATGCGTAGCCGCAGGGCAAGGTTGTGTGGCTGCAATCCGAGAGTCCCATCCCGTCGATCGACCCCCCTCAACGGATGCACGGCGAGCCAGTCGGCCCCGTGCAGATCCCCCAGCACCCGGCACAGCGCGCCGAACAGCGCGTACCCATGGTCCAACGGTACCCGCTCGCCCGCGAGGGGGAATGCCACGTCCACCCGCGGCGTGATCTTTTCTGTCGTCATGTTCACCCTCGTCTCCGGGCGATGGTACGCCCCGACGTCGCTTATTTTCCGCCCCCGTTATGTTCAGTAGACCGAATAAGACCGACAAGCCTGATAGCGACGGACGCTCGGGGAGAACCGGGCTGCTAGCACAATAACGACTGGCCACGTCGCGCGGCGCCCCCCAACCACCTAC
>VFSW01006210.1_pt1 | contig 17607 bp, 20 predicted proteins | sample 5358111 | NCBI WGS metagenome assembly VFSW01 (sample SAMN11554181, study PRJNA540505) | mine drainage metagenome | isolation source: sediment from site ElyBrook_90M | place: USA: Ely Copper Mine, Vershire, VT | collected 2017
AAAGTATAGTTTAAATAAGCAAAGTATTATATATACCAATGAACTAATAGATATGTATAAGCGGTGGGGAAAAATGAAAAACGAAGTAAACGAGATAGCCCATTTTGAGATTCCCGCAAAGGATCCCGAGAGGCTAAGGAAATTCTATACTGAGGTATTCGGCTGGAAATTTAAAAATTCAGCAGCGCAAAATATGCAGTATTGGACTATAAGCACCGGAACCAGGCATATTCCTGGCGTGAGCGGTGGGATGTACAAACGGGGCAGTGAAAAACAGACACCTGTCAATTACATAAGCACGCCGGATTTGGATGAGTCAATGGCGGAAGTAGAGAGGGCCGGTGGCCACATAACGGTGGGCAAGAAGGAAATATCCGGACATGGCTTTACAGCAGTAGGCAAGGATCCAGAAGGGAATCCAATTGGATTATTTGAATCTATGGATAGGGGCCTTTTTAAGCAAAAAGGCGTGCAAAGCCAGAGCGGCGCTGAGAGGATAAAATCCAGCCGCAGAAATAACAGAACAAAAGACAGCACATAAATGGTATGAGATGATATAATGGTAGTAAGAGCTGGACATGGGATAGGATTGCTATTGACAGTAATTTTGATTGCGTTAATCTTTCTATACGTCATGCCGTTTACTGGGGGCCTGCTGTACACGCTCCTGGTAAATACCATTGTCGGATTCATAGTGATATTCCTTGTAAATGCCATTTTCGGCTTGGAGATAACTTACGATCTTCTCGTGCTTATCTTTGTTGCGGTATTCGGGCTGTTCGCGGTGGCAATCCTGATAATTTTGAATCTGTTGGGCGTATCTTCTGTGTCATCAAAGGCACCAAAAAGATCGAGATCAGGAAATAAAAATCTAACGTGATAAAATGCTGCTAACTTTAATAGCAAACCCACTCGGACCAGTCGCATCTGAGATAGTAGTCATAGCCGTAATCCTGTTGATATTATTTATAATTCTTAAACTTGGAAGAGTAATCCTGGGTCTTGTGTTAAACAGCATCCTGGGACTGATAGCATTTTATCTGGTAAACACCCTGTTCAATTTAGGAATAGTGTACAATCTGCTTACTATAATAGTCGTCGCTATATTCGGATTGCCTGCAGTGGCAATAGTGATAGTGCTGAAATTAATTGGAATTTCAATATAAACATAATTTAAATGTGAAAATAATGGAGCAAAAACAGCATCCTGGAGAAAAAAGGGAAAAATTTTACACTGTTTCGGCGAGACTGGTGTTTTCAAGCGTATTGGTAATTCTTATAGTGGCAATCATACTGAGCGTCTCAGTTGCAATTAACAATGGACCAGTGCTGCCACTGCTTGGAATACATTTTGGCAATAATACGCCTGCCTCTGCCGCTGGGAGTAATGACGCAGTTGTTCAGGGCTCAGGAAGGTTTCCAACAACTCCGCTACTCATATCCATCACCTGCTCGCCTACCTCGCCAATATTCGGGTGCATAAATCCTATTCTCAACACGTCTACCGGCATATTTACAGTTGCAATAAAGCAAACCAGCGGATATAACTGGACCAGAGTGACAGTAATGTTCGTCACTGCAGGCACTACCTACGCCGAAAGCGGAGTGCCTATCCTTTCATGGTCTCCTCCAGAAGCGGTAAACGTTACCGGGGGACTGCTGAACAACACGCTCAAGTACATAAACATACCTATCTCATCCGGGCCTATAGCTGTGGGCACAAACATAACCGGTTCGATCTGGGCCAAATACCAGCTGGGCATCGGCAAAGCCCAATTTTATGCTAACATATCCTCAGCTACCATAGTGGTTAAGCGGTGATATGTTTGATTTCGATAATTAGGGGTGAATAAAAATGGCAAAAAAGAGCAGAGGCGGAAGGATGACTGCAGCTAAGAGGCGTGCGGCTAAGGGAAAAGGCGGAAAGGGCATGGTCAAGAATAGACCTGCAGGAAAAAGAATAATGAGAACCTAACTTTCTTAGATCTCGGCTGCGGTAATTATTATACTGCCGCAGCTACTTTGTTTTTGTCTTTAGATTTGTCTTCTCCTTTACATGAGTATCAGTACAGCTGACTATGGATATCGCTAGCGGTAGCAGGAGTATCTGCAGTGAACCTATAAACGGCAGTATAGGAAAAAGAGTAGCAATGTAAAGGAACACTCCCGAGTTAGGCGAACTGCTGTTTACGTAGCCGTATAAGGTCGGGAAGTCAGTGCAGTACCTAGTGTCGGAGTAGCCAGATATGGACACTCCGCTTATGACTGCGAAGAAGATGCCGACAATGAAAATTATTGCTGTGCTACCGAGCAGGCTAGCGCCTAACGGCACTGCGAAGACAGTTATGGTCCCTGATGTGAGGCCTGCAATAAATCCAAGGCCTATGATGGATAGCGTGGTGTTCCTCCTTGAGACCATTTTTATGTAGCCCTGCTTCAGGCTGTTCATGTAATCTACGTTCTTTCCGGTCCTGATGTACTTTACGGCCTCGTACAGCGTAGAGACGTACAGACCAAGCAGGAATGCTGATACGGCAGTGCTTATGGCCGTCATGAGCCCTACTGCGCCACTGTACGCTGCTCCTGAGGGGAGTGCGGTCGAAAGCCCAACGAGATCAAAGAGTCCTGCTTCAAACAGGTAAAATGCCACAAAGATGGCTATAATCACGATGAAATAAAATATCCCTTTCGTAGCAAGTTCAAAGGAAACGTCAAAAAGTTCTTTATCCTTCTGCATAAACTCCCTGAAAAAACCTAATCCTGTCCGGATCCTGTTTGCCCCTCCTTATCCCATTTCTGCAAAAACCTATAAAAACATATGCTGCACAGTATGATACGGGTACGGTGCTTGGGAATACTGATAAAATGAGAAATCGTGTCAAGACAGGAATAAAAGGAATGGATGTAATGCTCGGCGGAGGCATACCTGTGAAGAATCAGGTGGTGCTTGCCGGCGGACCAGGAACGGGAAAGACGCTCATAGCGTTTGAGTACCTCTACAACGGCGCCAAAAACGGCGAGGTAGGCATGTTCTTCTCATTCAATGAAGACACTGAAATATTCCTCAGTAATGTAAAAGACTCGCTTTCCGGATTTACGGATATAAACAAACTGATAGAAGACAAGACTTTGATTATTTATGGCTATGAGGAGACGAAGACATTTATGCAGAAAGGCACAGAAAGCGCAAACTACGCCTTTACGAGCATGATCTCACAGCTGCAGTCAAGAATGGATGATTATCATGCCTCAAGGGTCGCAATAGATTCGCTGTCCTACCTAAGGTTGTACACAAAGGATCTCTTCGAATATAGGAATCTTTCTACAAGTCTGCTTACTATACTTAACAGGCAGAATGTTACCTCGATACTGACGAGCGAATATGATGAAAGCACACCACTCCAATACCAGCAGGAGTTCTTCATATACGACGGATTTATGCTACTTTGCCGTGACGCACAAAATAGGGTGTACGGGTCCAGGTTCGAGATCAAGAAGATGAGGGGGACGAAGCACGATCTTGGTAGTGTTTCCTACGAGCTGAGCTCTAATGGCGCCACAATATTTTCAGCGGAATTCTAACTACAGGGGAAAAAACGGCGTTTGGCAGGTATCAGATGTTGTTCAGACGCAGCTTTATCTCTTCGGCATTTAGTTTTGTAGTGAGGAGAGGTATATGCTCTATCTGTGATATCTTTATCGCAAGTTTGTCAACAGTGTCAAGGTTCTGTATGACTACGAGCTTGGGCTTTATCGGCGCAACCCTGACCACTACCATTGGCGACCTGCCTGTGCTGACCTGGTCAAATATGAACGCACGCTCGTTGGTAGTGCCAAAAAGCCTTGGATACTCTGCAGGCGATATCTCGAGTATCACCCTCAGGCTGTCAAGAAGCGTATAGCCGAACAGCTTCATGGAGTCGAGATAGTTGGGATTTGTTATTATCTTTGCGTCTATGAGCCTGACAATGTCAGTTCCTGATATGGGCGCGGAAAAATCATGTATGGAGTAAAAAGACTTCTCCTCCTCGCCTCCGCTCTTTCTGCCTACCTTCTCCAGGTTTCTTACGACCTCGCCGCCACGCTGCGAGTCTATGCTAAAAAGAGCCGAAACAAATCTCTTTATGACGCCTACGCCGGGGCTTGCCCTCCTGTTGCCTTCGTAATCGCTTATTGTTGATGTAGATATCTTGAGAGTCTTAGCAAGCTCCACCTGCGAGATGCCAAAAAGCTCCCTCCATTTTTTCATAGTGCTGCCAGGAGCCTCAGACAATGTTATCTCGCCGGCTATTCTCTCCTGCAAACTGTCCATCGAATCAGTTCATATAAGCATGCAAAGCTATTAAGTCTTATGACAAACAACATTTTGACAATTATAACGTGCGCACCGGATAAGATAAGCCAATACTGTTGCAATGAAGTTATCGCTTTACTCTTTTCCTTCTCGCTCGGCCGTGTCTGCTTCCGCCTCTTTTCTTCGTTTTGGCAGTGTTTGCGCCGTCTTTGTTTGCAATGCTTTCGTATAATCTGTTCGCCTCAATGTCAACCAGTTTCTGCACTTTCTTGTCGCGTCCCCTGAACAGTGCGAAGAAGGCGATTATAACGCCGACTATGAATATCACCGAAGAGAAGATACTCCCTGCTTCTGATGCGCCTCCATATGGGCTGCTTGCGTTTATCAGTTCAGAAAGGGGGACGTTGATGTAGTTGTATGTCACGTTTGCCATGGTTGGCCCTTTGTTGCTGAACAGCACGAAGTAGTTGCCTGCGGCATACACACCAAGGCTGCTGCTCTCAATTACTGGTCTTGAAACATTGGCAGAGTAGTTTGAAGAGTATGGTATGGCTCCGAGCGTGCTGTTTAATGTTTCGTAAAGAACACCGAGTCTCGCGGCATTTTCCGTGAATATGCTGGTAGAGTTTGCCAGCCTGAAGTAGTCAAAGCCTGTGCTGTTCAATAAATAAAAGTCAATGGGCTTTCCGGCAGTATAAAAAAGTTCTAGTAAGTCATTGGAGCTGAGATACAAAGTGCCATAAGCAAAGCTGTTGGGCGCTACGAGCACTGTCGGTGGGGACTCCGTTATTACTGACGGGGGCTTAGGGAGCTGCGTGCTGCCTATTATTACCGAGGCTATTACCAAAGCTACGCCCAATATAAGAAGTCTTTTGTCCAAACAATCGCTAATAAATAGTCAAGAAAGCTTAATAAAGTTGCCATAAAATATAACCTGATGCATATGCCAGCCAATGGCCAAAAACATACTGCCACAGACTCGTCCTTCACCTATCTAGATGAGAGCAAGCGCCTGCGCCTGTACGCTGCCATAGCTCTTATCCTGGCGGTCGTGGCAATCACTACTGTCTTGCTACAAAGTCAGGGTCAGCAGCATGGAATAAAGAACTGCCTTGGCATAGTTCTCTCAAACTACAGATACTCCTGTATAAGCTCCCTTGCGCAATCTACGGGCAATGCCACCCTGTGCTCTTATATGGGCAAAGGCTCGGCATCTGATTCGTGCGTTTATAATATAGCTTTGAACACATCAAATGCATCTGTTTGCACAGAAATATCGACTGCCGGAGGACAGGATTCCTGCATATACGCAGTTGCAAACAAGACGGATTCATATGCCTTATGCAGCAAGCTGAATTCAACAGCAGAAACCTCATGCCTCAGCCACTTCGCAAGCAGGCTCGCCAATGTTTCCCTATGCAACGGCATTGAAAATTCCACTGCCGATTCGATATGTGTCTCTGCTGCGGAGATAAGCTCCGTCTACATGACCTCAAATGCGTTGGAGTGCGCTCTGGTGAGCAACTCCACAACTGTCGCAACAGTAAACAGCATAGCCCTTTACTCCGGCGTGTACGATTATAATACCAGCGCCAAAGTCCAGAACAGCTCATCATTGGTATTGGGCGTCCAATCTCCGCTGGGGTATATGCAGTTCCTGCCAAACGTGACATACAGCGCCAGGGACCTCTGCTACCTGTATATCTCGTACAAGTCTAACAATTCGGCATACTGCTCAGAAATCTCCAACTCTACAATATTAGGGCTGTGCACCGGGTTCCTGCAGCAAAACGCTACGACTAGAAATACGACAAAGACGGTTAATGTTTCAAGCTCCTCCGCAGCGAATAGTATAATGAACTACACGCAGATTTCCGCAGTTGTATGCGCAAACTCAACGCTTTCAGTCCAGGAGTGCAACAGCCTTGTTGTGATATCCGAGGCTGTCAAGACAAGGAATGCCAGCGTCTGCACTGCCTTAGGGGGCCTTTCCGGGTACTCCTGTTACGGCGCGCTTGCAAAAGTATACGACAATGCAAGCTACTGCGCCTACATAACAAACACAAGCTTCAACAGTGCATGCGTGCAGAATGTCTATTACAATTCAAGCTGATTTTGTGGAGTACGTTATAACAAGCATAAGGCGCATCACTAGCGGTAAAATTTACCACTGCGTAAGCTTCAAGCAAGGGCTGGAGGAAGTTCTAGAGGTCAAGAGTGCAGAAGACCTGGGGCTTTGTGAAATTGTCGAGATAAAAGATGGCGTTGCAAAGTCAATGGGACGCACCTCCGATCTGAAAGAGCTCAATGCAAATGCAGAAAAACTCGCGCGTACCTGCACCAAGGATGAGGTGTATCATTCCGGCATATCCAATCTGGATACGGTAATAGAATCAATGTGGCCGAAGCTTCTCTCGGCATCAGGGCTTCTGGTAAAAAAGCTTATCCTCGGTGCTCCAATAATAGTGCGCTTCCATAACGACGCTGACGGCTCAAGCGGCGCATACGCTCTTTATAAATCATTGGAGGAGTTCACAAGCGGCGGCAATCCAGTACGGGAGATATACAACACCCGGTGGTTCATGAGCAAGGGCGTCGTTTACAGCGTTACAGATTCAGGCAATGACCGTATGGCGGTAAACGGAGTTTCATCGACGGATCTCCCGCTTATTATAATCACGGACTTCGGCACGTCGCTCGGAAGCAACGCCGGAATAAAGATAGTTGAGAATGAGTTTGATATCATATGGCTTGACCATCATCCCATAGAAGAGGGTTTCATAGGTACAGCGCTGCCGTTTTACATAAATCCCTGGCAGTTCGGCGGCGACTCTAACCTGACCGCTGGATTTCTTACCTCTGTATTTTCAAAAACAATTTCAAGGATTGATACAAAAGAGATAGAGAATGCATCCTTCATAGGCGATTACAGCTCTTATGCCGACAGGAGTGCCCCCGGATATGACCTGGCAATGCTTCTGGACATGGTAACCAGCGATGTGCGGATAGCCGTTGGGCAGTCAAGAAACCTCGCTCCGAAGGACATAGACTCTATAATAAAAGACAAGAAAAGATATGCAGAGCTTCTTACCTACTCAAGGACAAGGATGTCAGACACCCTAGGCATGGCAGTTAAACTGATCAAAAAATACAAGGCCGAAGAGTGTACCATATACCTCTCGGATTTTGACCTGCTGCGCAATGACGAGACAAGATATCCTCTGCCGGGAAGGTTCTCTTCAAAGCTTCTGGAGGAGCTGATTTCAAAAGGCAAGCGCCATGCAGTCCTCCTGCTCCACTTCGGATCATTCATATCCATCAGGATTGACGGAGCAATATCCGACAAGGTAGACATACTTGGCATAATAGCCGAGCTAAAATCCCTTCACGAGGAAGAGATAGAAAGCGGCGGAGGCCACAAGAATGCAGCTAGCATAAAGCTTGCAGAAGGCTACGACAAGGAAGGCATAATCAACGAGCTCATAACAATGCTCAGGTCAAGGCTGAAGAAATGAAGGCAGTGTCAGTTCCATCAGGAATCTGCCGGCAGCATGCGTGGAAATCTGCCCCTCAGCGTTTCGGCTTCCTGCCTGAGGTATCTCCTGTATATTTTGAATACGTTTGTTAACTCCTCCTTTGAGAATCCCGAATTATGGGATAACAGCCTTTTCTTCATGCCACTGAGCGTAAAGGCGTCTTCGCCAGATGCAAATGTATAATCCTGCCCCTGGCTTGAAGTGCCCGACATGCTGTTTTCAAGGTCGTTCACCATTATCGACATTATCCTCCTGTCTTCGTAATTTTGCTTTCTCTTTCTTTTTTTGGCGTTGCTGTCGTCAGCATGCATCGTGTCGCGCATTGCCATTACGGCTGCGCTATAAGCAGAACTGCGCACAGCTTCCTCAAATTCAGGCAAGAGCTGCCTGAAAGCTTTTGACAACTTCTTTCTAGAAACCATATACCTGCCTTTTCTTATACTATGCTTTAGACGCTGAAAGATAAAAAGGTTCTGTTTGCGAGCCGCAGAGCATAGCCGCCTTTACTGCCTTGCGTGCGAATCTTCAAAAGCAAGATATCTGCCCATAACCCTATCTGGTGCAGAAGGCGTAGTGCTTTTTATTATATCACGCACTCTGGAGGTGTTTATCTTCCTTTCGGAGTCAGCGTTTTTACTGTTGCCTACGTTCAGGGTTTCTTCCAGCGCCTGCATTTTAGCCTCCCTGCACACGTTGGCTATGTCTGCGCCAGTGAAACCGTTGCTCGCCCTGGCGAGCGCTGCATAATCCAAATCCTTTTCAACCTGCGTTTTCTTCAAATACATCCTGAAAAGCTCCTCTCTCGAACCTGCATCGGGAGGCGAAGCATAAATCAGCTTGTCCATTCTTCCGGGACGAAGCAGCGCGGGGTCTATGGCGTCGGGGCGGTTTGTAGCTCCTACAATTACTACATAATCGGTTTTCTTTGCTTCGTCGAACTCGCGCAGAAATTCGGCAGTACGCCTTATGCCTAACTCGCTGGCGTTCTCCCTGTCAGGCACAAGCGAGTCTATCTCGTCTATGAAAAGCACCGAAGGCGCATTCTCCTTTGCCCTGAAGAAGTTCTCCTTCATTATCTTAACGGCATTTTCATAGCCTTCCTTGCCAAGATCCGCTCCTGATATGCTTATGAGCTTGACGCTTTCCATATCGTTTGCTATGGCGTTCATAAGCATAGTCTTTCCACAGCCCGGCGGCCCGTACAGAAGTATCCCGCTAACAGACTTGAGGTCGTAATCCTTCATCAGCTCGGGATGCTGCAGTGGTATCCCGAGCGCTTCGTTGAGCGCCTTCTTCGCACTGTTCATCCCGATCACGTCCTTTAATGTTAGCCTGTCCTTCTGCACCTCTTCCGGTTCACTGTTTAGCCTTCTCTCGTAATCTGTCCTGAACTGGTCATATTCCTCCATCTGCGCAAAAGAAGTAGAGGGTTTTGTGCCCCTTATAACCTCAAGAAGGTCCTCCGTCTCTATCTTAAGCGCTTTGGAGTTCTTAAGCGCCTCATTGCCTACGTGGGTTGCAGTCTCCCTGCATACGTTGGCTATATCCGCTCCGGAGAACCTCGAACTGCTCTCGGCAAGCTTGTCGAGGTCAAGGGTTGCCATGGGATACAGTTTTGAGTAGTGCTCAAATATGGCCTTCCTCCCGTTCCTGTCCGGCAGCGGCATGTATACTATCCTATCAAACCTTCCCGGACGCATTATGCTCTTATCTATGAGCTGCGGTACGTTTGTCGCTCCTACTATGACAACGCCTTCTATCTTCTGGAAACCGTCCATCTCCGAAAGCAAAGTTGAAAGCAGCTCTGTATCGGTGTTGCCTCCAAGCGCATCCCTTCGGCGTGCTATTCCATCTATCTCATCGAAGAACAGTATTGCCGGAGTATGCGTCCTGACACGGTCGAATATTTTAGACAGCGCCTGTGAGCTCTCGCCCATCCGCGGAGACAGTATGGAAGATGACTTTACGTAGAAGAACCGTGCACGCACCTCGTTGGCAAGCGCCCGCATCAGCATTGTCTTTCCCGTACCTGGAGGTCCGAAAAGAAGTATGCCCTTTGCGGGCTTTATCTTATACGCGCCAGCTATCCCCTTGTGCTCTATGGGCTGCAGAATTGCCTCCTGCAGCTCCTCCTTGGTGTGCTCGTAGTTGCCTATGTCGTTGAGGGTCTCCTTGGCGCCTGTAGTCAGGTCTTCGAACGCCTCCCCGAACGTGCCGAGGAAGTCCCTCTTCATTACGTCTAGTGCCCTTACTACATCTATCTCGTTAAGCTCAAGAAATACGAGCAAAAGGGGCGCAACGGCAAAGCCGAGGAGCATGTAAATGTCGAAAGCAAGGTGCAGTACGAACGTGAGCAGAAAGTAGCCTGCAAGTATGCCAAGGGCAAACAGGCTTGACTGCGAGCCCTTGAATGCCGACCTGCTTTTTATTACGTGGTTTGTTATGGCAAATGCCATCACCAGCCAGAGGACGAGCTGTACGCCTATTAGTTCTATGTTGTATACAAAGGCATAAGCGCCCATGTACAACGCACTTGTAATTTTTCCTGCATCGCCTATGAAAGTGGCAAACGAGCCCTCAAACGCGCCCGGAAGTTCAGACAGCGAGGGCACTGGCTTACTATTTGCAAAGTATGATGAAAGCGAGGCCTGGTTTATCCCGACAGCGGCTGAGAAACCGGCGGTGTTGTATGCTATCGGAGCAAAAATCGTAAGTCCGGTAAGCAGTGCAAGGATAGGCAGCGCAACAACGGCTATCGCCGTTGCCATGGCGGCTCGCTTCAGGCCTATGTAAAGAAGGCCTACTGCAAATGTGGGAATCTCAAGGAAGTAGCCTATGTATGAGAACGGCAAAGTCACGAGTGTATACGCGATTATTATTGTACGATAGTGTTTGTAGCCGAAAATGAGCGCTACTGCAAATACCAGGCAGTAAAGCAGCGCAAGCAGCGGCGCCTGGTAGATGTACATGGGCAGCGTGAGGAACAGCAGCGCCATAAGTCCCGCAAGTGGATGAAGCCTTGAAAGGAAGAATATTATTATGGCTAGGGGTATAAGGATGACTACGGGATAAAATGGAAATGCTATTGAAACGCTTATAAATGCAAATATCGAAAGCAGCGCATCTGGGAAATACTTGTTGTTTGCAAACTCCCTCGCTTCTTCTTCGAGCCAGTAAAATGTGAGAGGCATGGATATGCGCTCCATTTTTCTAGGGTTCGGACTCCGCGCCGTATTTTTTCCAACATCTGCAATCTTTGCCGCCTTGACTCCTGCTGCGCTGATTTTTATCCTGCTGCCAGAATCAGGTGCTGTGCTTACTCCGGCTTTTTTTGCCTTTGGCTGATTGCTTGGCATGATTTTTATAGCTATGTAATGCTTATATATAGATGCTTTTTGCTATTATCACAACCCGCTGTAGCTCAACGGCAGAGCGATCGGCTGTAGTCTGAAATGCTTCTTGAGCTTTTCAAGAAGGATACCGATAGGCTGGGAGTTCAAATCTCCCCAGCGGGAGATATCAATATTGCATTGATAATATTACTTGGAGAAAACAACCATGTAATACCTTTTGTACTTCTTTTTCTTCAAGACCGTAAACCCCGCTCCCTTAAAAATCTCCATCAGTTCCTCATCTGAAAAAAGCCGGTGGTTCAACTGCATTGAGAGCGGCGCGCGCTCCTTTTTCCAGTCGAGAATTATGGCTACGCCATCGTCTTTAAGGATTCGCGATATCTCTGCACTGTATCCTTTAGGAAAATGGTGGAACGACGCAGAAGAGAAGACAACATCGACAGACTTGTTACGCATCGGCAGGCACCCTGCGCCTGACAGTTTCGGAAACATCTTTTTGTTGCCACTGTGAAGTTCCTTCAGCTCCTCGAGCTTTTGTGGATCGATATCCAGTGCATATACTCGTCTAGCGCACTCTGCGATTATGCGCGTTACCTTTCCGTTCCCTGATCCTATATCGGCAACAATTCTGCCCGCAACGTACCTCTCTAGGTAGGGCATCTCCTTTTTCAGGAACTCGGCCCTTTCTTCAGCCGGAGAAGATCTGTGAAAATTCCCTGGTTTTCTGGGACTACTGTTGCTATGGTCATCTTTTCCGTGACATCCTCCCACCGCTAAAGCGTGTGGGCTTCCAGCCTCTATTTCATGGCGTTTAGTTCCTCCTTCAGCGACTACTGCCCCGTCTGCACAGGGTCTTACACAATCTCCAGAGGCGTGACTTTCCGATTGTCCCTCGGTAGTGATCTCATTCATTTATCCATCAACATCAAACCTATATTTACGGGATTTGCTCCCTTACACGCAACCAGCACTTTCAGCCTTGTTGCGGAACAGACTCTCGTTTCAGAACCTCTTTTCATATCTTCATCTTCAACATCACAACGACCAATCAACAGACATATCCACATTTGCGTTTTATATGTGTTGCGGGGCTTATATCCCACCCATAACTGGTGTGGGTTTTACGCCCACTCAGATAAAAGCACATAAACACCTGCGATGAAAAAAGATTTATATTGATAATGCCATGTCCTTCTGATGGCATGTATAAAAAGATAAAAGGCGAGCTGATACGCTTCGCAACAGATGACGGAATACTGCTTAACGGTTTCCTCGTGCGCAACAATGCAAAGAGGTGCATAATAAACATCCATGGGATGGGTGGCAACTTCTACAGCAGCGCACGTATAAAGGACTTTGCAGAGCTAAAGGGCTTCTCCTTATTCTCTATAAACACTCGCGGGCACGACGAGATATCAAGCACCAAAAAGATAAAGGGCAAGAAATGGATTTATACGGGCACAGGCGTAGAACGTTTCGAAGCGTGCGTATACGACATAAAAGCGGCGATACGCACGCTATGGAATCTCGGTTTTAGTCAGTTAGTGCTTATGGGACACAGCACCGGCTGCCAAAAGATAGCGTACTACCAGTACAAATGCAGAGACAGGCGTGTAAAGGCGCTGGTGCTTCTGGGTCCGGCAGACGACTACGAACTCAGGAAAATGGACAAGGACAAGTTCAGTAAAACTATGGCAAAGGCGCGCAAGCTCCTAAAGGAGGGCAAAGGCAATGTTCCTATTGCCGAGTTTGATTTCTTCTCTCCAAGGCGGGTTATGTCGGTGTCTGACCTGAAGAATGCAGAAGCGCGCATCTTCTATTACGACGGCAGGCTTTCCGAGTTCTCCAGTATAAAAGTACCAATATGCGCAGTGTTCGGTGGCGAGGAAGAGTACAAGGACAGGGATGTCTCTGAATACCTGGACATACTGTCAAAGAAGACAAGCTCTAGGAGCTACCGCGGTCTGATAATAGAGGGCGCAGGGCACTCCTTCTCGGGATACGAGCATGAGACGGCCAAGCAGGTCGGCATATGGCTTGACGAAGTAGTGGGATGACTGCAAAAAGCAAGCGATGGCATGAAACTAAAACTGATAATGGTGGGCCCCAAGTACCAGATGAATGTCGGATACGCGGCAAGGGTAGCTAAAAACTTCGGGATAGAACGGCTTTTCTTTCTTAATCCACGGGCTGACATTAAAGGGAACAAGGCAATTATGTATTCAAAGCATGCGGTTGACCTTCTTCGGCATGCAAAGACCTACTCAAATTTCGAGGATGCCGTATATGGTTGCGATCTTGTAGTGGGAACTACTGGCATACTGCGGAACGGACCGCGCTTCGATAATATATACGCGCCTGAAAAAGCCCTGAAATACGCTCAGAAGAACAACGGAACAGTGGCTCTGCTCATAGGCAGGGATGACACTGGCCTTTCGGTAGAGGAGCTCGGCAAATGCGATATAATAGTGCATATAGGTTCAAATGCAGCTTATCCAGTGCTCAACATCTCGCATGCACTCGCAATACTTCTTTACGAATTCACTAAAAAAAGTTTCGACTATGGCGAAAGGGAGCCAAACATGCCAAGCAGGTCGGAGGTGCGCACTTATGGACCTGTTCAAAAGCATGACAAACGGTAAAAACGTCCGTGACAAAAAGGGAGTAAGCATAATCTTCGGGAAGATGCTGCGGCGCTCAAGGCTCAACCGGCATGAGCTTCATGCTATCATGACCGCCTTCAAGTAGCTCAACCCAACAAATAAAATAGAGATAGACAGAAAAATTAAAAAAAGAAAAAAGGCAGCGCAGCCGCCTATTTATCTCGATCTTTTCCTCTTTATTATCTTGACCTTTGACGGGGTAATTAGTACGCGGTTCTCGTCTATCTGCGCTATGTCCCCGTTGACTTTCTCTACGAAAACCTTCAACCTTGTCAGTATAGCGTTCCTTGTTGCAGGTCTCTTGTTCAACTCCGATACGTCAAGAAGGATTATGTTCCTCTTTGATATCTCATCCTGCAACGGCTCTATATCGCTCTCGCTCGAGGCGGTTACCGGCTTAACATACATTTCAGCAGGCTCGTGAAGAACGTCTACGTCTTCCATCTCTGCCGAGTTCATGTAGTCCTCTATGTCCATTCCTTTTGTACTTCCAAATGCCTGGCCAAGTTTGCCAAATACTCCCATTTTATCGCCTTTATTTCTACTACTAGATACAAGATTAACTATTAAAAACTTTTGCATCGCAGCATTATGCAACGATATAACATGAATTTGTAAGAAAACGTAAGAAAAAATCCCAATTTCCAGGTGCCTCGGTGCAAATATATATTAACAAAGTGAGCGGGAAATCCCACATCCTTTAAGGGGTGGGATGAAAGCGAACCGCAGAAAGGTATACAAAATGCAAATGCAAAATAATAATAGTTATCTATCGATAATCGAAAGCCCCGCCATGAGGATTTATCCAAACGTGGCATTATGTGACAGGGGAATGCGTCAGAACTTCGCAAATGAACGTTATAGACGTTATCCGCAGAGAAATCTGTGGGCGGGAAAAAAAGAAAGGGTTGTGAGTCCCATTCAAAAAATTCACGCCGCAACAGGATGCGCAAGAACCGAACTTCCAGCAAAACGCACTTCGGCAACGAATGTAATAGCAAGAAATAGTCGGAAGCCCACACGCTTTAGCGGTGGGAGGATGTCACATACGTGGCTCAAAATGTTATTTGCAAGCGGTCTTTGTCACCTTCCAAAAAATCAAAGACCGGGCAGGTCAAAACACCTGCCCTACGGCAAAACGCAACAGTGGGCATATGTACGAACTAGGAATAATCGGAAACGTTGTGGCCGGCAACTACAGTTCACTCTCCAGTCTAACAGGTTCGGCGTCTGCGAGCTCCGATGCTGCAGTACTCATACTCATAGCCGTATACCTAACTTTCAGGGCATATCGCGGCATGAGCGGCATAAGATTCAAAAGCTCCAGGCTCTACCTGATGCCCATAATCTACCTTGTGCTTACAGTTGCCTCGTTGTTCATACTGAATCCCTCCTATCTTGACATGGCCGTCGTATTTCTCGCAGTCGTAGTCGGCCTGTTTGTGGGCCTCGGGCTTGCCGGAGGCGTGCAGTTTTACGAAAAGAACGAAAAAGCCTATTACAAGAGATCGCCATTCATAATGGCGGTATGGCTTGCGTCGTTTATAGCGAGGTTCGCAGTAGAGTTCTTTCTTCCGTCGAACTTCTATCTCGGCTTTGCAGTCGAAATAGTGCTCGCTGCAACTACTGGAATGATAATAGGTGAGGCATTCCACATAAACAGGAATTACAATAAATACAAGGTGCAAAAGGGCATTAGGTCGGTTTGATGTATATTCTGGGTATTTGGGACGGCCATGATTCCGGAGCCGCACTGGTGAAGGACAACAGGGTAGTATACGCTGCAAATGAGGAACGCTTTACAAAACGCAAGCTTGAGGTAAGGTTTCCGTACAACTCAATAAGGGCGGCTCTCGCATCTGCCCACATCTCTCCGACCGACGTGAAGACAATAGCATTTCCTACGCTGGAATTCACCAAGACGCTGTCCAGGGTCTTTCCAAGACAGAAGGAGGTTTACTACCGCTTCAGGAGAAGGAAGATGCTCAAGCCACAGTTCGAGAGCCTCATGCACTACCAGAAGTATGCCATGACGAGCATCGGCGTGCTGCCGTTATGCGGTACGGTGAGCAAGGCAAGCGTTGCAGGCTCGCTAAAAAGCATGGGGTTCAGGAACTTCAGGCTTTACGCTGTGGACCATCACGGTGCTCATGCGGCAACTGCGGCGTTTACGTCTGGGTTCAAGAGCTCTCTTGTTGCGACCCTCGATGGTCTTGGCGACGGAAAATGCGGCACAATAAGCACGTTCGAGAATGACAGGCTCAGTCTAAAGAGCTCGACACCTGCAAGAAATTCTATAGGCATATTCTACGAACAGGTCACTAATATACTGGGCATGCGTGAACTCGAGGACGAGGGCAAGATAATGGCCATGGCCGACTTCTCATACCCTTTTGACTTTAAGGACAATAAGCTCCTGGAGTTCTTCAAGGTCGACGGTACATCGATAAAGGCAAAATACGGTCCCATCTCACAGTACAAAATGCTGGGCAGGATTTCGTGGTCAACGCCAAGGGAGCAGTTCGCATACATGGCGCAGCAACTGCTTGAAGAAACGCTTGTCAGGTTCTTCGAGAATGTATCAAAGGAATACGGCTTCGACTCGGTTTCATTGTCCGGGGGCACAATGTCAAACGTAAAGGCGAACATGCGCATAAAAGAGGGCGGATTTTTCAAAAAGCACTACATCTTCCCGCACATGGGGGACGGCGGCATAGCCCTGGGTGCGGCTATGTACTCTAACTATATGTTAAACGGAATAAGCTCTCACATATTTGAGAATGCATACCTGGGAAACGAATATGGAGACAACGAGATAGAGGCGCTGCTTAAAAGCGAGAAAGGCATGCACTTCGAATACGACAAAAACAAGGCAAAGCATGCGGCAGAACTTATAAACGATGACAACTACCTGTTCTGGTTTCAGGGTAGAATGGAGTACGGGCCAAGGGCGCTTGGCAACCGCAGCATACTTGCGAGGGCGGATTCGGATAGCGTCAAGGACAGGCTGAACCTTTTTGTCAAGAAGCGCGAGTGGTTCCAGCCCTTCTGCCCGTCGTTGCTTGAAGAGGAAGCCCAAAAACTTTTACTAGACGTTGGCGGCGAGTACAACAAGTTCATGACAATGGCATACCATGTGAAAAGGGAGCACAAAGAAACAATGAAATCAGTTGTCCATGTTGACATGACGGCAAGGCCCCAGATGGTAGGCGAGGAAAATAAGGACTATATGAATCTGTTGAAGAACGTGAAAAAGAAGCAGGGGCACGGCGTAGTGCTGAACACGAGCCTCAACATACACGGCATGCCGATAGCAATGACGCCTGCCGATGTAATACGGGCTGCAAAGGAAACAAGTACGCGGTACATGTTCCTAGGAAACTACTTTGTAGAAAATTCAAAAGCCGTAAAGTAAGCGGCCTTATTAGAATCACATGGCTGCCACGCTGTCTTGATATCCTGAAACCCTGCTTCATCAGAATCTTCACCACCTGCAGGGCAGACAATATCGGCAGCTTTGCCATGAACTAACCTGCTGCATTTACACGGAGTGTGGTTATTATTGGCAATTTGCTTTTAACGACTCTGGAATCCTTTGCCTTTTCCAGATACAGGCCTATAGCCTCCTTTATGTTCTTCTTCGCGTCCTTAACGCTCTTGCCCTGGCTCGCTATGCCGAGTTCTTGGCATAAGCCACATATGCGACTTCCCCCTGGGTTACTATTATAGTGTATCTATTCCACATTTTACCAATATATTAT
>VFSW01006211.1_pt1 | contig 17607 bp, 14 predicted proteins | sample 5358111 | NCBI WGS metagenome assembly VFSW01 (sample SAMN11554181, study PRJNA540505) | mine drainage metagenome | isolation source: sediment from site ElyBrook_90M | place: USA: Ely Copper Mine, Vershire, VT | collected 2017
AGCATCTACGCTGAATCCAACGAATCCGCCCACAAATTCTGCGGACGAACCCAGATTACTAACAGTAACCATAACCGGCAAGCAGGCACCGTGGCGAAACTAGATAACCATGAAGATACCGCCCGCTGCGAACACATCAGCCGAATGCTGGCGCGGATCAGCGACAAATGGACCCTACTGGTGGTGCGCGTATTAGGGCGCGGCCCGTGCCGCTTCAATGCTTTGCGCCGCGAGGTCGGCGAGATCAGCCAAAAGGTGCTGGCATCAACGCTGCGGGACCTTGAGGAAAACGGCTTCGTCTCCCGAACCGTCACTCCGGTCACACCGCCTCAGGTCGAATATGCGCTCACAGACTTGGGCCGGGAATTCCTGAGCCCGGTCCAGACACTTGCCGAATGGGTCATCGCCAACTCGTCTCGCTTGGATGAGGCGCGTGCGGCCTATGCACGATTTCGTGCACGCGAACAGGCATAACGATCGATCGACGGCGGCGCTGCCTTTTCCGGTACCAGGCGCGTTACTTTGGGGCCGTTCTTCGACATCACGTGATTGCTTGGATCGGCGGGCTAAATCGTGCCGTCGGCAGCAGAATGCGCCGATGGAGGCGGGTGTTGCGCTGCATGCGAACTCGCAGCCGGATCCGGCGACGAAGCCTCCCATCGTTCGAACTTGGGTGCTCAGACCCGTCATGGCCAGCGCGGATTCGGGTAGGCGATCTCCCGTGATTGGAATCTTTGAGGCATCGTTGCCGATCGCTTCGGCATTGGCGTGCGTCTGGGGGGCGACATCGCCAAGGACATGATCGCGGTACGTATGGCACCAGACATGCGGATGGCCGTGGCAGGGAGCCCGGCCTATCTGGCGCGGCAGCGACGCCCGGTCACGCCGCACGACCTCACCGAGCACGATTGCATCCGCCAGCGCCTTCCGACCCACGTGGGGCTGATGAACTGGGAGTTCAAGCGTCGTGGACGAAGCGTGAACGCGCACGTCACGGGGAGGCTCGTATTCAACGGCAGCAGCCTAATCGTCGATGCGGCGGTGACGGGCCACGGTTTGATTTGGGTCCCGGAAGATATCGTCGCCGAACACGTCGCGGCAAGGTCAAGGTCTGGGCGGAGAGGTATTCGCTGAGCGTCGGGCCGCGGTTGAATCGCCTCGATGGCCACAACTGGCGGCTTCCCGCGCCGCGCCTCGTCACGGCCGGTTCGCAATAAGGAGTTGCACCGAGTCGGGTGTCGGCGGGTACTAATATCTCGCGGAGGACACCGCCAGTATCATCAGATGCGACGGACCAGGTAGACGATGAGTACCACGAGAAGGATGGTTCCGAGAATGCCGCCGCCGATGTACATTAGAGTCTCCTAGGTTGCCTGAGCCGCCACTACAGCACGATCTGCGGCGCACATCGGGACGGTAGCGTACGGATTGGTCCGATCGATCGTCGAACGATGCAGACGATGGAGCCGAGGGCACCGGGACGAGCGCTTGGGCGGCAGCCCAAATGACGGTCCGCTGCCGCACAGACGGCGGCCAATGCGGATCGCATGCTCAGGCGAAGCGAAAGCCGCGTGCAGTCGGCTGACGCGCGATTGATTCCACGGTCATGAAGCGCCGAAGGTCGCACATATAATGGCTACGAGTGCACCGCAATCCACCGGCGTTGCTCCGGCGAAGCCGCCGACGGCCGCCGAGGGGGCTCCTGGCGCCGGACTGTCGAGCGATGAAGCCAAGCATCGGTTGGCGTCGGTGGGCCCAAATGCGATGCCCGACACGACGATGCATCCGGTTTCCAATGCGCTCAAGAAGCTCTGGGCTCCGGTGCCATGGATGCTCGAGGCGGCCATCGTGCTCGAATTGGTGCTCGGCAAGTACATCGAGTCGACGATCATTGCCGCGCTTCTGGTGTTCAACGCCGCGCTCGGCCTGTTCCAGGAGAGCAGGGCGCAGGCAACGCTTGCCGCCCTTAAATCGCGGCTTGCGCTGAATGCGTCGGTCCGGCGCGACGGCGCCTGGAAGACGGTACCCGCCGCCGAGTTGGTTCCCGGCGATTCGGTGAAGCTCTCCCTCGGGGGTGTAGTCGCAGCGGACGTGAAAATCACCGGAGGTGAGGTTCTTCTCGATCAATCCATGCTCACCGGCGAATCGGTCCCCATCGAAGCGGGCGCCGGAGTTGCGACGTTCGCGGGTGCGCTGGTACGTCGTGGTGAGGCGGTTGCCGACGTGACGGCGACCGGAACTCGCACCAAGTTCGGGCGCACCGCGGAGCTCGTACGCACAGCCCATGTCGTCAGTACCCAGCAGAAAGCGGTGCTTCGCGTGGTGCGCAATCTCGCCGCCTTCAACGGCGTGGTCATCGCCTCGCTGGTGGCTTACGCCTACTTTCTCAAGATGCCGCCGGCCGAGATCGTCCCCCTGGTCTTGACGGCGATCCTCGCATCCATTCCTGTTGCGCTGCCGGCCACCTTTACGCTCGCGGCGGCGCTCGGTGCGCGGGCGCTGGCGAAGCTGGGCGTGCTGCCGACGCGGCTCTCGGCGGTGGATGAAGCCGGGACCACGGATGTCTTCTGCGTCGACAAGACCGGCACGCTGACGAAAAATGCACTGACCGTGACGACCGTGAAGCCGATGCCGGGATTCGACGAGGCGCATGTTCTGGCACTGGCGGCGCTCGCGAGTTCGGAAGGCGGCCAGGACCCGGTCGATGGCGCGATTCGCAGCGCGGCGGCGGCCAAGGCCGTCTCCGACGCACCGAAGCTGGTCACTTTCATACCCTTCGATCCGGCGAAGAAGATGTCCGAGGCGACCGCCACCGATTCGGCCGGGGCGGCGCAACGCATTGTGAAGGGCGCCTTTGCCGCGGTCGTCGGTCTCGCACCCGGGCCGTCGACGGTGGCGCCCGAGGCAAAGGAGCTCGAGGGGCGGGGTTTTCGCGTGCTGGCGGTTGCGTCCGGGCCACCGACGGAGCTGAAGCTCGCGGGGCTAATAGCCCTCAGCGATCCGCCACGCGATGATTCGCGCAGTTTGGTCACGAAATTGCATGGCCTGGGCGTGCGCATCGTCATGGTCACGGGGGATGCCGCGGCGACTGCCGTCATCGTCGCGCACGCGGTCGGGCTCGACGGCCCCGTCAGTCCTCCCGGGCCGATCGCCGACGATGTTCGTCCCGAGCAATTTGCGGTATTTGCCGGCGTCTTACCGGAAGACAAGTACAAGCTCGTCAAGGCCTTCCAGAAAGGCGGGCACACCGTCGGCATGTGCGGCGACGGTGCCAACGACGCTCCGGCACTGCGGCAGGCGCAGATCGGTGTCGCGGTCTCGACCGCAACCGATGTGGCTAAGTCGGCGGCCGGCATAGTACTGACCGAAGCGGGGCTGGTCGGCATCGTCGCGGCGGTCAAGGAAGGGCGAGTCACGTTTCAACGCATCCTCACGTACACGCTGAATACCATCGTCAAGAAGATCGTGACGGTGCTGTTCCTGATTGTCGGCCTGGTCATGACGGGCCAAGCGATCCTGACTCCGCTGTTGATGGTGATCGTGATGATCACCGGCGATTTTCTCTCGATGTCCCTCACCACGGACACCGTGCGACCGTCGCCGACGCCGAACGTCTGGCGCATCGGCCGGCTGACGATCGGCGGCGTCGCCATGGGCATCTGCCTGCTCGCCTTCTGCTCCGGCGTGCTGGCATTCGGCAAGTTCGGCATGAACCTCGGCATCGGAGCGCTGCAAACGCTGGCCTTCATTGTCCTGGTGTTCGGTAGCCAGGCGACGATTTATGCGGTTCGCGAGCGCCGGCACCTGTGGGGATCCCGCCCAAGCCTCTGGCTGGCCGCCTCGTCCATCGCCGACATCGCGATCGCCTCCACTTTGGCCATCGATGGAATCGCAATGTCGCCGCTGCCGGCCATGGTCGTGGCGGGCACGTTCGCGGCGGCGATCGTGTTCGCACTCATGCTCGATATGATTAAGGTCCCGATATTCACCCACCTCGGGATCACGCAAAGCCCGGTGCCTCACTCGGCTGCAGGCGCGAAGCCGCCGGATGTGCAGCCGCAACTGATCGAACGCGTCCATAAACTCTACGAGGAATTGGGGCGCCAGGACGTGCAGGCGGTTCAGGACTGGGATAAGGCGCAAAGCGAGAATCGAAAGCAGGGTTCGGATCGATGAGCGGATGCGGCCCCCGGCCGCACCGTCGTAACAGGAGGGCCGGCGATGAAGATCAGTTCGAGTAGTTTACGGGTGCGCGAAGGGGATGCCGTCGATCTGAAGAAGTGGCCGACTCTGGTCGATCCGGTATACAAATCGAAGGAGCAGTACGCCGCGCTTATCAGTGACCACGTCGAGCGGTTGAGCGCGATGCAGCAGCTTCACTATGCGACCAATCGCCACGCCGTCCTGCTGATATTTCAAGCCATGGATGCGGCGGGAAAGGACGGTGCCATCAGTCACGTGATGTCGGGAGTCAATCCGCAGGGCTGCCAGGTGTTCAGCTTCAAACACCCCAGCGGGACCGAACTGGAACACGACTTCCTCTGGCGAACGACTCGAGACCTGCCCGAGCGCGGGCGCATCGGAATATTCAATCGCTCCTATTATGAGGAGGTGCTGATCGCGCGCGTACATCGCGACATTCTGCGGGGCGAAGGCATACCGGACCGGCCTCATCACGACAAGAAGCTGTGGCGAGACCGCTATCGTTCGATCGCCGATTTCGAAAGACATCTCTACGTCAACGGCACCCGCATAGTCAAAGTGTTCCTGCATCTCTCGAAAGAGGAGCAGCGAAAGCGCTTTTTGGCGCGCATCGACGAGCCGCACAAGAACTGGAAGTTCAGTCTTGCCGATATCAAGGAGAGGAGCTACTGGAAGCGGTATATGGTGGCTTACGAGGAGTGCCTGAGCGCCACCAGCACCCGCAAGGCCCCTTGGTACATCGTACCCGCGGACGATAAGAAGAACGCGCGCTTGGCGATATCGGGAATCCTGCTCGATACCTTTGACGAGCTGCGAATGTCGTACCCGAAGTCGGACGCCGGTCGGCGCCGCGAATTGCAGGCGATCCGCAAGCAGCTTGTGGCCTGAGTCGTAAATCCATTCGAGGCCGATCGGCCGCCGTGCGGGCCGTCAGCACGGACCCATAGGAGATTGTGATCGCCATGACCAAGGTAGTACGCGCGTTCTCGCATGAGCGCGTTACGGGGAAGCATCCTCTGTCCGCGGAGCATTTGCGCAAAATGCATGCGTACTGGTGCGCCTGCAATTATCTTTGCGCAGGCATGCTGTATCTTCGGAAAAACCCCTTGCTGAGGGAGCCGCTGAAGCCCGAGCACATCAAAAATCGCTTGCTCGGTCACTGGGGATCCGACCCCGGTCAGAGCTTCATCTGGGTGCATCTGAACCGCTTGATCGTGAAATATGATCTGGACATGATTTACCTCTCGGGACCGGGTCACGGCGCCCCGGCGGTTCTCGCGAATGCCTACCTCGAGGGGACCTATTCGGAGGTGTATCCGGATAAAAGCGAGGATGAGGAGGGCATGCTCAGGTTCTTTCAGCAGTTCTCGTTTCCCGGCGGAATTGGCAGCCACTGCACCCCGGAAACGCCGGGTTCCATCAACGAAGGAGGGGAGCTCGGCTACAGCGTTTCCCATGCCTTCGGCGCCGCTTTCGACAATCCCGATCTCATTGCCGCCGTGGTGGTCGGTGACGGCGAGGCGGAAACCGGTCCGCTCGCGACCTCGTGGCACTCCAACAAATTCCTGAATCCCAAGAGCGATGGGGCGGTTCTGCCGATTCTGCATTTGAACGGCTACAAGATCGCGAACCCGACCATACTTGCGCGCATATCGCCGCAGGAGCTCGAGAGGCTTTTTGAAGGTTATGGCTGGATCCCGTACCTGGTCGAGGGCGATGACCCGGCGGTCATGCATCAATGCATGGCATCGACGCTGGAGCATTGCATCCAGGAGATTCGCTCCATCCAGAAGCATGCCAGAAGTAGTGCCGGCACCTTGCAACGTCCGCGCTGGCCCATGGTCATCCTGAGGTCTCCCAAGGGTTGGACGGGAGCCAAGGAGTTGGACGGCCACAAGCTCGAGGGATCCTGGCGCTCGCATGAGATTCCAATTCCGGGGGTCGCCACCAACCCATCTCATTTGCGCTTGTTGGAAGGTTGGATGCGCAGCTACAAACCGGAGGAGCTATTCGATGAGGGCGGCAAGCTGGTCGCCGAGCTCAAGGCAATGGCGCCTAAGGGCAATCGGCGTCTGAGCGCAAACCCTCATGCGAACGGCGGTGTGGTTCGCAGAGCGTTGATAATGCCCGATTTTCGCGATTTTGGCGTTGCCGTAGCCAACCCGGGCACCGAGGAGGCAGGCCCGACGGCGGTCCTCGCGCAGTTCCTCGAGGAGATCATGCGCAAGAACATGACCAACTTCAGGGTCTTCGGTCCCGATGAAACGGCCTCGAACCGGCTGCAGGCGATCTACAACGCGAGCAAGAAGACATGGTTGGCGGCATACGAGCTCGTGGACGAGGATGGAGGCGAGCTGGCCCGCGACGGACGCGTGATGGAAATGCTCAGCGAGCATAATTTGGAGGGATGGTTCGAGGGCTACCTGCTCACGGGCCGTCATGGTTTGTTCTCCACCTACGAAGCCTTCGCCCATGTCATCGATTCGATGTTCAACCAACACGCCAAATGGCTCGACAAGGCGACTTCGGAAGTGAAATGGCGCGCGCCCATCTCGTCGCTCAATCTATTGATCACGTCGGTGGTGTGGCGGCAGGATCACAACGGCTTTACCCATCAAGACCCGGGATTTTTGGATGTCGTGACCAACAAAAGCGCGTCCGTGACGCGCATCTACCTGCCGCCCGACGCGAATTGCCTGCTGAGCGTGGCGAACCATTGCCTGCGCAGCACCAACTACGTCAACGTGATCGTGGCCGACAAGCAGCTGCACCTGCAATACCTTGACATGGACGCGGCGGGTCTCCATTGCACCAAGGGCGTCGGCATATGGCCCTGGGCCAGAAACGATCATGGCGTCGAACCGGACGTGGTGATGGCCAGTGCGGGAGACATTCCGACCATGGAATCGCTTGCGGCGACCTCCCTGCTTCGCGCGCGGTTTCCGGATCTCAAGATACGCGTGGTCAACGTCGTCGATCTATTCAAGTTGCAACCGGACACCGAGCATCCTCATGGGCTATCGGACCGCGACTTCGATTCGCTCTTTACTCGCGACAAGCCCGTCATCTTCAACTTCCATGGATACCCTTCGCTGATTCACAAGCTGACCTACCGGCGTAACAACCATGAGAACATGCACGTGCGCGGCTACAAGGAAAAGGGCAGCATCTGCACACCCTTCGAGCTGGCCATCCTCAATCAGATCGACCGCTTCAATCTGTCCATCGATGTCATCGACCGCGTGCCGAAACTTCGCGCGACGGGGGCCGACACCAAGGAGTGGCTGAAGGATCAGATCACCGATGCGATCCGCTACACCCGCGATCACGGGGTGGATCGGCCGGACATCTGCGAATGGAAGTGGCCCGGCGAGGACCCAAGGCATTAGTTGTCGCGAGCCCTAAAGGTGTCGGGTCGATCCTCAATGCGGACCGCCGTGTCATGAGCTCGGTACTTACCCTCAACGCCGGCTCGTCGAGCATTCGTTTCGCTTTTTTTGCGGCGAGCGAGCCGCCGGTGCGTTCGATATCGGGGCGGATCGAGCGCATCGGTCAGGGTGGAACGAGCATGCAAATCGCGGAGCCGGGTCGGCCGGCGCGACGGCTCGCCGTCGATGCGGCCGATCGGCGCGGCGCCATGGACTTCCTGCTCGGCTGGTTGCAGGCTCGGCAGGAGTTTGCCGGAATCCTGGCGGTGGGGCATCGCGTGGTATACGGCCTCGACTACGCGCAACCGCGGACGGCGACACCCGAGCTGCTGTCGGAGCTGCGGCGGATGGCGCCCGACGATCCCGAGCATCTGCCGGCAGAACTCGAGCTGATCGAGACGCTGGCCGAGCTGCTGCCGACCGCGCCGCAGGTGCTGTGCTTCGACACCGCATTCCACCGTGGCATGCCTGAGATTGCGAGGCTGCTGCCCATTCCGCGCCGTTACCGGTCGCAGGGCGTGCATCGGTACGGCTTTCATGGGCTGTCCTACACGTATCTGCTCGAGGAGCTGGTCAGACTGAATGACCCGGCGGCGAGCGCCGGACGGGTGATTCTCGCGCATCTCGGCAATGGTTCGAGCCTGGCGGCGGTGCGCGATGGCCGCAGCATCGACACCAGCATGGGCTTTACACCGACCGGTGGCGTGATGATGAGCACGCGCTCGGGCGATCTCGATCCCGGTGTCGTCACGCATATCGCGCGGAGCGAGGGCCTCGATGCCGCGGGGTTGCAGCGCCTGCTGAGCCACGAGTCCGGACTCCTCGGCGTTTCGCAGATCAGCGCCGATATGCGCGATCTGCTCGCGATCGAGCAGCGGGACGCGCGCGCCGCCCAGGCCGTCGCGATGTACTGCTATCAGGTGAAAAAGTGCATCGGCGGGTTCGCCGCGGCGCTCGGCGGCCTCGATACGCTGGTGTTCGCCGGCGGCATCGGCGAGAACTCGGCGGTGGTACGGGCGCGAATCTGCGCGGAGCTGCGTTTCCTCGGGGTCGAGCTCGACGCCGCGCACAACGAGGCCGGCGCCGACTCGATCGGCATCGAGACCGGGCGCGTCTCGGTGCGGGTCATCCGCACCGACGAGGAATCCGTGCTGGCCCGCGCGGCGCTGCGCGCCGCCGGCCTCGCCGGTTCCTGAGGCGCGACACGCGCATCCGCGGGCGGTGTCCTTCGGCCCTGGTGGCCGGGGAAGAGCGAAAAGCAGTATGATTGCCCGACCGCGCTGCCGCAGACTGGCCAGCCCGAGGGTAACATGCAGTGGATCTCTGCGGTGCTCGCCGCGGCCTTGGCTCTTGCGGCGACCGGACCGGTCATCCAGATCGAGGACGTCGACCGCTTCTACCAGCTGTACGCTGCCGCCGGCGCTCACCCGACCGCCGCGCAGCTTCAGCAGGACTATATCGATCCGGGTTCGGACGGACTGCACCGGTTCGCGAAGCTGCGCAACATCTCCGGTGTCACGATCGCCAGGACCATGACCGAGCATCCGGAAATCTATTCCGACGCCAGGCGTTGCACGGCGGCGTTGCCCCGGGTGCGTCTGCGTCTGGAGGTTGCGCTGCGCGAATTGGGTCGCCTGTATCCGCAGGCGAGATTCCCGCCGGTGACCATTGCCGTCGGCCGCGGAAAGCCGGTGGGCGTGGGCAGCCCCGCGTCCGGCGTGCAAATCGGCCTCGAAGCCCTTTGCGCCACCGACTGGCTCAATCCGAATATAGAGAACCGGTTCGTGTACGTGATCGCTCATGAATATGCGCACGTACAGCAGGCCCCGGCCCTGGTCGATGATGCGAGTCCCACGGTGCTCGAAGGGTCGCTGGTCGAAGGAGCGGCGGAATTCACCGGCGAGCTCATCTCCGGCGGGGTGGCGAACTCACAGTTCGGCGCGGCGACCCTGGGACGCGCAAAGCAGATCGAAAGCGCGTTCGTTCTCGACGAAGACAAGACCGATATTTCCCAATGGCTCTATAACGGAACCCGGGAGAAGCCCGGCGATCTCGGCTACTGGGTCGGATATCGCATCGTCAAGGCGTATTACCTGCACGCGGCCGACTACTGTCTGGCCATGCGCGAAATCCTGGAAATGAACGATCCGCATGCGTTCCTGGCCAAGAGCGGCTGGTATCCCGGCATACCCCTGCCGTCGCGCACGCCTGCCTGCCGTCGGGCGCGGAGGAGAAGCTGATGGCCGGTTCGCGGTGCGATACCGACATTCTGATCGTCGGCGCCGGGCCGGTCGGGCTATTTCTTGCCAACGAATGCGCTCGCAGAGGCCTGCGATGGCGTTTGCTCGAGAAGCGCACCTCGCAATCGGAGCATTCCAAGGCGCTGGCGATCTTTCCCCGAACGCTTGAGATTTTCGAGATGGCCGGCGTGGTCGAGCCGTTCCTCGCGGCGGCGAACCAGGTCACCCGGGTCGCGATCATGGCGCGCGGCCATACCCTTGCGCGCATTCCCTTCTCGCCGGAGCAGAGCCCGTATCCGTTCGTCGCCATGGTTCCGCAGGACGTCACCGAAAGGCTGCTGGTGGAGCGGCTGCAGAGCAGGGGCGGTGCAGTGGAATCCGCCATGCGCTCGACCTGCGGTCTGCGGGAGCTCGATACGCGGCCTCATTCATGCTGGCGGACGTGCAGACGAACGAGGCGCTGCCGGCCGACGAGATGCAGCTTTGCCCGAGCGAATTCGGGCCATTGGCGATTTTTCCCATGAGCGGGAGTCGCCGGCGCATCGTCGCCATGGTCCGGGACGCCGAAAAGGAGCCACCCTCGCTCGAGTTGGTGCGGGAACTGCTGGCTGAGCGCGCGCTCGCCGAGTTGCAGGCTCTTGCCGTCCACTGGAGCGGCTATTTTCGCGTCCATCATCGCCAGCTCGCGAACCTGCGCGTCGGCCGGATTTTTCTCGCCGGAGACGCAGCCCATATCCACAGTCCTCTCGGCGGAAAGGGTATGAATACGGGGCTGCAAGACGTATGGAACCTGGCCTGGAAACTCGATATCGCCGTGCGTGGGCGCGCCACCGAGCAGCTGCTCGACAGCTACGGTGCCGAACGCCGCCCGGTCATTCGTCAGGTCATACGCCTGACCCGGCTGCTCACCGTGGTGATGAGCACCACGAGCAAGCTAGGGCGACGGGAAGCGCTGCTTCGACGAATCGGTGCGCGGCTCGGGAGCGGACGGCCGATTCGTCCTGCTGTTGCCCGAGGAGGCATCCCGATCGGACCGGGACGCCGCACGGCGGATCGCGGCGCCCTATGAAGACATCGTTGAAATGCGCATGGCGCGCCGGCGGGGCGTGGCACTCCTGCGGCCTGACGGATATATTGCCTATGAGTCAAGTCACGGGGATATCCCCGCGGCACTGGGGGCGCTGCAGGCGGTTATTGCGCGTCAAATCAGTCGAGTGGCAGCGACGAGGGGGTCATCGTGACGGAGCTACCTGGGATGCTGGCCTCGTACGGAGGCTATCACCGCGACCGGCGCAATCGCCTGACCCACTACGTCGGCGTCCCGACGATCATCTTCGCGTTGTTGATTCCCGCCTCCCTTGCTCGCGTGCCGATGTTGCCGGCGGCTCTTTCCGGTGACCGGCTCCTGCTCGCGGCCCTGATCCTATGGTACCTCTCGCTCGATGTGCCGCTCGGGCTCGCGCTAGCCGTGCTCTTGGGGTTGCTGGCCTTCGCAGCCGAGGCCACCGCTGAGCTCGGTGCTGGCACGGCACTCACGGTCGCGGGAGTGGTGTTCGTGGCCGGTTGGGCGCTGCAACTGCTTGGACATCGCTTCGAAGGGAATCGTCCGGCGCTGCTCGACAATTTGTTGCAGGCACTGGTTGCGCCGATCTACCTCGTGACAGAGCTCGCCTTCGCGTTCGGATGGCGTCGTGCTTTGCAATCCGCGGTGCAAGCCCGGAAAGACGGATGAGGCCGAGCGTTTGCCTATGGATTGCGCGATGCCTCCTCGCGCCGGTACCCGGCTCCTTAAGTGTAGCCGAGCAACTCCCAGCGGTGGGCAGGCTCGTTGAACTGCTCGCCCACGTCCTGATAAAAAGTGCCGGTGCTCTCGCGCGCGATGAAGCGGCCGACCTGCGGAGCCATCCACAGGGTTTCCGTACGCTGTCCGGCGACCTTGCCCGACACGTTGGTAAAGCGCATGTTGATGAGATTGGTGTAGCGCAGCGCCTGGAACCGGCCGGCCGGTACGTTGACCGTCTCCCAGTCGTGAGCCGTCATGGTCAGCTGCCAGGGCAACTCGTCTTCGCTCGTCGGGGTCATGTACAACGTGTTGAAGGTTTTCGACCAACCCGGACGCAACTCCGTCGGCCAGAGGGGCAGGGGCTCCCGATACGCCTGCACTTCGCTCCAATGTGGATCGACCAGGATCTGCCCCCAGGGGGATTGAATCTCGGTCGTCGACGTCATCACCGGCAGGGAGCGATCCGCGAAGTGCTGCAACCAGGCGCTGCCCCAGGATTTCGGCGGCGCGGGGTGCTCCGGGGCGCCTTCGGCAGCCACCGACAGCTCGATCACCGAACTGATGTTCGATACGCGGCAGACTTCCGTGTCGATCTGATTGCCGGTCACCAGATCACGCTTGGCATAGCGCCACGACTGACCGGTGCTCGGTGCTCGCACCGGTCCCCCGGCGCCGCTGGATGCGCCCGCGGGGCTCATCGCCTCGTGGCCCACACACCCGGTGACGAACGCTGCGGCGCCCATGAAAAACGATCGTCTATTTATACTCGTCATTGTGGATTCTCGTTGTCGCGATGCATGATGTGACATTTTCGGGCCTGGAGCCGGATATCACATGGTCCCTCACAAAAAAGCAAGCCTCGGAAGTAGCCGGCGAGTACTGCGGCTTCCCGCCCTGTTGCTGCTTGCCGCCGGCCTGGGAGCGGGGTCGCCGAGCGCATCGGCCGACACGCTGGATCGAGGGGCCGCGGCTCGTTTCGCCCGTCTCGCGCTCGAGTGCGTCCATCGGGAGTACCCGAATCATCTGTCGCATACGCTCGCGAGCGACGCGGACGTTCGCCCGCCGCGCGAGCTGACCCCGGCCTTCTACGGCTGCTTCGACTGGCACTCATCGGTGCACGGTCATTGGCTGCTCGTGCGTCTTGCCAGGTCCTACCCGGACGCGCCGTTTGCGGCGGCCGCAAGGACCGCCGTCGATGAGTCGTTGACCTCGGCGCGCATCGCGGGGGAGGTGGCCTACCTTCGCGCCGCCGGGCGTGCCTCCTTCGAACGTCCCTATGGCCTCGCCTGGCTGCTCATGCTCGACGCGGAGTTGCGCATTTGGGACGACCCCGATGCGCGGCGGTGGGCGGTGACCTTGGAGCCGCTCGCGCAGGAGGCGGTCCTGCGCATCGAGCGATGGCTGCCCGATCTCAGTTACCCGATCCGGATCGGCGAGCACAATCAGACGGCATTCGCCTTCGGCCTGATGCTCGACTACGCGGCGGTGAGCGGCAACGCGCGGTTGCGGGAACTGCTGATCGCCAAGACGCGGCAGTTCTACGCCGCAGATACGGCCTGTCCGCTCGCCTACGAGCCTTCGGGCGAGGATTTCCTATCCCCCTGCCTCGCCGAGGCCGATCTGATGCGCCGGGTGCAGAGCCCCGGGGAATATGCCCGCTGGTTGCGCACCTTTCTGCCGCAAATCCCCTCGACTGTCCGGACAGTCTGGCTGGTACCGGCGAAAGTGACCGACCGGGCCGATCCAAAGCTCGCCCATCTGGACGGCTTGAACCTGAGCCGCGCGTGGATGCTCGAGGGGATCGCCGCGGCGCTGCCGCCCGCGGATGCGCGGGTTGCCGTATTACGCGCCGCCGCCCGCGCTCATGGTCAGGCCGCTCTGCCTGCCGTCACCGGCGAGCACTACGAGGGCGGTCACTGGCTGGGCACCTTCGCGACCTATCTGGTCACCGGCGGCGGAGCGGCTCATTGGGCGGCCGCGCGCAACCTCCGTGGCTTGTAATCGACGAAGATCGACTTGGGGATCATGCAATGAACGCCCTTGCGGATGTCCACCACCTGTGACACCCGGCAATCGCCCACCAGCGAGGTGAGCGAGTACGCTTCCTCGCGGCTCATCGGCACGATGGTCTGCGTGGACAGCCAGTGCACGGTCTGCTCGACGGCGATCTTCATCGCCTCGTTGAGATCCTCGTCGAATCCCATGAAGACCCAGTCGGACTTGGTCTCGGCCCAGGGCCAGTCGGTCTTCAGATCCTTGCGTACCACCGGGCGGATCTCGATTTCCTTGTAGGAGCATTCGAGCGCGGTCAGGTTGACTTCGCCGTTGCCCTGGCGGCAATGCGAGTCGCCGGTCCAGATCAGGCCGCCCTTGAGAAATACGTGAAAATACATGGTCGCCCCGGCCTGAAGCTCGTTCACGTCCATGTTCGAGCCGTTCTTCCACGGCCTGAGGGTGCTGGTGCGGCCCTTGTCATCGTGAATCGGCGGACCGGCCTTCGCCGCCGGCTCGTTCGGATCGACCCCGACCGCGAAGGTACCCGGGAAGGGCTTCAGATCGATGACGACGCCGGGCTTGAACTCGGTGCGCATGTTGCGCAGATCGAGCTTGAAATAGCGTACGAAGCCGTCGGGAAATTCCTTCGCGAGGATGCCGACGGTCGGGAAGTCCTTGCCGGGGACGTTGAAGTTGAAGCCGAAGTCCTTCGGCACGATCTTCAGGATATGAATCTCGAGCGTATCGCCGGGTTCGGCCTCCTCCACGTAAATCGGACCGGTGATCGAGTGCGGGCCGCCTCCGCCGTTCTGCTTGCGCAGCTTCACGATCTCGTCCATTTCCACCCCGGGTTTGATCTGCCCGAGGGAGTGCGACAGCGTTTCGATGGACACCGTGTCGCCCGAATGAATGGTGAGCTTCGGCTTCTCGTTGGGGTCGTACCAACCCCATTGCACGTTCTCCGGTGTCGCCGGCAGCACATAGTGCTTGGACTTGTGGCCGGTATCGGCGTCGGGCGGTGCTGCGGCCGCAGCGCTTCGCTGCCCCAGCCACGCACCGCCGAGCAGCGCCATTCCCACGAGAGCGATAAAGGTTTTCATGCTGACCCAGCGATGCCCATCCGTTCCCAACTGTATCACCCGCGCCGCCGGCGTGACGAGAGCCTCAGGGCACGACGTGCGAATTGCCGAAATCCTTGAAGCTGTAGCGCGGCACCTGCACCCACTGGCCGTCCTTCTGCTCCGGCACCTTGTGCACCATGGTCTTATCGATGGTCATCTTGCCGTCCTTTTCCGTCAGCCAGAAATCGATGTCGTAGATCTCGTCCTTGGTTCCCACCGCGCGAAAGTCCGTGCACGCGAAGTAGTGGCCGTTGTCGTCCAGTTGCCGCACCGGCTGGTGCGTGTCGACGAACTTCAGCGACAGGTCCTTGCCGGTGACCGTGTCGCGCAGCTTGAACACGCCGTTGTTGTGCGAGCTCTGCTGCAGAGCGTTCTCTTCCACCGCCGACATCACCTCCCAGCTGCGTTTCTGGGCGACATGGCCGGGGTGTTCCGACGCCGGGATCCACCACCAGGGGATCGGCTGCCGAGTCACCGCCAGCCATTTTCCGTCGACCTGCATCGGGGCCTTATAGATGCGGGTCTCGCGGATCTTCAACTGGCCGGCCTCCGGGACCACCCAGAAGTCGATGAGGTAGCGGTGGTCCGCGGCGCCCGCGTCATGGAACTTCACGTCCGGGAAGAAGCCGTAGCCGTCGATGGTGCGGGTGAAGTCGATGGCGTCGAAGGCAAGCTTCAGATGCTCGCCGGTGAGCGCATCCTCGAACGGATAGACGCCGCCGTTGGCGGCGAGCGTGGCATCGATGCGGCTCTTGACCAGGACTTCGGCGTCGCCGCCCTCGAAGTTCTGCATGGCCTGTTCGGTCGACATGACGTTGTCGGCCGCGATGAAGCTGCGTGCCCGTTCGAGATTGTCGCCCGGACTTTTCAGGAACGCCTCCTTGGCCGAATCGGTCTTGAAGCAGTACCGCTTGCCGTCCTTGTCGGTCCAGGAGATCGAGCAGTCGGTCATGATGTGGCGGCCTTCGGCGAGTCCTTCGGCACATTGCCCGCCGAATTCCCCCTGGGCGTCGCCCACGGCGGTGGCGGACCCCTCCGCACCCAGGGTCAGCAGGATCGCGGCCAGCGCGGCCGTGCCACGGAACGCCGGTATCGCAAAGATTGTGCGCATGAAGGTTCTCCGATGGTTGCCGAGCCGATCCGATTGTAGACCCAATCGGCGCGAAACCGGCCCTGTCCGCGACGTGGTTTCGATAGAATGGGGCAATAACACTCATCGACTTGGGGAGCCGCCGACCACGCCATGAACAGCACGACCACCGTGACCCGGATTCTCGTCCCGACGCTGCTCGCCGGCGCCGTCATCGCCTTGGCCGCACCGATGCCGTCGCGGGCCACCCAGCAAAGCGATCCGGCCGAACCTCCGAGCACGCCGAAGCGGCCGCATTACATCGCCCGTCCGGCCGGTGCAATCGATCGCCGGCAGGTGGACGAGATGTCGATGCGCGAGCTGATCGACGCCCTGGTGGGATGCGGTACGCGGCTCACGCTGTCCTCCTGGACGGACCCGGCTCGTGGAGCGGGATGCGCGCGCGAGCGCATTGCCGCGCGGCTCGGGCAGATCGCCCAGGACTCCGGCGGCAAGCTCAAGGTCGTTGTCGACCGTTTCGAAGCGAGCGCGCCGCGCACCGACGACAAGAAGGTGCCGCTCGAGAACGTCTACGCCATACTGCCCGGCACCGATCCGCTGATGTCGAAGACGGTGTTCGTGGTTTCCGGTCATTTCGACTCGCGGCCCTCCGACGTGATGGATCCAGCGACCGATGCGCCGGGCGCCGACGACGACGCTTCGGGCGTGGCGGTGAGCGTCGAATCGGCGCGTCTGCTCAGCCGGCCGGCGGCCTCGTCCGCGCGCGGCTACCGGGCCACGCTGCTGTTCGCGACGGTGTCCGGCGAGGAACAGGGTCTGCTCGGCAGTACGCACCTGGTCGAATGGCTGAAGCAGCAGGGCTACACCGTGGGCGGCATGCTCGACGACGACATCGTCGGCGCGGATCCGGCACCGGGCGCCCCGCACCGGGTGCGGCTGTTCTCGGGCAATGGCGAGATCGACGACGCCGATTCCTCCTCGCGCGAGCTCGCGCGCACCATCGAGGACGCCGACGGTCGCGACACCGTGCGACTGGTTTTTCGGCTCGACCGGTTCGGCCGCGGTGGCGACCACTATCCCTTCTACAAGGCCGGCTACCCGGCGGTGCGCTTCACCGAGCCGCTGGAGAACTACGACCATCAGCATCAGACGCCGCGCCGCGAGAAGGGCGTCACCTACGGCGATTACGTGAAGTATCTCGACTTCCGTTTCATGGGCAACGTCGCGAGGGATAATGCCGAGGCGCTGCGACAGCTCGCGCTGGCGCCGGCGCCGCCCACCGAGGCGGTGCTCAAGGGCGCGGTGACCCCGGACGCCAAGGTGTCCTGGCAGGCCGCCGAGGACGAGCAGCGAGCGGGCTTCGAGATCCTGTGGCGAGAGACCACCGAGGCGCGCTGGAGCGTGCTCGCCTTCGAGCCGGACGCGGGCGAGACCGTCTTGAAGGGCATTTCCACCGACAATCACTTCTTCGCGGTGCGTGCCGTGGGTCGTAACGGCGCCCGCTCCATCGCCGTGCCGACCGTCGCCGAGCGGCGCGCTCCACCGGGCTCCACCCGGAAGTGAGCGGCGCTGCGCCGGGCGGCACCCGCATCGACTATCCCCGCCACTTCGGCGCGCTGGTCGGCGCAACCGCGCTGCTGCTGGTCGTCTCCAGCCGCGTGCCGTGGTGGGGGGGCGCGCGGCCGCCCCGCAGCCTGACGCCGCAGCTGGGGCGGGGATGGCGGAAAGGCGCGGGGGGGCCGCGGGG
>VFSW01006212.1_pt1 | contig 17604 bp, 15 predicted proteins | sample 5358111 | NCBI WGS metagenome assembly VFSW01 (sample SAMN11554181, study PRJNA540505) | mine drainage metagenome | isolation source: sediment from site ElyBrook_90M | place: USA: Ely Copper Mine, Vershire, VT | collected 2017
CGGGGCGTTTAAAAATTTTCTCACCAAAAAAACTTTTATTTTCCCACCAAAAAATGGGGGGGGGGGGGGCCCCCCCCCCCCAATTTTATTCCGTCGAAATTCATCTGCTTTCAGGCTATCGCACGGACAATGATGGAAACAACGATAATTCCGGCCTCGATGGCAACCACTTTGCCGATCCGTTTAAGCAATAACCCTTTCGGCTGACCTTTGCGAAAATAGTATTCGATTGTTACGACCGCGGCTATCGTGGCAATTCCCAGGATAAATAGGATGATTTCGTCGGCGAGGGATAAAGCAAAACCGGTGGAAAAGTCAAGCCCTAATCCCCCGGCGGCATGGTATGCCACATCCTTAGCCGATTGGATTGCAGATAGGATGGCTATCACCGCTTCCCGGACGTATAACATATCTACCACGGCTAGAATGCTGGTTACAAACCAGGCAAAATACTGACCCAGACTGACCAGGCAGCTCCCCTCGTGCTCATTTTCCATATTTAATCTCCCTCAGTTATCCCTCGCAGCTTAAGTTCGCCGGCAAAATGGCAGGCTGCCCAATGCTCGGGAAGGACTTCTTTCAGCGGCGGCGCATCCGTAGTGCAAATGTCTTTGGCATAACGGCAGCGCGGGTGGAAATAGCAGCCCGATGGAGGGTTGACCGGACTGGCAACTTCACCTGGCAGTTTAATCGGTCGTTCACGCCGCCGCGGATCGGGTTTTGGCACCGCCGCCATCAGCGCCTCAGAATAAGGATGTTGGGGTGTGTAGTATAGATCTTCCGTCTTGGCCAGCTCGACCAGGCGACCTACGTACATGACGGCTACTCTATCAGAGATGTGCTCGACCACGCTTAAATCGTGGGCGACAAAGATATAGGTCAGGTTGAAATCTCGCTGCAAGTCTTCCAGCAGGTTAATCACCTGGGCCTGGATCGAGACGTCCAGGGCTGACACAGGTTCATCGCACACAATCAACTTGGGATTCAGGGCCAGGGCACGCGCAATGCCGAGACGCTGACGTTGGCCACCACTGAACGCATGTGGGTAACGGCTCATATACTCAGGGCGCATCCCCACCACGCGCAGCAGCTCGGCCACCCGGTCTCTCAGCGCCTGGCCGCTGGCCAGGCCGTTGATCACGAGGGGCTCGCCGACGATGCGTTCGACGGTCATGCGTGGATCCAGCGATGAGAATGGATCCTGGAAAATGATCTGCATATTAGGACGCACCGCCTGCATTTGCTTGCGGTCAAGTTGTTCGAGGTGAAGCCAGCCCTGCTTGGGATCATTGAAAAGGATTTCTCCCGCAGTGGGTTCCATCAAACGCATGATCGTACGACCGGCAGTGGTTTTCCCACAACCGCTTTCGCCTACCAGGCCGAGGGTTTCACCTTTTTTAACAAACAGGTCGACCCCGTCAACGGCCTTCACCGTACCAACGCCTTTCTTAATAAAGCCACCCCGGACCGGGAAATATTTCTTAAGGCCTTTCACTTCTAATAGAATATCATCTTTATTGGCGGTCGCAACTTGATTGGTCATTTTTCCACCTCATCCGTGTATAAAAAGCAACGTACGGTGTGGCCATTCCCTACCGAAGTAATCGCCGGGACGGCCTGATCGCATTTTCCAGGCATAAAGGAATTACAACGTGGGTGGAATGGACAACCTCTGATGCTGGAGTATGGGTCGGGCACTACCCCGCGGATTGGCTCTAACCGAGAATGGACCCGGCTCCCAGCATGTGGAATGGAATTCAGCAATGCTTTTGTATAGGGGTGCTTCGGATTATAAAAAATGGGTTCTACCGCCGCCTGTTCGACGATCCGTCCCAGGTACATCACGGCGACGGAATCGCACATTTGCGCTACGACCCCCAGGTTATGGGTGATGAAAACGATCGTCATCCCTAATTGTGCTTGCAGGTCGCGCATCAGGTCCAGGATTTGAGCTTCGGTGGTCACGTCCAGCGCCGTGGTAGGTTCGTCGGCGAACAGGACTTTGGGATTGCAGGACAGACCCATGGCAATCATGGCGCGCTGGCGCATACCGCCGCTCAATTCGTGCGGGTAGCGGGAGAAAATACCGGCTGCGTTGGCCATCCCCACCTGGTCGAGGATGCGGATGGTTCGTTTTTTGGCTTCTTCATAATTCACAGCCTGATGGAGGATGATGGCTTCAGAAATCTGGTCGCCTACCGTATAGGAAGGATTCAACGAAGTCATCGGTTCCTGGAAAATCATCGCCAACTCTTCGCCGCGGATTTTACGGATATCCTGGCTCATCGGGTCCAGATTCGTCAGGGTAACGGCGTCTACGATAGCGCTGTTGCCATTCCCTTTATGGATTTGCCTGAAAAAGGTGATATCACCTTTCATGATTTTAGCCGACTTTGGCAGCAGGCGCATGCAGGAAAGTGCGGTTACGCTCTTTCCGCAGCCGCTTTCCCCCACCACACCCATTACTTTGCGAGCGGGGATATCGAAGGTGACGCCGTTGAGAGCTTTGGAGATGCCGATATCGGTGTAAAAATAAGTATGAAGGTTGTTAATCCTCAGAATGGTATCTGGATGTGGCGCTGTGGCCGATCCTAATTGTTCGCTCATAGCTTTCTCGCAGCCTTTCTTTTTGGTTAGATCGAATAAGGATCGACTGCATCCCGGACACCGTCACCCAGGAAGCTGAATAATAACACAGCCACAACCACGGCAAGTCCAGGGATCATAATCCATGGATGTAACAAAATAACCGAGACTTGCTGTGCATCTTTTAGCAGTGCACCCCAACTTACCATGGGAGGTAAAATGCCCAGCCCTAAGAAACTGAGCGAGGTTTCACCCAGGATCATGAAGGGGACGCTCAGAGCGGCAGAAACGATTATGTGGCTGGCAGCATTGGGGAGCATATGCACGAAGATGATGCGAGAATCGTCAGCCCCGGCTGCCAGGGCTGCCTGGCAGAAATCTGCTGAGCGATAAGCCATCACCTTGGCGCGTAATTGGCGAGCCAGACCGGTCCAGTTGACTAAGGAGAGTACTAAAGTAATCAAGAAATAGCGGTCAAGGGCAGTAAAACTCTCTGAAACCGGTGGCAAAGCTGCTGCAAGGGCGGCCCACAAAGGAATGGTAGGAAATGAGCTGATGACTTCGATGATACGCTGGATGACGTCATCGGCTATGCCCATGTAATACCCCGAAACAGTGCCCAGGATCGAGCCAAGTACGATGCTGAGAATAACGCCTACCAGGCCAACCGTCATCGAAATTTGTCCTCCAACCAGGGTGCGAGCGAACATATCTCGGCCCAGGGCGTCTGCGCCGGTAAGATAGATCCGCTGGGGAAGGTCCACGCCGATCAGGTGGATGTCGGATTTGATAAATCCAAACATGGTATACGGATCACCTTTGAAGAAGAGCTTGATCGGCAACTTTTTGGTTTTATCTACTTTAACCACAAAAGTGAAGGAAGCCTGGTCGAGTTTGGTAGTTGTTGCGTAGGTGTAAAGGCCAAGCTGGCCGTTGGGGCCGATTAAGGTGAACTGGCTGGGGTTTCCAAACACGTAATCTTTATTTTGATAGGTGTATTCGTTGGGAGCTATGAAGGGGCCAAAAAATACCAACAGATACATGATTACCAGGCCGATTAACCCGGTCATGGCCAGTTTATTCCGGCCAAAACGAAGACGCATCAATGCCCATTGGGAGATTTGCCCCACTTCGCTGACGGGTTCGTCGACAACAGGAACTTGTGGAATAGGTGTCGCTGCCGTGGCCATAATAATTACCTCTTTCCTTTAATTATGCGCATTGAATACTTATTCGTAGCGGATACGGGGGTCTACCCAGGCTAATAAAATGTCTGCACCCAGGTTACCGAGCAATAGCGCAATGGCCAGGAACACCAGAAATGCCCCGGCCAGGTACATATCTTTTTGGATCAAGGCGTTGAAATATAATGGCCCGGTAGTAGGAAGGCTTAGCACAAGTGCAACGATCGTCTCGCCAGAAATTATCCCTGGAAGGCTGCTGCCCAGCACCATGATCAATGGGTGGATCGCGTTGCGAAAGGCGTGTTTCCAGGTAACTACATTTTCCGTGAGACCTTTGGCGCGGGCGGTTTGGACGTACTGCATGTTGAGTACGTCGAGTAAATTTGCACGCATCACCCGACTCAACCAGGCTGTCCCAGATGCAGCAATCACCAGGATCGGAATCCACATGTGGTTGAGCAGGTCGAGGAATTTAGCAATGCTGAAGGGTGCTTTTTCAAAGGCCGAAGAATACAAGCCAGCCACCTGCATGTGGAAGACATTTTGAGCAAATACCATTAATACCAGTGCGAGCAAGAAATTTGGCACGGATAGACCGATAAATTGCGCCACCGTAATTAAATAATCTGGTATCGTATAACGGTGGGTGGCTGAATAAACCCCGGCGGCAATGGCCACCACCCAGCTAAATAACAAAGATAGCAATGAAAAAACCAACGTCAGGCCAAGCCGGCCCCAAATCAATTGGCTGACCGGCATATTGTAAGCGAAAGCCTGGCCAAAATCACCCTGTACAAAATGGGTGATCCATAGCCAGAAACGCAAGTACTCGGGTTTGTCGAGCCCATATCGGCGGTAGAGAGAATCGATCTGGCCCTGGGTCAAGTTCCCGCCTTGTTGGCGTAAACGATTTACTTCGGACTCCACGTAAGAACCTGGAGGTAATTCGATGATTATGTATCCGAGCACGGATACAATAACTAGCGTAATCGCCATGTATCCCAGCCGCCGTAGGATGTAATTGATCATGATTGACTCCTTATACTCCAGGGTCCATTAGTAAACTAATAAGGGGAGGAGGGATTCCCTCCTCCCCTACCAACAGTGGTTAAATTATGCTTTGTAGGACCATGTTTCCGGGTTGACAACGGCCGGATAGGGGATGATCCAGGGATTGTCAAAGCCGCCCAGTTTGAGCTGATCGTGCGTGGGCACGTTGGTCAACTTGCGACTGACGATCTTTGGCTTGGGATAGTTGGCGACGGTGCCGATGAAGAATGGGCCTTGATCTTCATGGATCTGCCACATCTGCCAGACCAGGCTGGCGCGCTTGACCTCATCCGGTTCGATGATCGCCTGAGCATACAGCTTGTGGATCTGCTCGATCGGGGTACCCGCATAATCCTTGTCAGTTGGTATGAATCTGGCAGGTTTGCGATCCCACGGGCTCAGGTCTGTTTCTAGTTTTTCGGAGGGTGTGCCGGCGAACTGTAGCAGGCGGCCGCACAGAGGCGCCCAACGCGTGGGTTCGTTCGGGACGACCCAGCTTGGATAGAGCAGGTGGTCAGGGCCATCGCCCACTTCCCAGTTGGTGCGGAAGGTCAGGTCGCCAGAACCCCATTGCGGGTCGAAGGCGGTCGGAGTTACCTGGTTGACGATCACATTCAAACCAACCGCCTGCCAGTTTTTGGTGGCGATTTCCAGAACGTCGGTGCATTCCTTTTGGGCGTCTGCCTGCAGGTCAACACGCACCTCAAGTTTGGAGCCATCCGGATACGTTCGGAAGCCATCCGCGCCCTTCTTGCAGCCGATTTGATCCAGCAGCGCTTCAGCTTTGGCGGGATCGTAGGCTGAATAGAGATCGCGGGCTTTCTTGCCAAAGGCCTGGGCGTCGGCATTGAAGTTGAACTCGAATGCCTTGGGGCTCATGGTGCCGGTGGTGAGGATGCCGGTGCCGTAGTAAACGGTTTGTTGGATGGTGGGGCGATCGAGAGCGAACGACATGGCCTGTTTAAATTCAGGTGTGCGATACAGCGAGCGCAGTTTTGCGTCTTTCGCATCATAGTTCCAGAAGTACATCATAGCCGTGCCGGAACCGGAGTCCCACAGATAAACATCATAGTTGCCAGAATCCTGCCCGTCCTTCAGTGTGGCAATGTCGCCCAGGGTGAAGTTGGAGAAATGCTGTTCGTCGACAGAGCCCTGGCGTGCGAATAGCAATTCAGTCTGGCGGTCTGCTGCTGCTACGATATCCCATCCATCAATGTAGGGGAGTTGGTTGCCCTGGGTATCGACGGCATAGTAGTAAGGATTGCGCTCAGCAGTCTGACCTTTGCCTGCATCGTATTTCGTGAGCATCCAGTGATTCAGGGTCGGGCAGTCCGGGTTGGTCCAGGTTTCAGCCTTGTGGTTGAAATCGTCGAAGGTTGTCTCGGCCGTATTGTACTTGGGATGGTATTGTGACAGGTAATGCTTTGGAGCAATCCAGCGCGGGCCAATGTTGGCGTTCACCCACATCGCCAGGCGTTTGGCGGTCAAGGGTGAAGGCGTGCCGTAGCCGATTTTCAGGGTGTAATCGTCGACTTTGGTGAAAGTAGCCAGCTTGCCGTTGGCGTCCTGTCCGAAATCGGGCACCGCATCGGGATGCGATGGGTCAGTGGCCTGGGTCAAGTCTTCCCACCAGAACATAATGTCATCTACGTTGCAGGGTTGTCCGTCGGACCACTTGAGGCCCTCGCGTACGTGCACGGTCCACTCGCTGTTATCGGCATTGGCCGACCAGGTATCGCACATTCCGGGGGCGATGCCTAAGCCGTCATCGATCCAGCGCAAGGCTGAGTGCCCATACTGTGATTCCTGATAGTGGCCATTCCAGGTCGCCGGAGCCGGCTGGAAGCTGCGTAAGCGGCCGCCATATTTGCCGATTTCATCGATGGGTGAAAGGGTCAGGGGCACCTTCGGTAGGCGCTGCTCGAGTGGGGGAAGTTTACCGGCTGCGACCTGAGCTGCCAGAAGGGGCGATTCATGGGAGATAGCCGCAGTTGGTACTGTTGTTGCGGTGGCTGCCTGGGTTGGGATTGCGGTGGGCTGTTCGTTTACTGCGGCGGGGGCAGCAGTTGGTGCAGCCTGTTGTTGAGGGGCAGCGGTTGGAGCTGCGCAGGCAGCCAGGACGGCGCCGGCAATGCCGGTAGCAGAAAGGAACAAAAATTCTCGACGAGTAGTTTTCTTGAGATCCATTTCAAATCCTCCAAAAGATTTTTGAGTTGAATTGGCGGTAGACCAAATTTGGGCAAAACTATCTTCTTCAACCACCTCCTTTACCTCGGATTTTCCAAACTAGCTCTGCTAACCTGTTTACCGGCCTCCAGAGTAGTAGGTTTGGAATTCGGCCTGACAATTATCAACACCTGAAGCCCTTTCTATTAATGGTCGTTTACCAAAAGGAACCCGGGTGGATAATCCAGCGAAGACTTGGATATAAACACTTTTTTAACGAACGGAGTTCACCAGCAGGAAAGAATATAAAAGCCGAAGTTTATGCCCTTATATCAAGGTACTTCGGCTTCCAGGCTTGCGGTTGTTCGATCTTTAGAATATTCTGCAATTTTCTCTCGGATAAGGAAAATGCCCTTCACACGGGTTATTGAAGGAGGTTCAATTTTTTTGGTCAGCAATATTGGCGTTATGCTTCTTATTGCATTCATCAAATCTCGCTACCTTTTAGGGCCTGATTTTTAAAAGACATTACCGATAACAGGTGCTGCTTCTTCGTCCGATGTGTTTCCCCCATTCTCAAGCTCAACTGAGGAGCACTCAAATCGTTTTCTCCCATACAGCCAGAGCTTTGAATCATTATAGGTGAAGTGTTAAAACTTGTCAATAGAATCGGATTGTCAGACAAATTCCCTCGCTTATCCTAATTCGGGCCGGATTTTTCAATCACAGCCTTCCAAAGGCTTGATTGCCGGATAATCAAGCTGGGTAAAAGCAGCGTGCCGCTTGGCTCGGGCATGCTATTCTCGTTCAAACCCTTTATCAGCATTTCAATTACTCGCCGGCCGACTTCCCACACCGGTTGGGCGACGGTGGTTAAAGGCGGGGTTAGATATTCAACGTACGGGCTGGCATCGAAACCACTCACACCGATATCCCTGCCAACTTCTAAACCATGATCCTGGATGGCGTGCATGGCGCCAATCGCCATGGCGTCATTAATGGCTACGATGGCTGTAGGCTGGTCTTGTTCGGGGGCAGCTAACCAGGTATTCGTGGTTTGATAACCAAAGTCAAAGGTGCCTTCACCGTGAGCGATCCATTCCGGATGCTGTTCCAACCCGGCGGAGGCAAGCGCTTGAAAATACCCTTCGAGCCGGTTGTTCCCAACCCGTGAATTTTTATGCCAGCCTAAGATGGCGATTTTGCGGTGGCCTTGTTCCAAAAAATGCTCGGTAGCCAGGCGTAAGCCCATACCACCATCGACGTCGATGTAAGGAAATACCAGGTTTGGATTAGAACGCCCAAAAGCGACGAAGGGGAACGAATGGTCCAGCAGGAATTTGATGCGCGGGTCCTCATACTCGATGTTAGAGAGAATGAATCCATCTACCCGGCCGGTATAGATCAGCTCCTGGTACATGCACACCTGGTCGAATGTCTCAGTTTCTACTGGAAAGGAAAGTAAGTAATAGCCATACTGGGCGGCTGCCTGGAGCATACTCTGCAAGAGCTGGTCGAGCACCGGGTTAGGCCGGTTGGGTGGATTAGGCTTCCACGAATAACCAATCGTGAAGCTGCGGTTGGCGCGCAGGCTGCGGGCGGTGTAGTTAGGCCGGTATCCCAGTTCTTTGACTACCTGCCAGATCCTTTCCTCGGTATCTCTGGATACCTGGGCCTGTCCATTGATAACCTTGGAGACAGTCTGGTAGCTGACGCCGGCTCGAGATGCCACTTCCTTCAATGTAATCCGCATTAATTATCTTTCTTTAGGGGGAAGCGAAGGTTCGCCCGAAGGTTCGCCCGAACGTTCGCTTTAAAGATACATCTTAAGAGAAAACCTGTCAAGAGTAAGGTTTTCCAAATTTCCGTTTGAATTCTTACCTGAGGTTGTGGGTCGAAATTAAGTTTTTTTACCCCGTGAAAATCTTCGAGATTTACCTTATACTTAAGTGTGTAATTCCATTCAAGTTTGACAATGCCACATTAATAAATGAAGACCTTTTTTTTGATGTTGAGCGGGCGGTTACGCCCGCTCAACATCCAAAAAACGGGTGTATTATCGAATGTGACATTGTCAAACTAGAAGAGACATTTAATCAAAGGAGAGGGATATGGCAGAGGATTCATCTTACCTGTGGTGGAAAAATGGGGTCATTTATCAAATATATCCGCGCAGTTTCCAGGATTCCAACGGTGATGGGATTGGCGATCTGGCCGGGGTGATCCAGCGCCTGGATTACCTCACTGCCACTTTAGGGGTCGACGCCATCTGGTTGTCGCCGTTTTATCCTTCCCCGATGGCCGATTTCGGCTACGACGTGTCTGATTATACGGGTGTGGATGTAATGTTCGGCGACCTGGCTGTTTTTGACCGGTTGGTCGCCCTGGCTCACCAGCGCAACCTTCAGGTAATCATTGACTTCGTCCCCAACCATACTTCTGACCAGCATCCCTGGTTTATTGAATCACGCCAATCTCGCTCAAACCCCAAACGGGATTGGTTTGTCTGGCGGTCACCTAAACCGGATGGGAGCCTGCCGAACAACTGGCTGAGTAATTTCGGAGGTCCAGCCTGGGAGTTCGATGAGAAAACCGGCCAGTATTACCTGCATTCTTTCTTGAAGGAACAGCCTGACCTTAACTGGCGCAACCCGGATGTAAAAGCGGCCATGTTCGACGCCATTCGTTTCTGGCTCAAGCGCGGCGTGGACGGATTTCGCCTGGACGTGGCCCATTTCATTATGAAGGACCCCGATCTGAGGGATAACCCACCTAACCTGCACCCTGAAAAGGTGGTGTTCAAGAATATGGGCGACTACGATAGCCTGGTCCACTTATATGATAAAGGCCACCCGGACGTCCACGCTGTGTTTCGCGAACTGCGGCGAATCCTGGATGAATACAGCCTGGAAAGGCCGCGTTTTTCGGTAGGTGAAATTCACGTTTTCGATTGGGAGAAATGGTGCAGTTATTACGGCGAAAACCTGGACGAACTGCACATGCCCTTTAACTTTTCTTTGATCGGCCAGCCCTGGAACCTGGGGGCGATGCGCCGGGTGGTCGACAGCCTGGAAGGCGCCCTGCCCGCCGGCGCCTGGCCTAACCACGTGCTCGGTAACCACGATGAGCCGCGCCTGGGTTCGCGCTACGGCGCTGAAAATATCCGGCTGGCGGCCATGCTCCTGTTAACCTTGCGCGGCACCCCGACCATCTATTATGGCGAAGAAATAGGTATGCTCAACGTCAAAATCCCGGTGGAGAAAGAACAGGACCCGTGGGGGAAACGTGTCCCTGGGCTCGGGCGCGATCCGAACCGTACCCCTATGCAGTGGGATGCCGGCCCCAACGCCGGTTTTTCATCGGCAGATGAAGAAACCTTGTGGCTGCCGTTAGCTCCGGATTATTCTAAAGTGAATGTACACAGCGAGTTGGCCGATCCGCGCTCCGTGTTGAACCTTTATCGCAGGCTGCTCCAATTCCGCAAGCATACGCCGGCCTTAAATGCAGGCAGCTACCGCTCTCTGGATGGTCTACCCGAAGATAGCTTTGTGTTCGTCCGGCAATCCGGCGCCGAAAAAATCCTGGTGGTTCTAAATTCGGCCAACGAACCGCTACATTGTTGCATTACGCTGCCGGGTACAGGGCGCGTAGCCGTTTCCACCGGTTTGAACCGGGAGGGTGAGCTGGTGTCGTTGGCCGGCCTGGTAGTAGATGCTAAGGAAGGCCTGATTATAGAAGTCAATCAGGTTCTTTGAAAGCTGGTTCCTGTCCATCCTGTTCTAGCCAGGCCAGCAGCGCACTGACTTTACCGGTTGCCAGGGCGATACAGGTATCCGCCGCGCCATAATACAGGTGCAGAGTATCACCGTCAGGCGCCAGGGTATAACCGCATGGGAAAACAACGTTGTCTACGTCGCCATGCCGTTCGTACGGCTCTTCTGGCCCAAAAATCCAGTTGTGGCTGCGTAACAGGCAGTGTTCCAGGTTGTGCAGATCGAACAACGCCAATCCAAGCCGGTAGATCGCCCCGGATACGGTCTGGCGTACGCCATGGTAGATCACCAACCAGCCCTGGGGAGTTTCGATGGGCGGGCAGGTGAGGCCGATTTTGTTGGCATCCCACCAACCACCGCGGCGTGCTTCCAGCATTAACTTGTGGTCGCCCCAGTACTTGAGATCGGGTGAATACGAAATCCATATATGCGCGCCGATGTAGCCGACCGGGCGGTGGATCAAAGCCCAACATTCACCGATGCGGTGAGGCAATAACGCTGCATCTTTATCTTCCGGCGACATGACCATGCCGTAACGCTCGAAGGTGTGAAAGTCTTCGGTGAAAGCCAGGGATACACCGGGGCCGCCGCGTGAGTAAGACGTGTAGGCGATGCAATACTTCCCTAACTCCGGCACATAAGTGATGCGCGGATCTTCGATGCCCCATAATTCTTCCGGGTAGTGTTGGGGATCAGGCATCAGGGTAGGCTGGGGGTCGATCTGCCAACCATCCACCCCATTGGCTGAACGAGCCACAGTCAAATGGGAATGGCCGCGCCGGTCTTCCACGCGGCACAATAACAAGGTGGTCCCATCCGGCAGCAAGGTTGCCCCAGCATTAAATATGGTGTTAGCCGGGTAGGGCCAATCTGCGATGGTCAAGATTGGATTGAGCTTATGCCGCCGGAAGAGATCGAGGGATTCATGGTTCATTGACACGAACCTCCACTGTTCTTAGGTTATTTTCAGTCAACCTCAATTCTAGCAATGATTGTAAAAATGCGAGAGTCGATTCGGCGCCCTGGTTTTCATTGGCGCGGTCGGGACGCAGCCCGTCGCGGCAGCCGCCGCTGGTTGGGTCATACAACGAGAGATTGAGGTCGTTCCGTCCCAGGAACCATTCGAAGGCGAGATCGGCTTCCTTGCGCCAGGCCGCGTCGTTGGTGATACGATAAGCTTCCAGGCAGGCCGAGATGGTTGTCTGCGCCTCCACAGGTTGTTGATCGAAACGGGCGCGTTCGCCGCCTTTTGGATAAAAACCCGCAGAGCCAATCGGCACAAAATGCCTGTCCTCGCCATCCGAATGCTGGAGGTCGACCAGCCAACGCAGCGACTCCAGCCCGATATCGGTCAGCTTGCTGTCCGGGATCCATTTGCCGCTGATGAGCAGGGCATGTGGCAAGATGGCGTTGCAGTAGGTCAGCTCGTCTTCGTACCAGTACCAGTCTTCTGTGCGATGACTTTGATACAGCGCCATCAGGCGGTCGGCCAACTCTTTGCGCACCTGGTTGGCCATCCGGTCGCCCGCAAACCGCCGCAGGTATTCGTGGATGCCCATCAGTGCAAATGCCCAGGCGCGCGGGTGTTCGGTTTCAAGAATAGATGGCAAGGCGCGTTCGAAGAGTTGGCCTGCCATACTTTGCAGTACCGGCGTATTCGAGCGACCCAATACGGTGCCAAGCGCCCAGAGAGTGCGGCCATGGCTGTCCTCAGAGCCAATTTCTTCCAACCAACTGCGTTGATAATTCATAAAGTTACGGAAGCGCCCGTTATCGGGGTTAAAGGCGTACCAAACAAAGGCCAGATATCGCGAGGCCAGTTCAGATGGTTCGGTATAGCCCAGTTCTTCCATCAAGATGCTCACCAGCAGGGCGCGGGCATTGTCATCGACCGTATAACCTTCATTGTAGTTAGGTACAGAATAAATGGCATGTTGAAACATCCCGGTATCATCGGTCATGTGGTGCAGATGATCGAGAATGAGCGGGGGGAGTTCCAAAAGATGTTTTTGAGGCCCTTTACTGTTAGAACCATTCTTGTGTATTTTGCGGTGTTCAGAACGGGCGCGTTCAAAACTTTCCATATAGCGCCGCGCCACCTGCGGCCAGATCATTTCTCTACCAAACAGATAGGCGCGCTTGCGCATGGCGTGCCGCTGGGCGTCATTGTCCAGCAGATTGTTCACCTGTTCGGCCAATTTTTGGGAGTCGCGAAACGGCACCAGGATACCGCGTTCTTCCGCCAGCATCTCTTCGGCGTACCAGTACGGCGTAGAGATGACTGGTTTACCTGCCCCCAGGGCATATGCCAGCGTCCCCGACACAACTTGCGCCCGGTTGAGGTAAGGTGTAATGTAAATATCGGCCACACTGATGAACTTGATCAATTCTTCCAGGCTAACAAACCGGTTGTAAAAAATGACATGTTCTTCTACGCCTTTTTCACGCGCCAAACGTTGCAGGGAAAGCCGGTAAGCTTCACCATCCCGTCGTAAAACCTGGGGATGGGTCGCCCCCAGAATAATGTAAACCACGTTAGGATGCCCGGCGATGATATCCGGCAGCGCCGCAATCACATTTTCGATGCCCTTATTTTCCGATAGCAGCCCAAAGGTGAGCAGAACGGTCTGGCCTTCTACTCCAAAGGTGTCTTTATAAAAGGCCGAATCCACGAACGGTATATCCGGAATGCCATGCGGGATCATATCGATCTTTTCAACCGGGATGCGATAAATTTCCTGTAAAAATTCCGAGGCGCGTTCACTCATCACCACCACCCGGTCAGAAAGGCCGGCGACTTCTTCCAACACCCTCTGCTGATCGGAGTCAGGATCGCGCAATACGGTATGTAAAGTAGTGACAACGGGCATGTGCAGTTCGCGTAAGAGCGTCAGAATGTGACTTCCGGCTTTTCCCCCGTAAATGCCGTATTCATGCTGCAAACTGACCAGGTCGACCTTGTTGATGTTCAGGAAATCAGCCGCACGCCGATATGAATCGATATCTTTTTCCGTCAGTTCAAAGCGGACCCGTGCGGGATATGCATAGCCGGCCTTTATGTCATTGACAGGTACGGCTATACTGGTTGTTTCAGGGAATTCGGCGGCTATTGCCTCACTCAAGTCGGTCGTGAACGTGGCAATGCCACATTGGCGAGGCAGGTAGTTACCGATAAATGCAAAGTGATCAACTTTTAATGAACTCGTTCCGTTTTCCATGAGAAACCTCTTTAGCGGTTCTCTGGGAATTCCTGCGATGGATTTTCACAGTAAATCCCAAAGAGCCAAATTTCCTCCAATGGCTGTTCAGGATTGATTTATTATAAGAAATCGCGCCTGGATGTGCAAATTTTGTGTAGCGCGTGAAAACGACCGCATCGTTGGCTTTCTGGGAGGTCAGCACGGCAACTCCCCAAGAGCCTGTATCAAAATGAGCGTGTTTCGCGCTATACTACATATAATTGTCCAAGTCAGAAAGGGATGCTCATGGCTAAGAAAGTCCGTGTCGCAATCATTGGCTGCGGTGGTATGGCGCGTTATCACATCCGCCAAATGTTGAAGCAGGTCGACAATACAGAAATCGCCGTCATTTTCGAACCATTAGATGACCATTATCAACTGGCGGCAGACCTTTTTAAGACGGCCGGGCAGCCCGTGCCGCCGAATGAGCATGACATGCACAGGCTGCTCAAGGATTATGCGTTGGACGCCGGTTTTGTTATCTCACCGCACGCTTTTCACCATGAAGAAGCCAAAGCTTGCCTGGAAGGCGGGTTGGATGTGCTGCTGGAAAAACCCATGGTGATGAATGCCAGGGAAGCGCTTGACCTGATGGCGGCCCGCGACCGGGTTAAAAAATTGCTCGTGGTGGCTTTTCCGGGCAGCCTTTCGCCCAATATCCGCACGGCGGTAAAAATGCTGCGCAGCGGCGAGTTGGGCCGGTTGATATCGATCAATGCAGCCGCCTGGCAGGATTGGGGGCCCAATACAACCGGCACCTGGAGGCAAGACCTGGCCATTTCGGGCGGCGGCTTCTTGTTCGATACAGGCGCACACTTGCTCAATACCGTCGTCGACCTGGCAGGCGAGGAATTCGTCGAAGTGGCGGCCTGGCTGGATAATAACCACCGCCCGGTCGAAACCCTGGGAGCAGTCATCGGGCGCCTCGAATCTGGCGCGCTGGTTTCCTTGCACGGCTGCGGGGAAGCCGTACGGAATTCTACCGATTCTGAGATCCGTGTTTTTTGTTCAAAAGCTAATCTCCTGACCGGCATCTGGGGTGAAAGGCTGCTCTTACAACCTGAAGGGCGTAAGCGCATGCATAAGGTAGAAGTGCCGGTTTCACTGGGCGTGTGGGAGCAGTTCTTAGCCGTGCGGGACGGGAAAATTGCCAACCCGTGTCCTCCCGAAGTGGGTTTACGCATGGCGCGCTTATACGATGCGATTGTCTCCTCATCGGCAAAAAATGGCCAACCGGTAAAATGTAAATAGGAGAGATGAAAGATGACTGCCTTACCCCGTATTACGATTTGGAATGAATATCGTCACGAGAAGACCAACCAGACTGTTAGCCAGATTTATCCGGATGGGATGCACGGGCAGATTGCCAGTCACCTGCGCTCGAAAGGGTTGGCCGTACAAACGGCCACGCTGGACGAACCAGAAAATGGCCTGACCGTCGACCGCCTGGACAACACAGATGTCCTGGTGTGGTGGGGCCACATGGCCCACGACCAGGTAAAGGATGAGACCGTAGAGCGCGTTTACCAGCGCGTGATGGGAGGCATGGGACTGATTGTGCTCCATTCGGCGCATTTTTCGCGGATTTTCCGCAGGTTGATGGGCACTTCGTGCAACCTGAAATGGCGCGAAATCGGTGAAAAAGAACGCCTGTGGGTAGTCAACCCCGGTCACCCCATCGCCGCCGGACTGGGCGAATATTTTGAGCTCGAGCACGAAGAGATGTACGGCGAGCATTTCGATATCCCGGCCCCCGACGAACTGGTGCTGGTGAGCTGGTTCGCAGGCGGGGAGGTGTTCCGCAGTGGCTGCTGTTTTTACCGGGGCATGGGCAAAATATTCTATTTCCGCCCCGGACACGAAACTTATCCGACATACCATAACCCGGACGTGCTCCAGGTGCTGTATAACAGCGTCATGTGGGCTGCGCCTTGCGGGGGACCGACGGTCACGTTTGGCCACCGGCCCGAACCGCTCGAAAAATAAGGAGGTAAAATGGCTGGTTTTTTTCGCAGGCGAAATGCAAGAGGCCTCCGGTTAGCCCCAGGGCAGATCCAGATCCTTTCACAGGCCAACCGGTTGATCGCGAATGGTCATCCGGGCGAGGCAGCCCAGTTATTTGCCAACCTGGCTCAGCAAATGGATGCGTCCAACCATCCCAGGCGCGCCGCCAATCTGCACGCCCAGGCTGCCCATGCGTATGCCGACGACCAGGATGAGGCCAATGCTCTGACCCATGCCCGCCGGGCTTTGAGCCTGTTCCTCCAGTTTCAGATGATCGAACGCACTCCCCGTTTTTATGGCAATATCGAGCGTAAGTTGCGCGCCAGGAACTTGAATAAAGCCGCGGATGACCTCCAGATCGAATTTGGAAAACAGGTCGGGTCTCTGCCACAGCCTCAAGTCCAACCCCAGGTTCCCGGGCAGCAGCGCTTGCCGGCCACCTGTTCGCAGTGTGGCGCCCCCGTGCGCGGCGACGAGGTCGAATGGATCAATCAGTACAGCGCTGAATGTATTTATTGCGGCTCGGTCATTCAGACTGAATAAGTATCCCGAATATAGTTTGAAAAGGGCTCACTTATTCAGGTGTAAAAGCGTAGCTTTTACATCTGAATAAGTGATTTTTTTGGATATGCTCTAATTTTTCTGTTGTAATAAACATTAAATTCCTGTAGACTATAGGAAAGAGGAGGATATTGTTATGGCAGTCAAAGGTTTTGATTTCAGCTCATGGCAAGATGCCCCGGATACTTCTGCTTTCATCGACTTTACCAAAGCTAAACAACAGGCAGACTTTTGCGTCGCCCGGGCTGCGTATGGCCTGGGGGCGGACCGGATTTTTCCACGCGGTTACGATGAGGCCAAACAGGCCGGGTTGATTACCGGCGTGTACCAGTTTGTCGATTATCGCGTGACCGCCAGGGCCAATGTCCAGTTTCTGAAGTTGATCCTGAATGGACGTGTTCCCGATCTGATTGCTATCGACCTGGAGCAGAATGAAGCCTATTGGCCGGGTGGGTGGCCATCGGATGGCGCCAAGCTCACCAATTTTGTCAGCGATTATTTTGACGTATACACTGGCGAGGGGTTGACCCCGCCTTTGATGCTTTACACCAATCCCGACACGCTCAAGCAGATGCGCGCTGCACCGCAGAAACTGGCCGCCCTGGCGGCAAAGCTGCCGCTGTGGCTGGCCTGGTATAACTCAAACCCGCCCGATCCGGCCAGCTACACTCCCTGGGCCACCTATCATATCTGGCAGCCTACCCCCAGCGCGGTTGGCCATCAATATGGCATGGAATCGGGCAATGTCGACACGGATACCTGGAATGGAACGTTGGATGAGCTCAAAGCCTTTGTCAATGGAGTTACCATCCCTCAGCCTCTAACCATTGAAGAACGGCTGGCGATAGTCGAGAAGAAGCTAAAAGAGGTCGAACAAAAGCTTTTGGACCACGGCTGGTAAAAGCCCAGTTGCTGCCAGAAATGAAACTGCCATCGCAAGGATGGCAGTTTATAAAGCGGGAATTGTTCGTCCGCTTAGCGTACCTTCACAAGGAAGGTACGGAGTGGGCGCGGAGGGGCTCGAACCCACGAACCTCACGG
>VFSW01006213.1_pt1 | contig 17599 bp, 11 predicted proteins | sample 5358111 | NCBI WGS metagenome assembly VFSW01 (sample SAMN11554181, study PRJNA540505) | mine drainage metagenome | isolation source: sediment from site ElyBrook_90M | place: USA: Ely Copper Mine, Vershire, VT | collected 2017
TGTTAAGATTACACAGGCACCGCCTTTGTTTGAGAAAAAATTGGAGAAATCCAAAACTGATGCCGCCAGGGCAGAAAGGGCGGTCCCGCCCCCGCAAAAGCATCCCGAACAGCAGGCAGTACCGCTTATCAGTATAGATGAATTCAAGAAGACCGAGCTAAAGGTCGGAACAATAATCAGCGCTCAAAAGGTGGAAGGATCACAGAAGCTCATCAAGCTTGAGGTGGATATAGGAGAAAAGCGGACCATAGTCGCAGGCATCGGCAAATCTTATAAGCCTGAAGAACTTCCGGGTAAGCGTATCGTCGTTGTTGCAAACCTTCAGCCCGCCGAACTGTTCGGTATACAATCCCAAGGCATGCTGCTTGCAGCCGGGGATCCGGAGCACCTCGCCCTTTTGACACTTGACCGGGATACAACCAACGGAACAAGGATTAAGTAGGGCGGGAATACCGCCCTACTTAAATTCAAGATTCAAGACTCAACATTAAGAAAAAGATTCAAGATTCAAAATAAGCTCAGGATTCAAAATCAGAATCATGAACATCTCTCTTAATTCCTTGACCATCCAACCGAGCTCCATGTCACAGGTATTGCCGTAAACGGTGCCATGTCCGGAGTAGCCTGGAACATATCATACATGGGCAGAGCTGTAGCATCGAACTCCGTCATAGGTACGAGGGTTTTACCTGTCGATTGGCTGAGTATCAGTTCTATGGTTTTGAGTACACTCGCGAATCCATAATGCGCAGTGGATATATATGCATGCTTTGCATATGGACTTACAACGAGAATAAACGACCTTTCCTGATCGACGTGATCAAAACCAGGCTGAGGATCATCCTCATCAATAAATATCGCTGTAGATCCCCAGTACTTGCTGTTTACGATTGCCTGAACAACCATTGCTGTTGCAGCATCGTTTTCCGAGTAAGCAGCTATCGGGGTATCGGTCGGTTCGTATCCGTCATCCCCTAATGACATAAATACAAAGTTTGGCAAGGTGTTGGTTTGAACGATATTTTTAACGAAATAATCCGCCTTTGTTACGTCGCTGAAATCATTTCCACCGTAGTTTTGATCAAATTCAGGCGATGAGTTTAAGGGATTGTTATTGCCGAAAGGACCGTTGTATACAGAAGGCATGCCCTGTCCGAAAACAGAGAACGATATACCTGCATTCCTGAGCGCATCAAAGAGTGTTCCGCTCGGGACGGACGCTACCGGCTCACCGGAATCTCCTGCCCTGTTCTTGCCTCCATATCCTGTATTGATTGACCAGATCCTCTGAAGATAATCGCTGATCATGCCCTGAAAAGATGAGGGATGTCCGGCTATCGAGGGTACAATGTCAAGGTAGAAGTTCGTATCAAGGGCGAATTGACTTGCCATTGCATGGGTGTTGGGTGTGGTAAATCCGATACCGGCATTCCCTGAGTTATTACATCCAAACGATGCGGGCAATATGCTGAAAGCAGTAAAGCTGCCGGCAGAGTAAAACGGGCATGGTACTGGCTCGGTGTTTGCCTGAGTGCCGAGATCCCCGAATTCCATGTCTGAGGTCTTGTTCTCTCTCAAGATATAAACAATGTGCGTTATATTTGACCATGCGCTCATGATATTTGCCGGAACAGCAGGATGCGGATGCGTTGTCGGAACAAAATCATTGGTAAGTACTTGATTGGTGTAAGATGCAAGCTGCGCGGTTGTCGGCTGGGTAATATCCGATACAGAGCCGTAACAGAACCATGCGTAATCCGCAAAATTATAGACCTGGTTAAACCCTGCAGGTACATATGGTCCGTGTCCTACACCGTACATATTCGCAACAAAGATATGCTTGTTAACCGTATTAAAGGCAACTCCCGACGGGTATATGGCAGTCGGTATTCTGCCTATAACCTGATCAGACGCAGTATCAATGACAGCAATGGCATTATCAGCGCCCATGGAAACATACAGATATTTCCCGTCGTCTGAAAGTGCGAGGTTATTTGGCAATCCACCCATGGAAGGCTCGCTGGTGAACATTGCAAGGGAAATTGTGCCGGATACCGTGTTGGTTGCTGTGTCAATGACGCTGACCGTATCGCTGAGCGTGTTTGCTACATACATCTTGCTGCCGTCCAGGGAAGATATAATTGCTGCGGATCCTACCTGATTCAGAAGTATAGTCGCTGTTACAGCAGGTGTGCTTCCAAGGGATATTACGGAAACAGTACCGGCCCCTGTATTGGATTGTCGGTTGCACACATAAGCCTCTTTACCGTCCGGTGTTATCGCTACTGCCCAGGGGTAAAAGCCTCCTGTTGTCAAGGTAAAGGTCTGTGTGTTTGTTAAAAGGTCTATAATGGAAACTGTCTCACCGGGGTACTGATTGCCGTTGACGTCGTAAGCAACATTATTGGCGGTTATTAAGGTGTTCCCGTATACCGCTATCCCTGCAGCCGTTGGCCAGACCTGCGTCGGTGAACCAAAGGTGGACGTTGTGTAAGGTTGAAGAGGTATTGCTTGTTTGAAGCTGAGAGTACTGCCTGCACCTATCCCCACATCAAGGACAGAGCCTCTCTGACCCTGTATGCCCGGCACGTAGACATCCGTACCTGAGCTATTGACAGCCATACCGTCAAAACTCTCGTATCCAAGCGGCGGTGTAGTAAGAGAAATATAAGATGCAATCGTGTCTGTGGATGTATCTATTGCTGTTATCATGTGGCTTTTATTTGCATACGTGACCCATCCTGTACTCAGGACCAAAGCTGTTTTCCCATCCGGTGTTACGGCAATTTCGCTTGGCTGGGGTATAGCTTTACGGTCAACCGCATCAAACGAACTGTTTCCGACCTGGACACCCGCCGGACTCAGTGTATAGCCGTTTGCCCCCCAGTATTGAGTGGTCGGCGTTGAGTTGTTGCTGCTGGTGGTGGTCCTGCCGCAGCCGATGATGTTTCCCAAACCGATAAAAAACATAAACGAAAAAATAAGAAATAAATGTTTTTTACGCATCTTGTCTCCTCCTTTTTTTGTTATAACTATAACATATTCTTATAATTTACAACACATTATTTGTACTACGCCGTCCGCGTCAGCAGTGCGTCATTCCCACTTTCGTGGGAATCCAGTATGTTATTGCCCCTGTAAAAAGAGGGCGGGGTACCCTTGCTAAGCTGAAGGACTTATCTCCTCCTTAGGCGGATGTCAGCCATAGGTTGATCAGTCCTTTGGCTGAAGCCTCAGGCTCAAGCTTCTGGCTGAGGGGCATGGGGCGGGTGTGTCATCGATTCCGCATCAAGCCTGTCCGATGGTCAGGCAACCCCTTATGATTCAGCTTCTTTTTGCTCGGCCTTCTTTTGGATCGCCGTTTTTTTATTCAGTTTAACTCTCTTTTGTTTTCTTCTCTGTTTTCTGCGGAGCTCACGGTCCTTCTCTCTCATAAATATCCCCTTTTCGTTATACGGCTTTTTGGATCTTGCCGGATTTTATACATCTTGTGCATACATAAACACTTTTAACACTGCCATCCAGTATAATCTTTATCCTTTGAAGATTTGGTTCCCATCTTCTTTTCGTCTTGTTGTTGGCATGACTGACATTGTTTCCGTACAGAGAGCCTTTACCGCATATTTTGCAAACCTTTGCCATTTTGTTCCTCCATTCAAATCAAAATTATTTCTCAAAATTCCTATGCCTTTTCTTCTACCAGATTCACAATCTGCCCTACGGCAATACTCAATTTATCCACGGACGGGCCTCCTGCCTGTGCGAAATCCTTCCTGCCTCCACCGCTGCCGTCTACCGTTGCGGCCATCTGTTTTGCTATTTTTCCCGCATCATACCTTCCGGTAAGGTTGCCGGTAACGAACACAATGATAGTCGCCTTGTTGTTGATATTGACTCCTATAGCTCCTATGCCTGACTGCAGTTTCTGCTTGATTGTGTCGGATAGTGCTCTGACATCGTCCAGCGTACCCTGATCCAGAACAGCGCTGACAATGTGGATTCCATTGATGCGAACAGCTTTTGAAAGTATGTCATTTGCAAGTTCGGACAGAGACTTTGTTTTGTCCGGTCCGGTTTTTTCGAGTTCTTTTATTTTTTGTTTCTGCTTGTTCAGGCCCATCATAATATCTGTCTCCGAAGTTCCAAGCACGGAAGAGATATCCTTCAATAAGGACATCTTATCTCTTACGAATCTATAGGCAACATTACCTGTTAACGCCTCTATTCTTCTTACCCCCGCTGATACCGAGGATTCCTTTGTTATAACAAACAAACCGATATCCCCGGTGCGTTTTATGTGTGTACCTCCGCAGAGTTCCTTGCTGATTTTGTCGATAGTAATAACCCTGACGATATCTTTATATTTTTCATCAAACAATGCTATGGCGCCTTCTTTTACGGCATCATCCAATGAAGAAAAGGTTATATTCACTTCATGGTTCTCCCGTATCCACTGGTTTACCGTTGCCTCAATCTGTAGAATTTCTTCGGGACTCAGGGCTCGGTTGTGCGTGAAGTCGAACCGAAGCCTTGAGGGACTTACGTATGAGCCCGCCTGTGCTATGTGTGAGCCAATCCATTTTCTTAATGCCGCCTGCAGCAGGTGTGTGGCTGTATGGTGTAACGCTGTTGCCTGGCGATCCTCCTTGTTTACCGCAAGTTCCACATTTTGTCCCTTGGTAAAATGTCCATGCTCCATCTTTCCTGTGTGGGCAATGAGGCCTTCAACCGGTTTGACCGTGTCGGACACAGAGAATTTGTTGGAGCCCGTTGATATCATTCCGCTGTCGCCCGCCTGGCCGCCCGACTCGCCGTAGAACGGCGTCTCCTTGAATATGAGGATGCCTTCCTCTCCTTCTTTAAGTTCATCAGCGAGCTGATCGTTTTTGATAATGAACAGTACCGGCGTTTTTAACGACAATCTTCTGTATCCTACAAATTCTGTTGGACCCGTAGTTTGTGCTATTTGATTGTACAACGATGTGTCCTTTATGTCCATGGCCTTGCCGAACTTACTCGCCTCCCGTGCCTTTCTTTTCTGACCGTCCATGAGCTGATTAAAACCGGGATAATCAATACCCACCCCGTTTTCCTTTGCAATGTCGGATAAGATGTCGATGGGAAAGCCGTACGTATCATAGAGCCTGAACGCAAACTCACCGTCTATAATTTTTGAACCGGATGATGTCAGTGTGTGCAGATGTTCGTCGATAAAAGATAGGCCGCGTTCAAGCGTCATTAAAAACTTCGTTTCTTCATCTTTAATAGTAGACCCGATGATATTCTCGTGAGCATTCAGCTCGGTATAGGTGTCGCTGTAAAGTTTAACAATAGGGCTTGCGGAGGTATAGAGTACCGGCTCCCGCATGCCAACCATAAATGCATATCTCAGTGCCCGCCTGATTATCCTTCTCAAGACGTATCCGCGCTGTTCGTTTGAAGGAAATACCCCGTCATTTATTATAAAGACAGCCGCTCTGATATGGTCTGCTATTACCCGCAATGCAGTGCCGGTAAGCTTGTCCCTATCATACCTGATATGGAGTATGTCGGACAGTGCAGCTATGATACTTTTGAATATATCTATATCGTAATTGCTCGTTACTCCCGAAAGTACGGCGCTTATTCTTTCAAGTCCCATCCCTGTATCGATGCTCGGTTTCGGGAGAGGGACAAGAGTCGAGTCCTGTTGTTTATTGTACTGCATAAAGACGAGGTTCCATATCTCAAGATACCGGTCGCAATCGGAACCGATACCGTCTTCAGGATTATCGCAGGGGACTGTCTCTCCCTGATCGAATATGATTTCAGAACATGGCCCGCATGGTCCGGTATCCCCCATTGACCAGAAGTTGTCCTTTTCTCCCATTCTTACAATGTGACTGGAGGGCACCTTTATATCGTTTTGCCATATCTTGTACGCCTCGTCGTCATCGTTAAAAACGGTTATCCACAATCTCCCGGGGGGCAGTTTAAATTGCCCGGTTAGAAGCTCCCATGCGAAACGGATTGCATCCTTCTTGAAATAATCGCCGAAAGAAAAATTACCGAGCATCTCAAAAAAGGTATGATGTCTTGCCGTATAGCCCACATTTTCAAGGTCGTTATGCTTTCCGCCGGCCCTTACGCATTTCTGCGATGTACACGCCCTTGTATAGTCCGCTTTTTCTTCGCCGGTGAATATCTTTTTGAACTGGACCATGCCTGCATTGGTAAAAAGCAGGGTCGGGTCATTCTGCGGGATAAGGGAGGAACTCGGCACAAGTCTGTGTCCGTTTGAAACGAAATATCCCAGGAAGGTGTCTCTGATATCTTTTGTATTCACCGATCAAAACTTCTCTATCTTAAAATCTTCATCTTTGCCGGAGCCGGATTTTTTGTCAAAATCATCCCAGGACATATCCGAGGTTGATGTTATACCTTTGACCCTCAGGGCAAAGTCGTCCGGGTTGGTTGACTGCCTCAAAGCCTCTTCATACGTTATAAGGTTTTGTCTGAACAATTGGAGCAGGGACTGATCGAATGTCTGCATACCATAGGTTGTAAATCCTTTTGCAATGGTGTCGTGGATCTCGGTAATCCTCTCCTCGTCGGCGATGAGTTCTTTTATCCTCGCAGTCGCTATCATGACCTCGATTGCCGGCACCCTTCCCTTGTTATCGGCCTTTGGCACAAGCCTCTGTGAGATAACGGCCTTTAAAATTGACGAGAGCTGCAACCTGATGGCCTTCTGCTGGTACGGGGGGAAAATGGATACTACCCTGTTGATGGATTCCTTTGCATCAAGCGTGTGCAGTGTACTGAAAACAAGATGTCCCGTTTCGGCCGCGGTTATGGCCGTTTCGATAGTTTCGAAATCCCTCATCTCTCCGACGAGTATAACGTCCGGGTCTTCTCGCAATGCACTCCTCAGTGCTGTTGCAAAGCTCTGGGTATCGACGCCGAGTTCCCGCTGATTTACAATACTCTTTTTGTCTCTCAGCAAGTACTCGATCGGGTCCTCTATGGTCATAATATGGCATGTTTTGTTCGCATTGATATGATCAATTACGGAGGCAAGGGTTGTTGATTTACCGCTGCCCGTTGTTCCGGTAACAAGCACAAGTCCCCTCTGTTCCTGTGCTATCTTCTCGATGACCTTCGGGAGATTCAATTGATCAAAAGAGGGTACTCCAAAGGGAATGACCCTGAACACCGCGCCTATGGTGCCCCTCTGCTGGAATATGTTCACCCTGAACCTTCCGAGCCCGGGTACGCCGTAAGCCATATCCAGCTCATAGGTTGTCTTAAACTTTTCTCTCTGGACAGGAGTCATGATTCCAAAGGTCATCCTGCCGAGCTCCTCGGGTGTAAGTCTTGGGGCTTCCTTATAGGGCACCAGCGAACCGTTTATCCTGAATATAGGGGGCAGACCTGCCTTTAAATGTATATCGGATGCGTTTGCCTTGGTTGCAACCTTAAGGATGTCATTTAATTCCATCTAAGCCTTCTCCTGTTCCCTTTTTTGTGCCTTTTCATTTTTTATAAGACCGAAATGCTGTTTTATCTTTTCCTCTATTTTTTCGCATATCTCGGGGTGTTCTTTCAAGAACAATCTCGTGTTGTCCCTGCCCTGTCCGATACGTTCGTTGTTAAAGGTATACCATGCTCCGCTCTTATCTATTGCCTTTATCTCTGTTCCAATGTCAATGATCTCGCCGATCTTTGAAACGCCTTCCCCGTAATATATATCAAATTCGCTCTCCCTGAACGGGGGGGCCACCTTGTTCTTTACTATCTTTACCTTGGTCCTGGTTCCTATTATCGAGTCGCCTTCTTTTATATTGTTGACCCGCCGTATATCTATCCGCACCGATGCATAGAACTTCAGGGCATTCCCGCCTGTTGTTGTCTCCGGGTTTCCGAAAAATACCCCGATCTTCATCCTTATCTGGTTTGTAAAAATAACGGTTGTCTGGGTCTTACTTATATTCGCGGTGAGCTTGCGCAGGGCCTGAGACATGAGCCTTGCCTGGGCGCCCATCTGTGCATCACCCATATCTCCTTCGAGCTCTGATTTCGGTACCAGCGCTGCAACAGAGTCTATGACAATGATGTCGATAGCGCCGCTCCGGACAAGCGTATCCGTTATCTCCAGTGCCTGTTCCCCGGAATCAGGCTGTGACACGAGCAGTTCATCGATATTCACACCGAGCTTTCGTGCATAATTGATATCAAGGGCATGCTCTGCATCAATGAAGGCTGCGACGCCGCCCGCTTTTTGTGCCTCTGCAATGATGTGAAGTGTAAGGGTCGTTTTGCCGGATGATTCGGGACCGAAGATTTCAACAACCCTGCCTTTGGGGATGCCGCCGACACCGAGTGCTATATCAAGGCCGAGTGAGCCTGTTGGTATAACAGGGGTATCAACAATAGCCCCTGTTGTACCAAGCTTCATGATACTGCCCTTGCCGAATTGTTTTTCAATATTTGCAAGAGCCATATCAAGAGCCTTCTTTTTACTCTGAGAGTCAATAACTGTCATACTACCTCCTTTTTCAGGTCTACAGTATATAATGAGCGGTAAGCAGCGCCTCCGGGACTTAGTATACTTTGGAATAGTACTACCCTGTCAACAACAGAGCTGCTTATAATTTTATCATCCCATATCTTCTTATTTTTTTCAAGCCCTTGATTGTCCAATACCCCATGAACACGTCCCATGGTTATATGTGCAGAAAATGGCCTGTCTTCCTTATGAAGGTCGCCTATGGATGCTTCGATTGTATCGAACAATTCCTTTACCTGTTCCTGTTGCTTTATACCTATCCACAAAACCCTTGGTCTTGCAATAGATGGGAATGCACCAATATGCTGAAGATCCATCCGGAATGCTTTTATGCCCTTGATCTCGTCCATTGCTTCTTTTACCCTCTTTACCTGTTGCTGATCTATATTACCGAGGAACTGGAGCGTGAGATGCATGTTCTCTTTTGCAACCCATGTTACATCTCCTCCGTTGGTGCCCGGAGATGATTTAAGTGCATCGATAATCTTTAGTATAGCAAATCGTGCAGCATCTTCAATGGGTATTGCAATAAACGCCCTTATCATATTTATACTATCGCCAGGAGAAAGATTACGATACGGGTAAGGATATTTGCAGGGATACCTGCGGCAACATCATCAAGCATAATCCCTGTTCCTCCGTGAACATGTGTATCAAGGTATGATATAGGGTACGGCTTGATGATGTCGAGTGCCCTGAAGCATATGAAACCAATCAGGATGTTTGCAAAACTCGCGGGTATGAAAAACATCGTAACATACATGCCGATAATTTCATCTACCACTATTTTGCCGCTGTCCTGCTCATTCAGGATCTTCTCTGCCTTGCCCGCAGTAAAAGTTCCGAGGAGGTACATCCCGATTAACAGAATAACCAGCTGATAAATATGAAGGTATTTTGATGCTGCATAATAAATAACCGCTCCTATCATGCTGCCGAATGTGCCCGGTGCAAAAGGTATGTATCCGGCAAACATACCCGTGGCAATAAATAAAACTAATGAAGTATAAATTTTTTTCATAAAGGGTTTTTATACTTGAAATTCATAGTTAAAGCAAAACAAAAAGAGGTATATGCCTTTTGAGACAGCAGGGTGTAAAGTTTTTATTGCATAAGTCATTAATTTAAGATATTGCCAAAAGTAATATAATCGTATGGGAAAGGAGATGCTATGAAGATAGTTTCCAAAAAAAATATATATGTATTTTTTGCAGGACTTTTCATAAGTCTTGTAATGGCAGGTTGTAAAGGTTCAACAGGCTCTGCAGGGCTGAGCTCGGGTACCATCACGGGCAATGTCATTGATACAACAACGAACAAGCCGCTGCCGGGGGCCGTGATAACAGTTTCTCCTGCTTTGTTTTCCACGACAACCGATACAAACGGCAATTATACCATTCAGAATATTCCGATAGGTATCTATCAAATAACCGCATCTTTGAGCGGTTACGTCTCCCAGACCACGGGAGCTGTTTCGATAGTTGCCGGTAAGACCATGAACATACCGTTCCAGCTTTCTGCACCGCCGTCTGTACCGCTCGTTGCCAATGCGGGTAAGGATCAGTGGGATGTAGGGTACGGCGCTGTCGTAACTATAGATGCAAGCGCAAGCACGAGCGCATCGGGCAACCCTTTGACATATACATGGACGCAGGTACCGAATTATGCGGGGCAATTGATAGCAGCCCCGGTAACGTTTCTCAACGGTACGAATAATGCGACCCTGCAAGTCCAGCTGCCGACATTACAGCAATTCTTTTCATCACTGGATGTGCCGGTACAGATACCGGACAGGTTCGGCATGCTCGGCATATCCGCATGGCTTGGCGCGGGTAATTATGCGAACAGCAATGATTTTGCGTTCCAGCTTACTGTTTCCGACGGTACAAACACCTCGACTACAACAGTTTATATAGCCCCTGCTTCCATGACCAGCGGCTTAACAAATGTCCCCATTGGTATTACCCAGTATCTTGACGGTGGTACAAACGGGGGAACACAATCAACCTGGAATTGGCAGGTCGTTTCCGCGCCAGGCGGCTCCGGTGTAACAGCCCTTACCAACCCGGCATCTCAAACACCGAGCTTTACACCTGATATCGCAGGCCAGTATGTATTCCTTGAAGCTGTATCGGGTCAGGAACTCACCGTGAATGCGGGTACCTATGTAGGGTGGCAGGAATGTGCACAATGTCATAACGGCAATATACCGAATGCACCTTTGACTGTCGGTCCGTGGCTTGGAACAACACATGCGACCATGTTTACCAAGATGATCAACGGGGATTATCAGGACGATGATAACTATACGCTTCACTGCGCCGGATGCCATACGCTGGGAGATACACCGGAACAAACAGTTTCAAGCAACGGCTGGTGGAGCGCTTATGTCAGCTCGGGATGGGCATTCCCGTTCGTAGCGAATAATTACAGCTATGCAACAAATCAGAACAACTGGAACAATATGCCCCAGTCATTGAAGAATATGAGCAATATACAGTGCGAAAACTGTCATGGTCCGGGCAGTGTCCATACGGGCACGCAGAGTTACGATCAGGCAGTATGTTTCCAGTGTCACGACGATACGGATGACGAGGATATACCGAATGAATGGAGGACATCGGTACATGCACAGAGTGCGACAAAAGGATTTATAATAAACAATCCTGCCTGCGTTCAGTGCCATGTTTCTCAGGAAATAGTAGCCGTGAACTTTGAGGGCCAGGCGCCGACAACGGTTACTGACCCGTTTCCGATAAACTGTGTGGCATGTCATGATCCTCACAGTGCTGCAAATCCCAATCAACTCAGGCTTTACGGCTCGGAAAAAGTAGCGGCAGGCAGTTTTACACTTTCGAATGTCGGTGCAGGTGCGATATGTACCATGTGCCATACAGACCAGACATCAAATCCTAATACAGACATTCAAAATGCCGTAGCTTTGAGCGGGTCATCATCGGGGGCAGCAGCCGCAGCCTCGGCAACGGATATTCATAATACAACGGCAGAGGTGTTTGCAGCAGGACAGGGCTTTACGCTTGTCGGTGCAGGAGCTTATGCTGCTACCGTGCAGAGCTCACCGCATACAACCGGTGCACTGTCTTCCACAAATGGTAAAGATCTGTGCGTAACGTGCCACATGTATAACCCGTCGTACTTTACGGTTACGACAGGCAACCATAGCTTTGCCATGTCGGACGGTCTTGTTGATGACACAGAGTCTTGTGCCCAGTGTCATATCGTGGGAGTGCCAACAGGAACCGGATATGGAAATATAGTTACGGGATTTGATACGTGGGTTGAGCCTTTGCTTGCAGCGAATGTTCCGATCTGGGACGGCTCAACAGCACCTGCAGGCCAGGAAGGCGTGCAGGACCGCGTGCAGGGCCTTTTGAGTGTGCTCGCATGTGCTATTACGACAACCAGTACACCCTCAACTCCTGGTACCTGTACGGCAAATACTGTTGATATCAATGGTAACCCTGTAGTTTGGACGGTTTCAATACCCACCGCAAGAGGAACCGCTAATATTACGTCTCCATTAAACGGTACTGCCGGATTCACCTTTACAAATACCTTTACCCAGCAAGAGGTTGATGCCGTGTACAACTACAACGTTGTTGCAAATGAAGGCAGCATGGGTATACACAATACGAAATTTGACGTGGAACTGCTCCAGAAGGCGTTTTTAGACCTTACCGGCGGTAACATCCCCGGTGCAACACTGTATTAAAGAATAAACCTTAATAAACATTTCAAAGGGTCTCCCGCCTCTGGTGGGAGACCCTTTTTTAGTCCGTTAAAACAACTTTATACCGTGTCCTTGACTGAAATACCCATACCTCGTAAACTTGTATACAAAGAAATGTATGCAGGGATTTGAGACAGAAAAGAGGCAGTATGAGTAAAGACAGGATCGTAATAGTAGGCGGCGGAGCTTGTGGGGCAAAGGTGGCAGCACGGGCAAGAAGGAATGCTGCGGATACAGAGATAATAATGATAGAGAAAGGCCCTTATGTATCCTATGCAGGCTGCGGAATGCCGTACTACATAGCAGGTGCAGTCGAACATTCGTCAGACCTCATGAGCATGTTGTGGGGAACCGTTAGGGATGAAAAGTATTTTAAGGAGTCAAAGGATGTAACTGTTTATACAAATACTGTCGTGGAATCCATAGCTCCATCCTCTAAAACTATAAAAATCATGGCTGCATCCGGCAACAGCAAAACTATAGACTATACAAAACTTGTTCTTGCGACAGGTGCAAAAGCGAAAATTCCACCGGTTAAAGGTATTCATTTAAAAAACGTTTTTGTTTTGAGGAGCCTTGAACAGGCAGAGGAGATAAGAAAGGCTGTAGAATCGGAAGGCATGGAGAAGGCCGTGCTGGTTGGAGCCGGCAGGGTGGGGCTTGAGCTTGCCGATGCGTTGAATGCTCAGGGACTGGATATAACAATAGTAGAGATGGCAGAGCAAGTACTTCCTGACGTGCTTGACAGGGACATGTCGCAATATCCTATCAATACTATCCATTCTGAGAAGATTGCTTTGTTCATGCAGGAATCTGTTGTAGAACTTGCCGGTGATGGAAGTGGTAAGGTAAAGAAGGTCATAACAAACAAAAGGGAGCTGAATGCGGATATTGTTATTTTCGCAGTGGGTATAAAGCCTGACGTTGATCTTGCCCGATCCGCAGATGTAAAGATTGGCAAAACAGGTGCAATAGAAGTTGACGAATATATGCAGACAAATATACCGGACATCTATGCAGGCGGTGATTGTGTTGAATCTGAAAATATTGTTACCGGTGAAAAGATCTCTATGCCGCTTGGTTCTGTTGCGAACAAGCACGGCCGTGTTGTAGCAAACAATATAACAGGGATAAAAGACACATTCCGCGGGGTAGTCGGTTCCTGTATTTTAATGAGTCTCGGATTGAAGATCGGTAAAACCGGTCTGACCGAAAAACAGGCAAAAAGATTTGGCTATCAAACAGAAACGTGTCTTTCTGTAACCAGAGATACCTCGCATTTTCTTGCCGGCAGCAAGAACATCGTTATCAAATTAATAACATCCGTATCTGATAGAAAGCTTCTTGGAGCACAGATTGCAGGAACGGGAGATATCGCGAAAAGGCTTGATGTCGCGGCTACAGCGTTATCTTTTAAAGCCAAGATTGATGATGTTGCATCACTGGATCTCTGTTATGCTCCTCCCTTTGCAGGAGCCATGGACAGTATTATCCATACTGCAAATATTATGCGTAATAAACTGGCAGGCTCGGTCAAAACCATTAAACCGCTTGAAGTAAGGCAAAAGCTTAACACCAAAGAAGATTTTATATTGCTAGATTTACGCACAAAAGAGGAAATAACAGAAGGCAGGGGTATTGATGATGCAAGAATGATGAGTGTCCCATTGGAAAACCTGCGCACTCGTATTGACGAATTGCCCCGGGACAAAGAGATTATATGTACGTGTCAGTACGGTACGCGCGCATATGAAGCATATACCATATTGAAAAGTAAAGGTTTCAGACATATCAACTACATGGAATGCGGTATGTTTGGATATACCTGGCTCAGTTGATAGAACACGAAGTCTGTTTTTGGCAGCGTCTTCATTAATATATTTTTTGTCTTGCACACAAAACAAGAATTTACTTGACACGAAATAAATATATTGTATATTGTATACATAATTAATAAAGGAAAGGAGGCAAAAGATGGGACAATTGATTTCACCGCATGGTTCTAAGGTTTTAAAGCCCCTTCTGCTGGAAGGAAAGGCACGGGAGGAGGAGCTCAAAAAAGCTCAAAGCTTACCGAAGGTTAAAATGACGAGCAGGGAAACATCAGATCTTATCATGCTTGGAATTGGGGCATTTACACCCCTTGAAGGATTTATGGGATATGATGATTGGAAAGGTATCTGTGCAGAATATAAGATGAAAAACGGTTTATTCTGGCCTATTCCTATAACTCTTTCAGCAACAAAGTCTGTAGCAGATGGCTTGAAAAACGGTTCTGAGGTTGCACTTGTTGATGATGAAACCTCCGAGATTATGGGTACAATGAAGATAACAGAAAAGTACTCCATTGATAAAGCTCATGAGTGCAAAGAGGTTTTCAAAACAAATGATATGGAGCATCCTGGCGTTGCGAAGGTAATGTCTCAGGCAGATATAAACCTTGCAGGACCGGTAAAGGTATTGAGCGAAAGCTATTATCCAAAGCAATTTGGCGATATCTATATGAGACCTGCAGAAAGCCGCAAAATCTTTGAAGAAAAAGGATGGCGCACCATAGCAGCGCTTCAACTAAGAAACCCGATGCACCGATCGCATGAATATCTTGCGAAAATTGCGATTGAGGTTGTTGACGGCGTATTTATTCATCAGCTTGTTGGAAAACTGAAAGAAGGCGATATACCGGCAGACGTAAGGACAAAATGTATAAATATTCTCGTAGATAAATATTTTGTTAAAAACACCGTTCTCATGGGCGGATACCCGATGGAAATGAGATATGCCGGACCGCGTGAAGCTTTACTGCATGGAGTGTTCAGGCAGAACTTCGGATGTACCCATTTAATAGTCGGAAGGGATCACGCAGGCGTCGGCAGTTATTACGGTCCTTTTGATGCCCATAAGATATTTGATGAGATACCGAAAGATGCTCTTGAATTAAAGCCATTCAAGATTGACTGGACATTCTATTGTTCCAAATGCCGAGGTATGGCTTCAACAAGGACATGCCCCCATGGTAAAGAAGACAGGCTTTTGCTGAGCGGGACTGCACTTCGCAAATCATTGTCGGAAGGCAAGCCCGTATCTGAGGATTTCAGCAGGCCGGAGGTTCTGGAGGTCTTAAAGGACTACTATGCACACCTCGAACACAAGGTTGAGATCAAGACCCATGCGGCTTCCGAAGGTATAGGCATGGACGCAAAAAAATAAAACAGGATAAAAAATAAAAGGAGGTTAATTTATGCCAAGTTATGTAATAACGGAAAAATGTGATGGTTGTAAGGCGCTTCAAAGAACAGCATGCCAATACATATGCCCGAACGATCTTATGGTATTGGACAAGCAAAAGATGAAGGCTTTCAACAGAGAGCCGGAAATGTGCTGGGAATGTTATTCATGTGTAAAGATATGCCCTCAGCAGGCAATTGACGTGAGAGGTTATGCGGATTTCATGCCCCTTGGTGCCAGTGTAACACCCATGAGAGGATCGCAGGATATTATGTGGACTGTAAAATTCCGTAACGGAACGATCAAGAGGTTTAAGTTCCCGATAAGAACAACAGTAGAAGGCGAAGTTAAGCCGTATGCTGATTTCAAGCCGGGTTCGGATGATCTCAAGAGCCCATTGCTGGTAACAGAGCCGGACTCATTAGGATTAGCTCAACTTTCAGTACCAAAGAAGTAAGGAGGAAGTATGGATAATTTTGAAACAATAGAAGTAAATACGGATTTTTTGATAGTAGGCGGCGGTATGGCAGCATGTGGTGCTGCTGTTGAAGCATCCTACTGGGCAAAGAAAAACGGTTTAAAAGTAACCCTTGTCGATAAGGCAGCCATGGAGAGAAGCGGTGCGGTTGCAATGGGTCTTTCTGCAATTAACACGTACATCGGCATTAAGGACGGCGCAAACACGCCCGAGGATTTTGTTAAGTATGTGAGAAACGACCAGATGGGAACTGTGAGAGAAGACCTTGTGTATGATATAGCACGGCACGTCGATTCCACGGTCCACCTGTTTGAGAAATGGGGATTGCCCATATGGAAAGATGAAAAGGGTGCCTACGTTCATGAAGGCAGATGGCAGATCATGATAAACGGTGAGTCATACAAAGTAATCGTGGCAGAGGCAGCAAAGAGCGCGCTTGGTATGGACAACATCTATGAGAGGGTGTTCATCGTGAATCTTCTTGTGGATGAAAAGAACCCCAATAAGATAGCAGGCGCAGTCGGGTTCAGCGTAAGAGAGAACAAATTCTATGTATTCAAGGCCAAGGCAGTTATCGTTGCAGCAGGTGGTGCAGTCCACATATTCAGGCCAAGATCAACAGGTGAAGGCTTCGGCAGGGCATGGTACCCGCCATGGAACTCAGGTTCAAGCTACGCAACGATGCTTCAGGCAGGTGCAGAAATGACGCAGATGGAAAGCAGATTTATACCTACAAGATTCAAGGACGGCTATGGTCCTGTAGGCGCATGGTTCCTGCTCTTTAAGTCAAGGGCAACAAACGCGTTCGGTGAGGATTACTTGCAGACACAGGCTGAAGAGATCAAGCAATGGGAGCCTTATGCAAGTGCAAAGCCGGTACCAACACCCCTTCGTAACCATCAGATGATCAAAGAGCTCAGGGAAGGCAGAGGACCGGTTTACATGAGAACAGAAGAGGCTATAAAGAAGATTACCGATACCACACCGGGTACGGATAAAGACAAGAAGAAGAGGCTGAAAGAACTTGACGCAGAGGCATGGGAAGATTTCCTTGACATGACCATAACCCAGGCAGGCCTATGGGCATCGATGAATATCTCACCGGAGGAAAAGCCTTCGGAGATTATGCCTTCAGAGCCGTACTTTATTGGTTCGCATGCTTCATGCGCAGGCGCATGGGTAAGCGGCCCTGCAGATATTGGACCAAAAGAATACAATTGGGGCTACAACAGAATGAGTACCGTAGAAGGACTGTTTACCGCAGGCGACGGTGTAGGCGGGAACGCCCACAAATTCTCGTCCGGATCATGCACAGAAGGCAGGATTGCAGGTAAAGAAGCAATAAGATACATAAAGGATCACCCCGAGGCTCCGAGTGTAGATCCGAAGAAGATAGAGACATTGAAAGAAAGAACATACAAACCATTAAAGACGTTTGAACAGTTCAAGAATATATCAAGCGATTCGAACATCAATCCGAACTATATCAAGCCAAAGATGTTCTTATTCAGACTGAACAAGATTATGGACGAGTATGTTGGTGGAACATCAACATGGTATACAACCAACAAACCAATGCTCGAAAGAGGGCTTGAAT
>VFSW01006214.1_pt1 | contig 17598 bp, 15 predicted proteins | sample 5358111 | NCBI WGS metagenome assembly VFSW01 (sample SAMN11554181, study PRJNA540505) | mine drainage metagenome | isolation source: sediment from site ElyBrook_90M | place: USA: Ely Copper Mine, Vershire, VT | collected 2017
TCCTTCAGCTGATAGGCCCCGTCGACCACGACGCGTTCGCCCACCGCCAGCCCCGAGGCCACGGCCACGCGCTCGCCCTCGCTGGCCCCAAGGGTGATCGTACGGGCCGTGACCGTATGGTCGGGATTGATCACATAGACGTAACTCCCCTGCTCGCCGTGCTCGACTGCGGACGTCGAAATCACGGTGACCCCGCGCTCGATATCGAGCAGCATCCGGATGTTGACGAATTGGTTGGGAAAGAGGGCCTCGTTGGCGTTGGGGAAGGTTGCGCGCAGCTTGAAGGTGCCGGTCGCGGTATCGACCTCGTTGTCGATGGTGGTCAGCGTTCCGGCAGCCAACTTGACCGTGTCGGTGCGGTCATAGGCCTCCACCGGGAGCTTGGCCCCGGAATGCATTTGCTTCTGCACCTCTGGAATGTCGTCTTCGGGCAGGGTGAAAATGGCGGAAATCGGTCTCAATTGGGTCAGCACCACCAGGCCGTTGGCGTCGCCCGGGGTGACATAGTTGCCTGCATCGACCTGGCGGAGTCCGACCCGGCCGCTGACCGGGGCGGTGATGTGGCAGTAGATGAGATTGAGCTTGGCGCTATCGATCGCGGCCTGGTCCGACTGGACCAGTCCCTCGTCCTGCCGGACGAGCGCCTGCTGCGAATCGACCTGCTGCTGGGCGATGGAATTCTGCTGGGCGAGCCTGAGGTAGCGCGCCAGATCGGCCTGGGCCTCGCTGAGCTGAGCCTGCGCCTGGACGAGCTGGCCCTGGGACTGCTCCAGGGCCACCTGGTACGGCCTCGGATCGATGACCGCAAGCAGATCGCCCTGCTTCAATTCCTGGCCCTCGCGAAAGGCGACCGAATCAAGCACCCCGCTTATACGGGTGCGGACCGTGACGGTCGCAATGGGGGTGACGGTCCCCAGACCTTCCAGGTAGATGCGGATGTTGCCTTTGGCGGCCGGGCCGGCCACGACCGGCAGCGGCGCATCCATGCCGAATCGTCCCCTGCGCAGGTTCCGGTTCGCGTTGGCTCCCGTGTGGTTCACCCACCAGATCGCGCCGACCGCGAGCACCAGGACCGTGGCCAATACCCATGCGGGGCTGAACTTCCGCTTTGCGGGAGGCATTGCCTGCTGCCCGGCCGGAGGCCGGATCGCACGGGGCTCCGGCTCGGACGGACGCTTGCCAGGCTGGCCAGGGGACGGAAGGTTGGTCATAAGAATGTGGAGAATAGAAACTAATTCACGCTAATCCCAGGCTTGCCCGGGTCCTGATGCTTGGTGGTCACGGGAAGAACAGACGCAAGTCGCGCCAGAAGGTGACACGGCTCACCAAGGGAATCTATTATAGCCCGCATGCCGCGCGGGCCCTCTTTATCACGACCGACGCCACGGACCGGGCGCGCTCTGCGCCGTCCCGCAGGACGGCGGCGAGATAACCCGGATCTGCGGCCAGATCGGCCCGGCGCGCGCGCGCGGCGGAGAAATGGCTCGAATAATGCTCGAACAGCGCCTTCTTCAGGTCGCCGTAGCCCAATCCGCCCGCACGCAGGCGCTGCTCGAATTCGGCCGCGACGGCGGCAGGGGCAACCAGCTTCAGGAGCCGGATCGCGAGATTGCGGTCGGCATCCGGCTTCGGCTCCTGAGGTGTCCGGCTGTCCATCACGATCGACATGATCTTTTTCCGCAGGACCTTCTCGTCGGCAAAAATCTCCAGCGTGTTGCCGTAGCTCTTGCTCATCTTCTGGCCGTCCAGGCCGGGAACGAGCGCCAGATCGGCGCGGATCTCGGCCTCGGGAACCACGAAGGTTTCGCCGTAGGTCTGGTTGAACTTGAGCGCGATGTCGCGGGTCATCTCCAGATGCTGCTTCTGGTCCTGGCCGACCGGAACGGCGTGGGTGTCGTAGAGCAGGATGTCCGCCGCCATCAGGACCGGATAGGCAAACAGCCCGAAGTTCGGCGCGATCCCCTTGGCAAGCTTGTCCTTGTAGCTGTGGGCCCGTTCGAGCAGGCCCATCGGGGTCAGGGTGCCCAGGATCCAGGCCAGCTCGGCGACCTCCGGCACATCGCTCTGCCGCCAGAAGACCGAGCGCAGCGGATCGAGTCCGCAGGCGAGCCAGTCGAGCGCCACGCCGAGCGTATGGGCCCGGCGTTCCCGGGCATCGAACAGCGCCGTCATCGAATGGTAGTCGGCGATGAAATAAAAGCACTCGCCGCGCGCCTGCGCTTCGATGGCGGGGCGCATCGCCCCGACATAATTGCCCAGGTGCAGGGCGCCGGTGGGCTGGATGCCGGTGAGGGTGCGCATGAGGGGAGATCCGGGACTCAGTCGCGGCGCGGAACCAGCGACACGCTCTGGCGGACTTTCGCGATCGTGTCAGCCGGAAGGTAGCCGCCGAACGCCAAGCCGGGCGCGACGAGGGAACGCGGACCCAGGACAGTCCCCGGATTGAGCACGGCGTTGCAGCCGACCTCGGCCCCGTCGCCGACCAGCGCCCCGAATTTTCTCAAGCCCGTCTCATGGATCGAATCCGGGCCTCGGACCAAGACCGGCCGGCGGTCGAGCCGAAGGTTGGAACAGACGGCCCCGGCTCCCAAATGCGCGCCATTGCCGAGCACAGAATCGCCGACATAATTGTAATGCGGCGTCGCGACGTCATCGAGAAGCAGGCAGTTCTTGTATTCGCAGGCGTGCCCGAGGACGCCATGGGCGCCGACGATCACCGGTCCGCGAAGCAGCGCGCCGGCGCCGATCCTGGTTCCGGGCCCGATCCACACCGGCCCGATGATGACCGCGAAGGGTGCCAGTTGAACCGAACGGTCGAGGTGCACCAAGCCCTCCAGGTGGACGCCGGCCGGCGCCGGCGGCGAGGCCTCGAACCGGAACGCCTCCCGGGCCGATCCGATCCGCCGAAGCCATTCCCAAGCGGGAAGTTCGGGCGGAAAATGCGCGGCGAAGGCCCCGAGGGACGATGGGAATCGAAAGAGGTCGGAGGCCTTCATGCAGCGGTAACCCAAGGATATAGAACCAAAGCCCGTCGTTAGCCAAGGCTGCCGAGGGCAAAAATGCGGTGCCTCGCCGACCTGGCCTGGCGACAGGGAAGGCGCTCGACACCGGCGGGGTTCGCCTTGAGCTTTCGTGGCGCCGCGATGCCCGCTCCGTCCCTGAAAGCCCGAACCCGCCGCCTCCGGGGCCGGATCGCCGGGCTCTGGCCCCAATGGCCGCTGGCGGCCTTCCTGGTGCTGGTCGGGACCCTCAATATCGCGACGGGCCTGAGCCTGCCCCTGACTGTGCTGGACAGGGTCCACGCGCTCTCCGGACTCGCCGAATCGCTTTCCGCGCTCGGCGGGACGGCCCAGGTCCTCCTCGGGGCGATGCTGGTCCTGGCGGGAATCGGGCTGGTTTGGCGCCTGATCTCCGCGTGGACCCTGGCGGTGCTGCTGCTGCTGCTGACCGTCGGAGTCAAGGTGGCTCGGGAGCAGTGGGGCGTGAGTCTCGCACTCGAGTCGGTGATCCTGGTTTCGCTCCTGATTCTGAAGCGGCATTTCTCGCGCCGGACCGTCTTGGCGAGCGTCGTCTTCTCGATGAGCAGCGTCCTCGCCATTTTGGCGTACGGCACGTTTGGAAGCTTTCTTCTCGGCTCAGGTTTCCGCCCTGCCGTCCGCAGCCTGAGCACCGCGTTCTACTTCACCATCGTGACGCTTTCGACCGTCGGCTACGGCGACATCGTGCCGGTAACGGTCGAGGCGCGGTGGTTCGTGGTATCGCTGCTCGTCATCGGGGTCGGCATATTTGCCAGCGTCATCGCCTCCGCCCTCGGCCCCAAGATCGCGGGCGAATTGCAGCGCGTATTCAACCCGAAGGGAAGGCTTATGGAAACCAAAGATCATGTCATTCTGGTCGGTGAGGGTGCGATCGCGCTCAACGCCGCCGAGGAACTCCGGCGCCGGGGGATCTGCTTCGTGCAGGTCGTCACCTCCGTGTCGGATTTGAAGGGCCGGCCGGATACGCTGATCGAGGGCGGGGGCTCCGACGACGACGTCCTGCGGCGCGCCGGCATCCTGCGCGCCCGGATGGTGGTGGCCGCGCGGGACGATGACGGCGATAACGCCTTCATCGCGCTCGTAGCCAAGGACTTGAACCCGAAGATTCGGCTCTTGGCGGTCGCCAGCTCGGCCCAGTCGATCCGGCGGCTTAAGCTCGCCGGCGCCGACCTGGTGTTCTCGCCCGCGGCGGTCGGGAGCCGGCTGATGGCGGACCTGGTGGAGGGGACCGCGATCGCCTCCGAGTTTCAGGATCTGCTCGAGGGCGGATTCAAGAGCACCTGAGCCGGGTATTGTCGATTCACCCTCCCCGCGGTCAGCCGGTTCCGGGCCTCACGGTCCGACCAGCGCGTCGCCCAGACCCATCGCCTTGCGCAGGGTCGCGGCGGCGACCAGATAGTTGTAGTTGGCCTGGAGCTGGTCCGTGCGTGCCTGGGTCAGGGCGACCTGGCTGGTCTGCACGTCCAACTGCGTGGCTGTTCCCGCCCGGAAGCGGTTGTCGGCGAGACGGAGGGCATCCTGCGCCTGATCGATGGTCTGCCTGGAGGCAGCGACCAGCTCCCGGGCCTCCTCTATGGCCGAATAAGCCTGGCGAACCTCGACTTCGATCGCCAGCTCCTCCTCCGCGCGCTGGAGGGCGACCTGGCGCAGTTCCGACGTCGCCTGGGCCACCCGGCCGGCGGTCGCCCGCCCATCGAATATCGCCCACGAAGATTGCACCCCGAAGAGCCACCCGTGCAGGTTGACGTCGTCGCCCTGGGCCAGGCCCAACCCGCCCCATTCGTAACCGCCGAACAGGCCGACGTCCGGGAAATAGCCGGCCCGGGCTCCGCGCACCGCCTCCTGCCCGGCGTCCGCCAGCCTGTCCAGGCGCAGCAGCTCGGGGCGGCGGTCCCTGGCTGACGCCAAAGCCGCGTCCAATTCGACGTCCTCGGGCGCGGCATCGAGGTCACCGACGACCCGCGGGAAGCCCTCCGCCCCGCGGCCGGCCGGCGCGCCCAGGGACTGGCGGAGCTGCTCGATCGCGATCCGGTAGTCGTTGCGGGCCGTGATAAGGCCGGGCCGGGCGTTCGCCAGGGCCACCTTGGCGCGCAGCACCTCGAAGTTCGAGACCGAGCCGGCCCGGAACCGGTTCTCGGTGTCGCGAAGCTGGCTGTGGAAGAGTTCGACGTTCTCCTGCTGGACCCGTACCTTGTCTCCGGTCAACACGACGCTGTAAAAGGCGGTCCGCACCCCGAGCAGCGCGGCGTCGACCGTCGTCTGGAGGTCAAAGAGCGCGGCGTCGCGCACCAGCTTGGCGTCGCGAACCGAGGCCTGGATGCCGCCGCCAGCGAAGAGGGTCTGGGTGACCTTGAGTTCGGCCGCCCAGTTGGAGGTTTGCGGGAAGAAGCCGGAGACCGTCTGCTCATTGCGCTGGTAGTTCGCAGACGCGGCGAGATTGGGAATCGCGGGGCCCTCGACCTGCAGGATGACCCCTTCCTGCTGGCGGATCTGCTCGCGGGCCTCCCGGATCGCGTAATTGTGGTCAAGTGCGTAGACGATCGCCCCCTTTAGGTCGATCGGATCGGGGGGGCCGGCCGGCGCGGAGTCCGCCCCGCGGGCCGCCGAAGCCGAAAGAGCGGACAAGGCCAACAGGAGCAGGGCAGGGCTTTTCACGCGCAGGCGGGTTTTGGCTGGGAGGAAACGAAATCGATCGTGGCGCGGCGGATTCAAGCCACAAACGGCTTCAGTTCGGGAGCCGCGTTTCCCTGGGTCGCCCGCGCCCGCTCCCGGGCGTGGTCTCTTGCCAGCAGCACATAGACACAAGGCACGACGAAGAGAGTGAAGACCGTGCCGATGCTCATTCCCCCAACAAGCACCAGGCCGATCGAATTGCGGGCCGCGGCGCCCGCCCCCGTCACCAGGGTGAGGGGGAAATGGCCCGCCACGGTGGCAGCCGTCGTCATGAGGATGGGCCGCAGCCGGGTCATGGCCGCATCGTGCACGGCATCAAGCTTCGACTTTCCCTGCTCCTGAAGCTTGTTGGCAAACTCCACGATCAGGATGCCGTTCTTGGCCACAAGACCCACCAGGGTCACAAGCCCGACTTCGGCATAGATGTTCATCGTGGTCGTCCAGCCTCCTGTCCAGAAAGGCAGGTTTGGGTTGGGCATCTTGAGAAAAGTGAAGATCAGCGCCCCGAACATTGCCAGCGGCACCGATCCGGCCAGGATGACGAGCGGATCGCGGAACGAATTGAACTGCACCGCCAGCGCCAGGAATATCATGACAATCGCCAGCGCGAACGCGGGCAGGAATTTGTTGCCCTCGGTGCGCAGCTGGCGCGACTCGCCGGTGTAGTCGTAGGAATAGCCTGCAGGGAGGACCTGCCGCGAAGCGTTCTCCAGAACGCGCAGGGCCTGATCCAATGTCGTATGCGCCATGCCGCTGATGGTGACCGAGTTGAGTTGCTGGAAGCGATTGAGGGAACGCGGCACGGTCCTTACCTTGATCGTCGCGAATGTCGACAAGGGGATCAGTTTGCCGCCCGGTCCGGTCACATAGAGATTTTCGATCTGGCTAGGGTTGAGCCGCCGCTTCCGCTCGATCTGGGGAATCACCTTGTAGCTCCGGCCGGCGATGTTGAACCAATTGACATAGTTCCCTCCCAACGCCGACGCCAGGTCGTCGCCCACCTGGGTCAGGTTCAGTCCCAGGGCCGCCGCCTTGTCCCGGTCGATCGTGACCTCGGCCTGGGGCTGGTCGATCTTCAGGTCATCCTGGAGGAAATTGAACACGCCGCTCTGCATCGCCTTCGCCTCCACCTTCCGAGCGACGTCGAGCAACTGGTCGGAGCCCGCGGTCGAGGTGATGACGAACCCGATCGGGAAATTGGAGCCGCCGGGAAGTGCGGGCGGGACGGCCGCGAAGACTTGAAACCCCGGGATCTGAGACAGCTTGGCCTGCACCTCCGGCAAGATCTGGAAAACGGTCCGCTTGCGCTGGCCCCACGGCTTGAGCACCATGCCGCTGAAGCCGTCGACGCCCTGGGCGGCGCTGAGCGGGTTGTCCGGCGGAAATAGGATCTGAAAGGTGAATTCGCGCTCCGGGGTGTTCATGAACACCTTCTCCGACATCCGGCCAAAAAAGCTCTTCTGGTCGGCGGTGGCGTCGGCTGAGGAGTTGATGATGCCGAAGATCACGCCCTGGTCCTCCGCGGGAGCGAGCTCCTTGGGCGAGAACATGAACATGGGAATCGTCAGCAGGCTGATCAGGACCCAGACGGCGTAAATCACCGGCCGGGTGCGCAACGTCGAGGTGAGGGCGCGGCCGTAGGCCTGCCGGAGGCGGTCGAAGCGATGGTTGACCCAGCCCGCGAAGCCCCGTTCCTCCTGCTCGGCGCTGCGGAGCAGCTTGGCGGCCATCATCGGCGACAGAGTCAGGGCGACGATGCCCGAGATGGTGACCGCGCCGGCAAGGGTCAGCGCGAATTCCCGGAAGAGCGCCCCGGTGAGCCCGCCCTGCAGCCCGATGGGAGTGTAGACCGCCGCCAGCGTGATGGTCATGGCGATGATCGGCCCGATCAGCTCGCGCGCGCCGATCAGCGCGGCGTCGAGGGGAGTCCGCCCCTCCCGCAGGTGCCGTTCGACATTTTCCACCACCACGATGGCGTCGTCCACCACCAACCCCACCGAAAGGACGATGGCCAGGAGCGTGAGCAGGTTCAGCGTGAAGCCGAAGACCTGCATGAGGAAGACGCCGCCGATGAGCGAAACCGGGATGGCAACCACCGGGACCAGGACCGAGCGGACGGAGCCGAGGAAAAGGAAGATGACGATGACCACGATCACCAGCGTGTCGATCAGGGTGTGGGTGACGTCGTGGATCGCGTTGCTGATGTATTCGGAGGCGTCATAGGCCACGCTGGCCTGGAGTCCCGCCGGGAGCTCCTTCTGCATGGCCGCGAGCTCGGCCCGCGCCCTCTGCACGACGTCGATCGTGTTGGCGTTGGGAAGCGGATAGATGGCCATGAAGACGGCCGTCTTCCCGGTGAAGCGGACCTCGGTATCGTAGTCCTCCGATCCCAGCGCCACGTCAGCCACGTCCTGAAGCCGTATGATGGCGCCGCCCTGCTGGCGGACCACGAGCTGCTTGAACTCCTCGACCGAGTGCAGGTCTGTGTTGGCCGTCAGATTGACCTGGATCAGCGAGCCCTTGGTCGCGCCGACGGCCGCGAGATCGTTGTTGGCGGCGAGCGCGGCGCGCACCTCGGAGGGGCTGACGCCCAGGGCCGCCCTGCGGTCGGGCTTGAGCCAGATTCGCATGGCGAACGTTCTGGCGCCGAGGATGTCGGCGCGCTGCACACCCGGCACCGCGCTCAGCCGCGGCTGCACGACCCTCACCAGGAAGTCGGTGATCTCGCCCTGCGACAGTATCTTGGAAGAAAAACTCAGGTAGCAGGACGCGATCTGTGTGTCGGCCGACTGGACATCGATTGCCGGCACCTCCGCTTCCGCCGGCAACTGGTTGCGCACCTCGTTCACCTTGGCGTTGATTTCCGCAAGCGCCTTGATCGGATCGTAGTTCAGCTTCAACCGGGCGCTGATGAGCGAAAAGCCCTGAAGGCTCTTGGACTCGATGTAGTCGATCCCTTCCACCGAGGATATGGCGCGTTCGAGCGGAGTCGTGACGAATCCGCGCACGAGTTGCGCGCTCGCGCCCACGTACACCGTGGAAACGGTGACCGTCGAATTTTCGCTGCGGGGGTACTGCCGGATGTTGATCGAGCGCCAGGCCTGGATTCCCGACAGGACGATCATGAGACTGACCACGATCGCGATGACCGGCCGGCGAATGAAGAGATCGGTAAATTTCATGGGGCTGCGGGCGCCGGGATCCTGCGCCGGGTCAGGAATTGGTCGGCTTCGGAGCCAGCTGGGCCGGCAGCGAATGGGCGTTGTCCACCACCACGGGCTCGCCGTTGCGGAGCTTGAAGACCCCCGAGGAGACCACCTTGTCCCCGGCCTTCAATCCGCCCGTCACGGCGACAAAATCGCCGCGGGTGTCTCCCAGCCGGATGAACCGCTGACGAACCGACTTCACCGTTTTCCCAGTGGCGGCGTCCTTGGTCTCATCGACGACAAAGACCGAATTGCCGGAGGGCGCATAGAGCACCGCCGTGGCGGGGATGACCAGGACCTTCCGCCTTTCGGGCAGCAGGACCCGGACGCGGACGAACATGCCCGGATGCAGGCTCCCGTCCGCGTTGGCGAGCGTCGCCTCGACGCGCACATTCCGGGTGTCGGTTTCCACGTTCGGATTGACCGCCGTGATCTGCCCCTCGACCGCCCCGCCCGGCACCGCGTCGCCGGAGATACGCACGGGCATTCCCTGGGCGATCAAAGCCAGGTCCTGCTGGGGCAGGTAAAAGTCGGCGAAAATGGGATCCAGGGCCTCGAGGGAGACGATGGGATCGCCGGCCTTGAGCGTCTGGCCGAGATTGACGAGGCGGATGCCGAGCCGCCCGGCAAACGGAGCACGAATCGTCTTCTTGGCGATGGTCGCCCGGATATTTTCGGCTTGGGCCAGAGCCTGCTGGTAACTGGCCTCGTCATCATCGTACTGGGATCTCGGGATCGTGGCCTCGGCCAGCAACTTGCTGGATCGGGCAAGGTTGAGCCGGGCCAGTTCCACCGCGGCCACCGTCGCGCGGAGCTGGGCTCGTTCGGACGAAACGTCCTGCTGCACCAGCAGGTCCCCGGCCTTGACGGCGCTGCCCGGCCGGAAGGCGATCTTGACCACATTGCCGTCGAGCTGCGCGGACACCGTGACGCCCTGCACCGCCATCAGAGACCCGACCGAAGACAGGTAGGGCTGCCAAGTCGCCTCCCTGGCGGGCACCGTCGTCACCGTGTCGACCGGCGGGAGGAAGGGCGTCGAGGCCATCACGGCGAATTGCGATAATTTCGTGATGACCAATGCGCCAACGACGACGATGAGCCCGGACAGGACGAAAAAGGCCGGCCGGCGGATTTTCCCCAGGAGCAGGAGGATTCCGAGCAGCACCAGGAGCGCGGCGATGAAAGCGATGGGCTTGATCATAAAAAACGAGGGAACGGTGCCCGCGGAGCGGGCCGGGGATTAGTCGAAATTTTGGCCGGCGGAGCCGGGACTCACAGCATATAACGTACGGGAGGCGGGGTGTGGGACAGGATTGTCGAAGAATCTTTCCCGGAAGCCGCGCGCTTGCCCGGCTCCGCGTTCACGCCGCCCCAAGGACCGCTCGGAGGTCCCGTTGCGGTCCATGACGAGGGGCGTCGAAGCAATGCGTTGGATCGAGGTGCGGGCGTCCGGGCGCGCCTAGGCCTTCGCCGCGCCGCCCGGCTTTTCCGGCCCGCCCTCGCAGCACGGGGGCTCCGGCCAGTCGCCGAAGCGGCTGCGAATCTCCTCGCGCATTTGCTGGCGTTGTTCGGGCGTGAGCGAGTCCCAGTGCTCCATCATCATGCGACGGCGCCAAGGCCGTCCCAAGGATCCGCAACGCCGGCCGGGAAGGCCGCCGAATAGGATTTTTGCCAGCACCAGAATCCCCAAGGCCTGCCAATAGGAGATGGCCTTGGTGCCTAAAACGTCGGTAAGCACGGCGTTCCAAAGCCCGTAGACGGCCAACGTCGCCAGCGCGACGAACACGAGCACGATGAGCGGGATGAAATAGCGAAACCTGCAGCACGGTTGATGGTTCATGGTTAAAATGAGATTTGCATTCAAGAATGGAATTCGTCGCGGAGTTGCTCGAACCGTCCGCGCAGATGCAGGACCGCGTAGCGCTTCCGTGAAAGCAACGTGCTCAAATTTTCGCCCGTGAGCGCGGCGATCTCCCGATACGAGAGCCCCTCGAGTTCGTGCCATACGAATACCTGGCGCTGCTCCGGCGGCAATTCCGCCAGCGCGGCGTGCAGTTGTTCCCAGAATAAATTGCGCCGGTGCTCGGTGGCGGGGGTGTTGTCGTCGCGCAGGAGAACGCCGGGGAACTCGAACGCCATGTCGTCCGCCTCCGCTTCGGCCGCCATGGCCTCCAGCGAGGCCATGCGCGGCTTGCGGTAGCGGTCGATGATGCGGTTGCGCGCGACCGTATAGAGCCACGCGCCGACCCGTTCGACCGGTCCGGTTTCTAGCGTCAAAATGAGCTGCTGCCAAACGTCCTGGAGGACATCTTCCGCGTCAGCTTCGCTCGCCAGACGGGCACGGATAAACCGCGTCAACTGAGCGCCAGTCTGACGCACGATCCCGGCGATCATCTCTTTCCGGTCAGCGGACATGACGGTTGGAATCTGCCCAGCTACATCCATCGTATGTTCAGACGGATAGCCGGCCGAAATATTGTTGGATAACGCTGCGGAACCGGGCGGAGCGGCAGATATCTGCTCACCTCCTTCTCTTTGTCTACAGTACTGCGCGAATCTGCCGAGCTGGATGAGCACCACCGCCGAAAACCGGCGCCCGGCGGGTCGGCTACGGCAGGGCCCAAAGAGCCCTCACTCAACCGGCCCCCACTTCGTGGTGGAGAGCCTTGAAAATGGAGCGGGCGAAGAGACTCGAACTCTCGACGTCCACCTTGGCAAGGTGGTGCTCTACCAACTGAGCTACGCCCGCAAACAGGCAGGGGACAACTGCTATGCGCCGGGCACGCAGCGTCAACAGCTTATTTGTCGGTCACGTCGAGCTCGGGCCATTGCCCCAGCTTGCGGTGGAGGGTGCGGCGGCTGATGCCCATCAGCTCCGCCGCCCGGGTCCGGTTTCCCCGCGCCTTGATCAGGGCCTCGCGCAGGAGCCGCTTCTCGTTCTCCTCGACCGAAAGGTGGTTCACCGGCTCCGCGCCCGCGGAGCCCGGGGCCGGCCCGGCGGGGTCGGACCTGAACTTCGGATCGAGGTCGTATTCGGTCAGGCTGGCCCCGCGGCGCAGCACGACCGCGTTCTCGCACCAGTTGCGCAGCTCCCGGATGTTGCCCGGCCAGCGGTAGGCCTGCAGGGTCCGGAACGCGCCCGGTTCGAGGGTCGGCGGGGCGGCGCCGTTCTCCTCCGCGAAGGCCTTGAGGTAATGGGCGAGCAGCGGCGGGATATCCTCGGGCCGATCCCGCAGCGGCGGCACGACGATGCGAACGACGTTCAGCCGGAAATACAGGTCCTCGCGGAACTTTCCGGCGCGGGCCATCTCCTCCAGCCGGCGGTTGGTGGCCGCCACCAGCCGCACATCGAGCTCGATCGGCTTGGAGGCGCCGACCCGCTCGATCGTCTTGGTCTCGAGGAAGCGCAGGAGCTTCACCTGGGTCGCGGTCGAGATCTCGCTGATCTCATCGAGGAAGAGCGTGCCGCCGGCTGCGGACTCGAAGCGGCCGATGCGCCGCTCGGTCGCGCCGGTGAAGGCGCCGCGCTCATGGCCGAAGATCTCGCTCTCGAGCAGGCTTTCGGACAGGGCCGCGCAGTGCACGGCGATGAACGGGGCCCGGGCCCGCGGGCTCGCCTGGTGGATCGCCTGCGCGATCAGTTCTTTGCCCGTGCCCGACTCGCCTTCGATCAAAACAGTGGCCCGCGAGGGCGCGACCAGCTTGACCCGGTCGATGACCTCCTGGAGCGCCGGCGAGTGCCCGATCATGCCCTCGAAACTGAACTTCTCGTCCAGCCGCTCGTGCAGCTGCTGCACCTCGGCCTCGAGGGTCTTGGCCTTGAGCGCCCGCCGGATCAGCACTTCGAGACGCTCGATGTTGACCGGCTTGGTCAGGAAGTCCACCGCTCCCCGCTTCATCGCCTCGACGGCAGTCTCGATGTTGCCGTAGGCCGTCATCATCAGGACGGCGGGCCGTTGGGGCTGCGCCAGCGCCTGGTCGATGACCTTGAATCCGGACTTTCCCGGCATCCGCAGGTCGGTGAGGATGACGTCGAACGGCTCGGCCGCCATGAGGTTGAATGCCTCGTCCGCGCTCGCCGCCACCGTCACGTCATAGCTCTCCGCCAGCGCCTGCTGGAGGCCTTCCCGGCTGTGTTTCTCGTCGTCGACGATCAGGACGGTCGGCACGTTGCCCGCCATTTGACAGGCCGGGCGCCCCCAGGGTCAAGCCCCTTGGCCGGCCGGGCGGCGCGCACCCGCGACCGGTCACCGCCTCTGATCCGAGCCCGAGGGGGCCTCGATGCGCTGCGCTACGGCGGCCAGCCGGCTGAGGATCAGGCTCGGGGGCGGTACGCTGTCCACAAGCGCCAGGAATTCGTCGCGGCGGCGGAGCAACAGGTCCCGCACCTGATGGCGCTGGGCGGGGGTGAAGTTCAGATCCTTGTTCAGCTCGGTGAGCTTCAGCGACAGAGAGATATGGTCCAGCGCCGCGTACAGGGGCTGTTCGTGCAGCATCATGATCTGCCGGTCGGTGAGCAGGGGCCCCTGGGAATGCAGCTCGCGCGGATCGTTGTGGCGGCGCCTCTCCCGCTCTGCGAAGCGCTCCCGCTGCTCCGGGGTCAGGATGGCCCGGAGATTGTGGTCGAACTCCACATCGATGCCGTGAAGCCGCCTCCGGAACATGTCGATTTGCGGCTTCAGGCACTCGATCTCGGCCGCCAGCTGTTTGCGGGTCGGGAGCTTGTGGTGGGACGCAGGAGACTTGGCCGCGGCCGATTGGGGCGCTGGGACAAACTCCCCACCCGGTTCCAGGGGGGGCGGAAGCGGCACCTGGCCCTCGGTCCAGACCCGGGCGAAGTAACCCGCGCCGAAGACTACGACCGTCAGAAGCGCGATGAAGAAGCGGCGCTGCATCGTCATTGGCCGGGATCGTCCGCCGTCGGCGCGATGTCCTGCCAAACGGCAAGGTTGCGGTGGCTCTGCTGCCGGATCTTCGCGGTATGGACGACGGCCACGGCGAGAAAACACAGCGTCGCGGTCGCAGCGCTGAGCATGAGCTGGCCGAGCAGGGACGGCGCTCTCTCGGCGGCGGAACGCGCGGCGCGCACGACGCGGTCGGCGAAGCCGGGCCGGATCTGCGACGCCGCCCGGGCGCGCAGCCGGCTCCAGGAGCGAACTTCGAAATCAGGATTCATGTTGAGGCTGGTAATGTTCCCGCAGCTGCTCGCGGGCGCGATGCAGGCGAGCCTTGACCGCGGCGACCGTGATGCCGAGGGTCTCGGCGATTTCGGCGTGGCTCCTGCCTTCCTGGACCAGGGCGAGCAGAGCCCGGTCCCGGGCGCGCAGCTGGGCCAGCGCGTGACGAAGGGCGTCGAGCTCCTCGGTGTCGACCGCCCCCGGCGGCTCGGGCACATCCTCGTGCTCGGGCGCGAACGGAGTGAAAATCCGGCGCAGCTTGGCCCGCCGCAGATGGTCGATGCAGGTGTTGCGGGCCAGGCGGAAGAGCCAGGACTCGAACTGGGCCGGAGCCTGCAGCCGGTCGAGGGCGCGAATCATCTTGATGAACACCTGCTGGGAGATGTCCTCCACCGAATCGCTTCGGGTCGTCATGGCGTACACGAAGCCCGCCACCCGGTGCTGGTAGGCGACAATGAGCTCCCGCTGCGCCGCCTCCTCGCCCCTTTGGGCCCGGCGGACCAGTTCGACCAGAGCGGTCGGTTCGGTTGACTCCATTGTGTCGGCATTGCGTGTCACCGGCAAGACGCAGTTCCGACCGGAAAGATGCACGCCCGACATTTGGCGGAGGCCCCGGTTTGGCGCAACCTTTCCTTGGCTCCCGAGTCGCATTTACGATTGTGCGCCAGCCTTCCGGACCTATTACCTCCTACCTGCTTTCCCCTTTCATGATCGCCGCCTCCCCTCCCTGCCCCCGATCCAGGTCACCCCGAGTCGCAGCGTTCGGAGCGCCGGCCGCCGCCGTCCTGGGCCTGGCTCTGGCCTTGACTGGCTGCCACGGCCGGCAGCAGGACCAATTTGCCCAGGCGGTGGACATGGGTGAACGGCCGGTGGCCATGAAGGGTGTGGGCAAGTATTTCGGCGGGGAGCTGGGCGCCACCGTCACGATCAGCCGCGGCGTCGGCCGGGGCCTGCCGGGCGGCGGAAAGGGACGCAGGCGCGGCGGCCGGGAGACCGACGAGTCGGCGCCCGACCTTTCCGGCATGGACCAGAAGGCGCTCGTAGCCTACCTGAGCGCCCGCGGGGCGCTCGGCAGCCCCCTCCCGCCCGTCACGATCCGCCTCAGGTTGGAAAACCACGGCAAGCAGATAGTCCAGGTCGACATTACCGATTTTAATTCCTATCTCGGCGATTTCGCGGTCGAGCCCGAGCTGCTGAGCCTCGCCCCTGGCCAGGACGCCGAGCCCGAGCCCATGATCTCCCAGCTGGGCGTCACCTCCGATGTGATTCCCTTCAAGGTCACCCTGCAGGCCGGTGGCAAGGCCGAGACCCAAACCATCCTGGTCAATAACCTGGCCGACTCGGCGGACGCCGCCGCTGCCCATTAGCTTGGCAGCATCCTGACTCGGCGGTCCTTGCGCGGGAACTGCAGCGTGACCACCGTTCCCACGCCCTCCTTGCTTTCGATTCCGACTTGGCCGCCGTGCTCGCGCATGATCCGCTGCACGATCATCAGGCCCAGACCGTGCCCCCCGGACTTGGTCGTATGGTAGGGCTGGAAGAGTCGGAGGAAGTCCTCCTGCTTGATTCCGGCCCCGCTGTCGCCGAAGAGCAGAAACACCGACTGGTCGTCGGACCGGGACTTGATCCTCAGCCGGCCGCCGGGAGCCATCGCCTCGATCGCGTTCTTGGTCAGGTTGAAGAACACCTGCTTGAGCTGGTTGCGGTCGGCCATCACCACCGGCAGGGTCGCGGGCGTTTCCGCCTCGACCGCGATGCCGCGGTCGGCGAATTCCCGCTGCTGGAAGCGAAGCACTTCCGTCAGCACCGTGGCCAGGTTCGTCTCGGCCAGATCCGGCCGGCGCGGCCGGATTGCCTCGAGGAAGTTGCTGATGATGCCATCGAGCCTGCTGACCTCCTCGCGGCAGATCCGCACCGACTCGCCCAGGGCGGCTCCGGGGGCGCCCTCCTTGGCCTTCTTTAGCTTCCGCTCGATGAGCTGGAGATGAATGTTGAGCGAATTGAGCGGATTGCCGAGTTCGTGAGCCACGCCCGCCGCCAGGAGCAGGATCGAGGAGGTGCGCTCGTCCTCGATCCGGCGCTCGGTCAGCGCCTTCTCCCGGGTCTGGTCGGTCAGGATGGCCACGAACCGGCGCCGGGCGCCCCCGCTCTCGCCCCGAAACGGCAGCAACTGGAGGCGAACGGCGCGCGGTTCGGGGTAGGTGAGCTCGAATTCGCGGGCCACGACCGACGGAGCCGCCTCGTCTCCCAGGAAGGCGGCAAGGGTGCCCTGAAGTCCGGGGACCAGGCGCCAGAGTGTCTGGCCGGCCAGGTCGTCGTCGCTGACGCCGATCAGCTGGTGCGCGGCCGAGTTTGCGTAGTCGATCATCCCGTCGGCGCCGACGACGAGCAGGCCCTCCTGCAAGGCGTCGAAGATCTCCTCGAACAGGCGCCGCTCACGCGCGAGCCGTTGGACCAGGTTGGCCAGGTTGACCGAATCGAGGGTGTCCAGGCGACCGAGCACGCGGTCGAGCGAGGTGTTTTTCTTGCCGGGCATGGCGGGGCGGGACGAGAGGAGCAGCGTGGCGTGAGAGCGCGGCGGAGGAAAGGAGGAAGCGGGGCGGGCTCTCGGGGCCGCGCCCCCTACCCCTCGGAGCCCGGGCCGAAGAAGTCCATCTGGGACGGATCCGCCCGTCCCGCCATGAGGCGGCGCAGGAAGGTCTCCCGGTGGTCCGGGCTGCGGCCGAGGCGAAGGAGCGCGGCGCGGTGTTCCTCCGTCCCGTAGCCCTTGTGCTGGGCGAATCCGTAGCCCGGACGCGTTCGGTCCAACCCCGTCATCAGCCGGTCACGCGTCACCTTCGCGACGATCGAGGCCATCGCCACACAGAGGGACCGGGCGTCGCCGCGGACAATCCCGACATGGGCATAGGGAAAGCGCCGCAGCGGGAGCCCGTCGATCAGGATCCGGCAGGAGACCGCCGGCTGGAATCCGCTCCGCTCCTCGGGAGTCGAGAAGAGATCGGGCTCGGTCCTGGCCGCGAAGGCCTCCGGGGGGTAGATGCCTTCGAGCGCGCGCCGCATCGCCGCCTTGGTGGCGCCAAGGATGTTGAGCCGCTCGATCTCCTCGACGCTCGCCACTCCGTAATGGGCGTGGATCCGCCCCTGCGCGGCCAGGGCCTCGAATTCGAGCCAGAGTTCGTCGCGCTCCGCGGCGGTAAGCTGCTTGGAGTCGTTGACCCGCGCCGCCTTGGCCGCCGCCCAACGCCCTTCCAGAAACTTCCGGGTGACCAGGACCGCCCCGGCGACCACCGGTCCGGCCAGGGCGCCGCGCCCGGCCTCGTCGACACCGATGAGGCTGTCCACCCCCTCGATCTGGTTCAGGTCGAACGCGCGGAGCTGGCGGCGCCGGGCCATGGTTTCATCGCTCCCATTCCGTCTTCGCCTTGGGCTCGGGCAGCGGCAATTCTCCGAGCTTGCCGGCCGCGGCCACGACCTCGTATGCGGTCCGGAAATGAAGCTTGGCGA
>VFSW01006215.1_pt1 | contig 17597 bp, 17 predicted proteins | sample 5358111 | NCBI WGS metagenome assembly VFSW01 (sample SAMN11554181, study PRJNA540505) | mine drainage metagenome | isolation source: sediment from site ElyBrook_90M | place: USA: Ely Copper Mine, Vershire, VT | collected 2017
ATGTGAGGCCTTGGGCCTCAAGGTTTAGGAGTCTCTTGACTTGAGGGCCAGACTTTCTATAATTTTACCCATGAGCTTCTTGGTCGATCTTCCCCTACCACGAAAGGAGGTTCGTGTCTTGTCGAACCAGCTCGCCAAAATCAACGGATCCGGCCAAGCGGGCGACCACGCCATCCCGTGGACGCCCATCAGCAACCTGCTCGGATTCGACCCGTTCCAGAGCCTGCGATCTTCCTACGGTTTCGACTACGACGTGACCCGGACCGAAAACGGCTATCAGGTTGAAGTCCCGGTGCCCGGTTATAGCGCTCCCCAGATCGACGTGACGTTTAAGGACGGCGTCCTCAGCGTCGCCGGAAAAACCGACCGCCGGTCCTTCACTCGGAGCTTCACCGTTCCTGACGACGTCGACTCAGACGCCATTGAAGCGCGCGTTGCGGACGGCATGCTCACGATCGAGCTCGCCCGGCATCCGGAAGCGAAACCGAAGAAAATTCTGGTGACCTAACGCGCGCCGCTCGCGCCGATGAGAAATGATGAGGGGTTGCGCTCGCAGCGCGGCCCCTCATCGTTATCTCGCCGCAATTACGGGTACAAGTCAATTATTGTGAAGATAGGGATTATTGGAGGCGACGACCGCGCCGTGGCGATCGGCCGGATGCTCAGCTCCTGCGGACATACCATTACCTTTAGCGACCCCACCTCGAACGAGGCCGCAACTCACGCCGCGCAAGCGCTCGGCCTCGGGGCCCAAGCCAGCACGGCCTACGAACAGGCAGCGATCTGCGAGGCTATCGTCTTGGCGATTCACTGGCAAGACCTCGAGGCGACCCTCTCCGCAATCGGCACCTACAAGGACGGCCTCATCATCGACGCTACCCGCCCACCCAACCTGGAGGGCACGAGCGGCGCCGAACTGCTGGCGCATAAGCTCGACAACCGCCACGTCGTAAAGGCTTTCGTGACGGATATGGAACCGGGGAAGCCCATCCAAGTTGCCTCAAACGACCCCGAAGCGCGCGCCCATGTAGAATCGGTCATCACCAAGTGCGGCGGGATCATCGAGGATCTCGGACCGCTCTCGCACGCACTCGAGATCGAGCGCGGCTACGCGGAAAGCGTGCCGACGAACGCCTAGAGCGCGAGAAACGCCTCCAGCGTCTCGGCAAACGACTCGAACGCCGAGCGATGGAGACTGTGCCCTTCGCCCTCGAAGACCTCGACCGTCACGTTAGGATTGCGCAGCTCTTCTAAAAAAGCGAAATCTTCGCCGCCGATGATGCTCTCAGCCGGGTCCGCTAGCGCGAGCAGCAGCGGGGTCGCGAATTGCGCGATATCCGGCCGAAGGTCCCAACGTCCCGGTGGATTCTCGTCGCGCAAGCGTTCCAGCGCGCGCGCTTCCATCGCGTGCATGGCGTGCACCTTGCCCTCTGCGTCGAGGGGATGAGCGCCGGCGTAATCCCGTCGCACGCGCGCTTCGCGCTGCGCACCCTGCAACGCGAACGTCGCTTCCAATTCCGCCAAATACTCGTCGTACCACACGCTCGAGACCTGACGCACGACCGGATCGATCGCGATCGTGTGCCGCGCGCCGATTCGTGCCGCCCCGCGAATCGCAATCGCGCCGCCCCAAGAATGGCCGATCAACCCGTCAACTCGCGCACCGAGATCGCTCGCGACGCTTGCCAAATCGGCAAGGGATTGCTCGATCGTCATCGGGCCCGTCACGCCGCCCATGTCCCCGTGGCCGCGTTGGTCGTAAGCAACCACGCGATGCGTTGCAGCAAAACGCTGCGCGAGGCGCGCCCAGCCCATGCGACTCGACGTCATTCCGTGGACGCACAGCAGCAACGGTCCTCGCTCGCCCCATTGCGAACGCACCGTCGCCGAACCGTCGTCGAGGAGCACTTGCTTGCTTATCATCTCGATCGGTTTGGTTGCGCGGAGCGCCGGGAAGAACCTGGCCATGAAACTACGCCAAGCTCTCGCCTCACTCGCCCTCACCGGGACGATCGCCCTCGCGATGCCGAGCGTGCCGTCATACGCCGACGGCGCGGCGAGCACGCGCAACATTCTTTTACTCGGTGGTGCGGCGACGTATCTGATCATTCAGCACAATCGCAAGGTGCATCAAAAATACGCCGAAGACGCGCAACGCCAGGCCGCGCTCGAACAACAGAACAGCAATACGGAAGCGGCCTATCAGCAAGAGGTTCGCGCCTATAACGAAGAGGTCGCCGTCAACCGCTCGCTTCAGAAAGAGATCGCCTATCAGCACGGTATCGTCGAACGGCAGCGCGAACAGCTCGCATCGCTGAACGTCCATCCGGACTTCGCGGCGCAGCACGTTGCCATGGTTTCATACGGTTGGGGGCAACTGTAGCCGTGCGCACCATCGCACTCCTTACGTCGTGCGCCGTCCTTGCCGGCTGCGGGGCTTCGGCCTCAGCGGGCAGCGCTCAAGCTGCGGCCGACACGATGACGAAGGCCGTATACGCCGACGACTACAACGCCGTAGCGTCCCAATTCGACGACGCGATGCGATCGAAAGTTTCGCGCGGGGAAGTCGGGATGCTTTCGGATAAGGTGCGCGCGCTCGGAACGTACGATTGGTTGGCCCTGGTCGCCAGCGCCCCCGTCAAAAACGAGTACGCCTACCGTGCGACGTTTTCAAATGGGACGACGAACGTCGTCGTTCGCCTCGATCCCAACGGCCGGCTGGCCGCATATCTATTGATCGCTAAATAGCAAACGTTCCGCGATAGGAAAAGGCCCGGAATCGCTTCCGGGCCTTTTTTTCGTTAGAACTCTTCTTCGCTGTTTTGGTTGTCCGGGAAAGACGCTTCCTCTTCGTCTTCGTCGTACGGCTTCTCGTCCTCGTAGACTTCGTCTTCCTCTTCCTCGAGTTCGTAGCCCTGGACACCCTCGACGGCTTCCGTATCTTCGGCTTCTTCTTCGACGAAGATATCCTCGGTTTCGGCTTCGCGTGGAATCGGCGGTGGCGTCGGTAGAAGCGCAGCGATCGTGTCCAACGGTTTGCTGTCGTCGAGCTCTTCCGCTTGTTCTTCGCGAGCCGCAACCTGCGTTTGCGAGACAACCGGTTGAGCGTCACCCATCAAGAGACCGATCTCTTGACGTTCGCGTTCGCCGAGATCGTCGTCTTGCATCCGCACGTCGATTTCCTCGCGGTTCTCCGTGAGTACTTTGACGTCGAGTGCGAGCGACTGCAGTTCCTTGATAAGGACTTTGAACGATTCGGGAACGCCGGGTTCCATCACGTTCTCGCCCTTGACGATCGCTTCGTAGGTCTTCACGCGGCCGACGACGTCGTCCGATTTAACCGTGAGCAACTCTTGGAGCGTGTATGCAGCACCGTAGGCCTCGAGCGCCCAGACTTCCATTTCGCCGAAGCGCTGGCCGCCGAACTGCGCCTTACCGCCGAGCGGTTGTTGCGTGATCATCGAGTATGGGCCCGTCGAACGCGCGTGGATCTTGTCGTCGACCAAATGCGCGAGCTTGAGCATGTAGATCATGCCGACCGTGATCGGACGCGAGAAGCGGTCGCCCGTGCGACCGTCGCGCAGCCACGTCTTGCCGTCGGGCGCCATGCCGGCGTCCTGCAACCATTCGGCGATGTCTTCCGAGTGCGCGCCGTCGAAGACCGGCGTCGCGACGCTCATTCCGAGCATGCGAGCCGCCCAACCGAGGTGCGTTTCCATGATCTGCCCGAGGTTCATACGCGAAGGAACGCCGAGCGGATTGAGCACGATGTCGACCGGCGTACCATCTTGCAGATACGGCATGTCTTCTTCGGGCAGAACCTTGGCGATGACGCCCTTGTTGCCGTGGCGTCCGGCCATCTTGTCGCCCTGCAGAATCTTGCGCTTCTGCGCGACGTAGACGCGCACGAGCTGATTGACGCCCGGAGAGAGTTCGTCGCCGCTTTCGCGTTCGAACACCTTGACGTCGATGATCTTGCCTTTTTCCCCGTGCGGTACTTTGAGACTGGTGTCGCGCACTTCGCGCGACTTCTCACCGAAGATCGCGCGCAACAGGCGCTCTTCCGCGGTCAGCTCCGTCTCGCCCTTCGGCGTTACCTTACCGACGAGGATATCTTCGGGACGAACTTCCGCGCCGATACGAATGATGCCGCGCTCGTCGAGATCCTTGAGCGCGTCTTCGCCGACATTGGGGATGTCTCGCGTGATCTCTTCAGGCCCGAGCTTGGTATCGCGCGCTTCGCACTCGTATTCTTCGATGTGAATCGACGTGAAGCGATCTTCTTTGACCATGCGCTCGCTGATGAGGATGGCGTCTTCGTAGTTATAGCCCTCCCACGGCATGAACGCAACGAGGACGTTTTGGCCGAGCGCGAGCTCGGCTTCGTCGGACGAAGGACCGTCGGCGAGCACTTGACCCGCAGCGACCTTTTCGCCCATTTTTACGATCGGACGCTGATTGATACACGTGCCGGCGTTGCTGCGCACGAACTTGAGGAACTCGAAATGTTTTTCGGTTCCGTCGGCAAGCGCAAGCGTGATGCCCTTGGCGTCAACCTGGTTCACGGTACCCGCTACGTCGGTGACGATCAGCGAGCCCGAGTCCTTGGCGGCGCGATACTCCATGCCGGTACCGACGATCGGCGCGTCCGGGCGGAGCAACGGCACGGCCTGACGTTGCATGTTCGCGCCCATGAGCGCGCGGTTTGCGTCGTCGTGCTCGAGGAACGGAATCAAGGCCGTCGCGATCGAGACGATCTGCTTGGGCGAAACGTCCATCAATTGAACGCGCTTGGCCGGCTCTTCGATGTACTCTTCGGCATAACGGCACACGACCGTTTCCGAAAGTATCTTGCCCGACGCCTCGTCGACCAGCGTGTTGGCTTGCGCGATGATGTACTCGTCTTCGCGATCGGCCGTCAGATACTGGATTTTATCGCTGACGATGCCGTCCTCGACGACGCGGTAAGGCGTTTCGATGAAGCCGAATTTATTGACGCGCGCGTAGGTCGCAAGCGAACCGATGAGACCGATGTTCGGGCCTTCCGGCGTTTCGATCGGGCAGATACGGCCGTAGTGCGAGTGATGGACGTCGCGGACCTCGAAGCCCGCGCGTTCGCGCGAAAGACCGCCGGGGCCAAGCGCCGAGAGGCGCCGCTTGTGCGTGAGCTCGGCGAGCGAGTTCGTTTGATCCATGAACTGCGAGAGTTGCGAGGAGCCGAAGAACTCTTTGATCGCCGCCACGACCGGGCGGATGTTGATCAGCGCTTGCGGCGTGACCGTCTCGATGTCTTGCACGGTCATGCGCTCGCGCACGACGCGTTCGAGACGCAGTAAGCCGACGCGGAACTGGTTCTGCAGCAGCTCTCCGACCGAGCGTACGCGACGGTTTCCGAGATGATCGATGTCGTCTTTAACGATGATCCCCGTCCCCACTTTGATGAGGCGACGGATGACGGCGATCATATCGGCGCGCGTGAGACAGCGGACTTCGATCGGCGGCTCGTCCAATCCGAGGTATTCGTTGATCTGGATCGTCGGCGTGTTCAGGCGTTCTTCGACGTCCGGATTCTCGATACGGTAATGGAACTTGCCTTGAAGCTTGTAGCGGCCGACGCCCGCGAGATCGTAGCGCTTCTCATCGAAGAACAGCGATTCGAGCAGCTTTTCGGCGTTCTCGGCGTTTTCGGGCTCGCCCGGACGCAGCTTCTTATAGATTTCCTTGAGCGCGTCTTCGCGCGTCTTGATATCTTTGTCTTTGTCGATCGAGTTCTGGATCAGCGGCGAGGGGATGACGTTGCCGTCTTTATCCTTCGTCGGAAAGAGCGCGAGAATAGCCTCGTCGCTCTCCCAGTTTAAGCCGAGGTCGGGGCGAGAGAGCGCGCGGATGAACGTCGAGACGTAAATCTTGCGGTTCTTGTCGATACGAACGCCGATCGTGCCTTCGGTTTCGTCGTTCTTCGTGCCGTTGTCCGTTTCGAACTCGATCCACGCGCCGCGGTTCGGAATGATCGTCGCATTGTAGGTCGGACGCGAATTTGTATCGAGATCTTGGCTATAGTACACGCCCGGCGAGCGCACGAGCTGACTCACGATGACGCGCTCGGCGCCATTGATCATGAACGTGCCTTTATCCGTCATGAGCGGGAAATCGCCCATGAAGATTTCTTGATCCGGGATGCCTTTGATTTCGCCCGACTCGGCGGTAATGAGACGCACGCGTACGCGCAGCGGAGCGCTATACGTCATGTCGCGCTCGCGGCATTCCTCTATCGTATACTTCGGTTCGCCGAGCGAATGCTCGCCGAACTCGAGGATGAGGTTGCCGGTAAAATCCTTGATGGGAGAGATCGAAGCGAAAGCCTCACCGAGACCTTGCGTCTTGAACCAATCGAAGCTCGCTTTTTGCAGTTCGATGAGGTTCGGGACTTCGAGGACGTGCGGAATCTTCGCAAAGGTGTGTCGCGCACGTTTGGGACCGGGATCGGGGGGTTGCGGAATCGTGAACGCCCCCGTCGCCATCGGGAACGTCGTCGGCATCGCGGTGGTCGTTACGCCTGCATTGGCGCTCGGCCGTTCCGTACGCTTCGACTTGACCTTGGTCGCCGCGGAGCTCTTCGCGGTTGACTTCGGAGCCGTCGTTTTCGCCATTGTTTTCTCTATGTACCTATCGTGGGAAGCGCGCTTACCCCAGGACACGCGCACACAAAAGAGGCCGAGTACGTCCAGCGGACCAGACGGGACTCGCCCTTACATCTTACTTGTGGCTTACACGCCGCGGGGCATAGGTAAAGAGTCTAGCACCGGGTCTACCCAGCGTCAAGGGTCCGGCGCCGGCTAGTCGCCTAGGGGCGCCAGGCGGGTGCTTGCAAGGGCCGATTGAGCCGGGCTCGGTGCCGGCCGCCCGCGATGGCGGCGCGCGCGCTCGATGGTGGCGCCGACGATCAGGGTCAGCACGCCGCCCGGGAAGAGCGTGCTAAAAAGAAACGCTGCGACTTGCAGCGAGTAGGGGTGCGCGTGGTGGCTTCCGAGTCCGCCCATAATTTCGAAAAGTGTATCATAGCCTTCAAGGCCGCAGCGTGAATCGAAGTCGCAGCCTTAGGGTCCTAGCAGAATCTTTCCCGTTCGACCCGGAGTCTCGGCCGCTCTCAACGCATCCGACGATTGCGCGAGCGTGAAGACTCCGCCGACCGGTAGCGGCAACTCGCCCTTCATCGCAAGTTCGAACACGGTTCCCATCGCTTTCGCACGGTCCGCAGCGCTCGCGCGCGTCATCCATGCGGTCATCCAGAACCCGCGCACCGTCAGCTCGTTGGAAATCATCAAACCCGGATCGAGTTTCATGGCGTTCGCGGCGAGCCCGCCGAACACGATTAACTCGCCGCCCCGCGCAAGCAAGCGCTGCATGACGAGCGAAAACGGTCCGGTAACCGAGTCGACGATCCGCGCGAAACCCGCGCCGCCGGTAAGCGCGAGCGCCTCCGCTTCCCACCCCTCGCGTTGCGTCACCAAAACGTGCTTCGCCCCATGAGCGCGCAGATCGGCGGCGGCGTCTTCGCGACGGACGAAATTCGCGACGTTGATCCCGCGCGCTTGCGCGACGTGTGCGAGGATTCGGCCGACGGCGCCGTTCGCGGCGTTCTGCGCGATCCACGCACCCGGCTCGACACCGAGCACGTCGAGCAGGACGACCGCCGACATCGGCATCGCCACGAGTTGTGCGCCGCGATCGTCATCGATCGCGTCGGGAATCGGAACCGTCGCCGCCGCCGTGAGCAGCGCTTCTTCCGCCCAAGCTCCGCGTGCAATGCCCGCAACGCGCATGCCTTGCGCAAGGTTGGTGACGCCCTCGCCGAGGGCATCGACGACGCCGAGTAGCTCGCTCCCGGCAATCGCCGGAAGTGCCGGCTTGTAGCCGTAGATCCCGCGAATCGTCGCGAGGTCGTGATTGTGGATCGGAGAGCGCAGCACGCGCACGCGCACCTCGCCCGCACGCGGCTGCGGCGACGGCGCCTCGCCGAGGGAAACGACGTCGAGGGGCTCGCCGAACCGGCCGTGCATCAAGGCTTTCATGAGCTTGTCCTTCGACAGCCTCAGGATGACACTTGCGAGGGAGCGAAATCCGCAGGCATGAAATCGATATCGGCGCTCTTCGTTCGTATTTTCGAATTCGCGATGCCGGACCCGTACGTGTTTGCCGTCGGACTGACGCTCCTCACCGCGCTGTTGGCGGCGCTCTTCGCGCCACACCACGGCCTCATCGAGATCCTCGGCGCCTGGTACAAAGGCATCTTCGACATCCTCGCCTTCGCGCTCGAGATGATTCTCATTCTCGTCACGGGATTTGCCCTGGCCGACAGTCGCCCCATCCGCGCCGGCCTCGACCGTTTGGCATCGATCCCGAAAACGACCCGCTCCGCCGTCGTCGTGACATTTCTTACGAGCGCCGCCGCGTGCTGGCTAAACTGGGGATTCGGTTTGGTCGTCGCGGGTTTGCTCGCGCGGGCGATCGCGCGACGCATGCGCATCGATTTCGGCTGGCTGGTCGCGGCCGCGTACAGCGGCTTCCTTTTTTGGGCAAGCGGGCTCTCGAGCTCGATCGCCCTCGCACAGGCGACGGCCGGGAGCAAACTCAACATCGTCCAGGCACTCACCGGAACGGTGCTTCCGCTTTCGGCCACGATCTTCACGCGATTCAATCTGATTCCCGTCATCGTGCTGCTCGTCGTGTTGCCCTTCATCTTTATCGCACTCGAACCGCGCGGCGAAGACGTTGTGACCGGCGACGTTACCGAATCCGCCACCCTCGACGAAGAACCCGAAACGCCGACGCTCGCTTCGAAACTCGACCGCGCCTGGATCCTCAATCTCGCATTGGTGCTGGGCGGTGCGGTTTATTTCGGAAACGCCATCGTGCGCGGGACCCTATCTCTCGACATCAACGGCGTTATTTTCATTTTCTTCTTGCTCGGTTTACTGTTGCACTGGACGCCGCTTGCATACGTACGCGCGATCGAGCGCGCCGCGCGCATCACCGGACCGCTGCTGATCCAATATCCACTCTATGGCGGCATTATGGGGATCATGACGGGAACGGGACTCGCCGGCGTTATCGCATCCGGTTTCGTGGCGTTTTCAACGGCGGCAACGTTACCGTTTTGGAGCTATATCTCGAGCATCGTTATTTCGCTCTTCGTTCCGAGCGGCGGCGGACATTGGGCCGTGCAGGGGCCGTTCGTGGTTCCCGCCGCAGCCAAGCTCGGCGCATCGCAAGGCGCGAGCGCCATGGCAGTAGCGATCGGCGAAGAGGTCGCAAACATGATCCAACCGTTCTGGTGTCTTCCCGTCCTTGCGGTCGCGGGAATCGGCTTGCGCCGCGTGATGGCGTTTACCGCAATCGTGTTTTTCGCGGCACTCGTTATCTACGGCGCAAGCCTGTTGCTCCTGATTCCGCGCTAAGCGTTAGGTCTTGAAGGTGACCATGAGCCACGCTTGGCGCGGAACCAGACCGTAGAGCTCGGCGCTACCGCCCTCTTGCACGGCATTCGTCGCCGTTCCGAATTGATTCTGCGGAACGAAAGCACCGGCTCCGATTTGACCGTACTGCGTGACTGCGTTGTTGAAGAGGTTGGATACGCCGAAGGTCACGATTACAGGCCCCGTCGCCTTGGAAATCGATGCATCGGTGTACCAAAATGCCGGCCGAACGAACTCGTTGTTGTTTCCAATGTACGTTTCGTCCGCTTCCGCCTTAAACCCAGCGTTATTTGCATAGACCAGTTTGGCGAACATCTTCTGTAGCGGAACGTGCGCCACTTGCATATTATTGTAGAGATATAGGTTGTTTGCGAGAATTGAGTCCGAGATGCCCCGGTAGGCGGCGGATTGAACGCCGTATTTCGCGTCGAGAGTCACGTTGCGAACGATGCCGACGCTCGCGTCAATATCGAAACCTCGATAGAGTGCCTGCGCGGCGTTCGCATACGTCGTCCATCCGAGATCCGCAGCCGTAGCCGTGCAGGAGCAGAAATTACTGACTCGGTTGAGGTAATTTTGCAGCCACGTTTGGGTACTACCGGGATAGATCGAGTTCAGCAAGGCGTTATACTGCGGGAATTCGCTAATCGGAAGCGTCCCGGTAAGAATCGCGTTGTTCTCGAGAGTGTTGTAAGCATCCAACTGCACTTTAACGTGATTCGAGAATCGGTGCCCATAGGCGATTTCTTCGTCCCCGGCGGTCTCGGGCTTCAAATACGGATTGCCGGCGCTGCCGATGGGGGTGAGTTGTCCGGCGGGCAGCGGGTTAACGCTTAACGGAGCTTGAGGATTAGGGTTGAGCGTGCTGAGCAGCGCCGGATCCGGTTCGCTGTACGAGCGGCCACCGGTGAGGCGCAACACGTCGTTCGGAGTCGGTCGATAGACGAGCGACAGGCGAGGATCGAAATTGGTAGCTCCTGTGTCGACGGAATGTTGGAACCAAAGGTCGGCAAACGTACTGAATTTCAGTGAGTTCTGCCACTGGTCGCGGATGAAATAGCTGTTCGATGTGAGGAAGAACGAACCGTTCGACGTATCGGCCGTCGGATCGCTGAAGTTCGTGGCGGTCGCGTGCCGCTGGTGCTGCGTGTAGTAACCGAACGAAACGTCGTGGTTGCGAACTTGAAACTCGTCGGAGAGCAGTAAACCGTGCGTGAGATAGTTGTCCTCATAATATGGGCCGCTCGGACTTTTATGCTCGTCCATAGTATAATTGTTGACGAAACCGTCGACGACGAATTGCGTGTCTCCGAGTTGCTGGGTGGCGCGAGCGTGATAGTCCTGCATATGGCTGCCATTCCAGCGTCCGATACCTCCACCGGCGGGACCTGCGAAGCCGTTCGCGTACTGCTGCGCCGTATAACAACCGTAACCTTGGCTCGAGTTGTTGAGCACGGCGATCGTCGTGCTAGAGCAATTCGTCGGAGCTCCGTTATAGGTGAAGTTGTTCGAGCCGCCGGCAATGATCGAATTGGCATTGTTGAGCACGTACGGATACGAGAGGGCGTCTTGATCGCCGTTCCCCGTCTTATCGTTCCAGGTGGCCACATCGAAGAACGAGGTTTGGAACTGGGTTCGAGCGGACGGGCTGAAGTTGAATCTAACGAGATTATTCCGTTGCGTAAATGCCCCGCTCACGAAGTTCGTGTTGGCCGCAGCATTTTGCGTCGTAAGGTCGGGAGGCGCGATTTGCTGCGGAGGCCCGCCCGTTACCGGGACGGTGCACGTGGGACCACCGGGACTATTGCAATACGTGCTGCTCTGCATGTTTCCCGTCTGCGTGATGTACGCACCGGGGAATTGGCCCGTGGAGCCTTGCACGGCACTTGCGATCGCATATCCGAGCTTCCCGAATGAGCCCGTCGCCGAAACGCCACTCATAATGTGATCGGCGTTGCCCGCCCCTTGAAAAAGCTACGTGTGCGCATCGCGTGACGGGTTGAGGGTTTGGAAATCGACGGCGCCCGCAATCGTCGAGACGCCATAGATACCGGCCGCGCCCGAGCCCATGATGACATTCGTCCCGGAAAGGCCCCAGAACGGCGCGAGCTTGAAATCGAATCCTGGGCTATTCGCGCCGCCGAAAGCACCGATCGGGCCGATGGGGTGCCCGTCGAGCAACGTCGCCGTCTCCGACGGATCGAAGCCGCGGATACTGATCGACATGTCGTCGCCAATCGACGGGCTCGTGTGCATCGAGATGCCCGGCAGTCGCGCGAGGAGATATCCCACGTGCGTGTACGCCTGGCTCTGAACCTCGGAGGGATCGACGAACTGGTTAACCGTGGTCGACGTCTGCAGAGAATGGCTATTTTCGTTTACGACAACCATACCTATCTCTTTCAAATTCGTGGAATGGTTGCTCGTAGCTTCAATAGCCGTCGTCATCTGCGTCGCATTTCCGGCGATCAGGAAGAGCGTCGGGATGCGCGTCGAGCGGAAGCCGCGCGCGAGGATGAGGAGCGAATACTCGCCTTGAGGCACACTGCTGAAACGAAAAACGCCGTTGACGTCGGTTGCGGCGGTCGCATATTTTTGGATGCCCCGATCCAATTCGATGGTTGCTCCCGGCACCGGTAGCCCCCCGCTCGTATCGAGGATGCGGCCGCTCAGGCTCGCGGACGAAGCGCGTGCTGGCGCCGTCTGCGGGGCGAACGTTACCGCTACGGCGACAAGCGCGGCGAGAAAACGTGCGATCATAATATCGGTAAAACTCCGTAAGCGTTGGTGTAACACCTGACTCCTACGCAATCACATTTATGCGCCGGTTATGACCGTCTTAAGACAATATATGTTTTGCGCGTTCATGCTTACGTCAGAGGTGCGAGTTACAATTGGAGCCCAACATTCAGCCGCCATTAAGATTCTTAAGCTTCCCTTGTAGCTCCATGATCTTCGCAACGCAACGCAGAAGGCGCCGCATATATGCGCCTATTGCTCGTCGAGCATGACCCGTCGCTACGGCGTCGCATCGCACGTGTCTTATCCGAACAAGGCCACGTCGTCGACGCGCTTTCCAACGGCCGCGACTGCAGCGCATATCTTGAGGCAACCGCTTTTGACGCGTTGATTTGTGATCTGGATATCCCATCGGTTGACGGCATTGCGCTCGTGCGTGATATTCGAGCGAAGTCGATTCTGACGCCGATTCTCGGTCTGATTGCGTGCGCCGGCGGACGCGACGTCGTCGCCTGCCTCGACGCCGGGGCCGACGACTGCTTGCGCAAACCTTTCGCCCTCGAAGAGTTGCAGGCGCGACTGCGTTCTCTCGCGCGTCGCCCCCGAACGTGGAGCGAAGATCTCCTGCACTGCAACGACCTGGTCTTCGATAGACGTACGCGCGAGGTGCATCGCGGAAGCCGCCGCATCGTCCTCACGTCAAAAGAAATCGCGCTCCTCGAAACGCTGCTGCGAAACGCGGGCAGAACCGTCACGCGCGAGTCGCTTCTCGACACCGTTTGGGACCGCAGCAGCGATCCCGAATCGAACGTGCTCGACGTGTACGCCCGGCGTCTGCGTTTGAAGCTCAGTGCGCTAGGCGAATCGCCTCTGCTTCACACCGTCCGCGGCGTCGGCTACAAGCTCGGCCCCAGCCCGTAAGATGTCGGCCGGGAGGCGATGCGGAGCGCAACCGCGTAGATGATTAGCAGGTTAATTAACTGATATATGCGCAACCCGTTTGCCCACCGCGAGAACGCTCCCGTCGCGTTGATCACGATCACGGTCATGCTCGGCATGATCATGGCGATCATCGATTCGACGATCGTGAACGTCGCGCTCCCCACGATCGGCGGCAATCTCGGCGCGTCGGTCGACGAGGTCTCGTGGATCGTAACCGGCTACATTCTGGCCAACGTGTGCGTCATGCCGCTCAACGGTTGGCTTACCGCATACTTGGGCCGCAAGCGGTTTTACGCCATTTCCCTCGCGCTGTTCACCGTTTCGTCGTTCCTCTGCGGTACCGCGACCAGCATCACGCAACTCATCATCTGGCGCGTCATTCAGGGCGTCGGCGGGGGCGCGCTACAGCCGACCGCACAAGCGATTCTCTTCGAAACCTACCCTCCCGAGCGACGCGGTGCGGCGATGGCGATCTTCGGTATGGGCGCGATGGTCGGCCCGGCGATCGGCCCGACGCTCGGCGGCTACATCGTCGACAATGCAAATTGGCCGCTCATCTTCTACATCAACATCCCGATCGGTATCATCGCGTTCCTGATGACCATGACGTTCATCCCGAACCCGAAGTTCATCGAGCGCGTGAAAGCCGGCATCGATTGGGCCGGGTTAGGTCTTCTGGTTGCGGGCCTTGCCTCGCTGCAATACGTACTGGAACGCGGCGAGCACGACGAATGGTACAGCTCGAATACCATTTGGATCCTCAGCGTCGTCGCCGTCATGACGCTGACGATCTTCATTTACCGGATGCTTCGCGAGCGAAATCCCCTCGTGGTGCTGCGCGTCTTTCGGTTCACCTCGTTTACGATCGGGAACGTCATCGGTGTCATCATGGGTTTCGGATTGTTCGGAACCGCGCTTATTCTGCCGCTCTTTTTTCAGACGATTCTCGGCCTGACGGCATTCGACACGGGTCTCGTGCTATTGCCCGGCGCGCTTTCCACCGCCCTGAGCATGCTGATTATCGGGCGCATCATGAATCGCATCGACGCGCGTCTCTCGATTATCTTCGGGATGTTCATGTTCGCCCTGTCGTGCTGGCAACTCAGCGAACTCAACACGCAGGCCGGATACTGGGACGTCTTCTGGCCACGCGTGGTGCAAGGATTCGGCCTTGGATTCTTGTTCGTTCCGCTGACGACGATGACGCTTGGCGACGTGCCGATCGCCGAGATGGCGGGCGCGACGGGCGTAAGCACGTTGATCCGACAGCTGGGAGGCAGCTTCGGCATCGCCATCCTGACGACGCTGCTCACCCACGAATCCGCCGTAGCCTGGAACGTCCTTGCCGCGGGCGTCACGCAATCGCACGGCGTTCCCGTAGGCGTCCTCACCCAGATCGTCGGCGCGCAGTCCGCGATGATCGCCTACAACTACCTCTTCAGGTTGATTGCGATCGTGTTCGTTCTCGCAATGCCGCTCGTGTTTCTCATGAAGATGAATCCCCGCCACGGGAACACGGCGATGATGGCGCTTGCCGAGTGAGCAACGCCCGTGCGAGCGGATTAAACGCCCGAGCGCGCCAGCGCTGCTCGTAGTTCAGTTGCATCAGAACGTTGCGCAGTTTGGTCGCCAACGGCTGCGAGCGCGCGATTCGATCGGTGAGCGCGTGGTAGGCGCCTAATCGTAAAGCCAGGCGAGCGATGGTTTCTCTCGCCGCCGGCGGATGGTCGCCGCTGAAATGCAAGAGATGCGGATAGAGCGGCGCGAAATACGCGGCGACGTCGAAGTCGTCGAGCTGGTCCTCACGCAGAATTTCGAATCCCGGCTTGCCGAGCGCTGCGTATAGCCGGTTCTTTTCGGCGTGCCGGCGCGGCTCGAGCGAGTGACCGTAGTGCGCGTACACGTACGGGAGCGCGACGCGCGCGCCGTTCAAACCAGCGAGCGTTTCGTGCACGGCTCCTTCCCAATGCACTCCGGGCCGAAAGCGAAAAAACATCATGCGTCGCTCGATGGCGGTGTACCAGTCGAAAGACTGAAAAAAATGCCACGTGTAGCCATCGACGAAATCGTACCCAGCCGGCAGCGTGCCCAGGTTGTGGGCTACGCGCGAGACCGCTTCTCCGTGGACCTCGTCGGCGTCGACGAACGCGACCCAGTCGCCGGCGGCGCGCTCTTCGTGAATCCGCATGCAGAGGTTCCGAGCGTCGGCAAAGGTCGTAAACGGCGTGCTATCGACGACGATGCGCCCCTCGCGCGAGAACCGGCTGGCCGCGAGCGTCCCCGCATGCGGTGAGGGCTCGGGTGCGTTATCGTTGACCACGAGCATGCCTGCGGCGTCGGCAAGCGAATCCAACAAAGCGCCCAATAAGGGCTCCTCGCGGGGACCGACGATCAGATGCGCGGCGATGCGGGGTGCGGTCATCCGCCGCGCTTTTCGCGCTTCGAGCGGACTATCCGGCCCTCCGTGCTAATGGCGCTGAATGAGCCGCATCCACTTGGCAACCGGAATCGCGATTCGCGACTGAGCGGTCCTGCTGGTCGCATCGGCGTATCCGTCACAAGAGCTACCGTTATGGAATCTCCCCGGCGGACGCCAGCAACCGGGAGAGCTCTTACACGAAACGCTCGCGCGAGAGGTGCGCGAGGAAACGGGCCTCGAAGCGAGCGTTGCCGATCTCGCCTACGTGAGCGAAAGTTACGACGGGGACACCCATATCCTCAACGCCACCTTCGAGATGTCCGTTCGGGGAACGCTCGCGATTCCAAAAACCGGCGACCACATCGTCGAAGCCGCCTGGTACGCGCTCGAAGATCTGGACGCGCGCTTGCGGGTCGAAGTGGTGCGAACGCCGCTGCTGGACTATCTTCGCAACGGCAGGCGCTATAGCGGGTTCGCACGGGCCGGCATTACCGTTCGCTGGCCCGACGAATCGGGGCACGACTAAGCGAAGCGCCGGCCCTCCCAGCGCGCGCGCTCGAGTACGAAGCCGAGCACGTCCACCGGCTGGCCCTGCACGGTTGCGCCGTGGGGAAGAATGCCGTCGTCTTCAAAGCCCGCACGCGCGAGCACCGCGCGCGACGATACGTTTCCCGGAACGCAATAGGCACGTACGCGGCGCATATGCAGGCGCCCGAACGCTTCGTCGACGAGCGCTTCAACCGCCTCGGTTGCGATACCGCGGCCGCGATACTCACGCACGATGCTGTAACCGACTTCGGCGGCAAACGTCGTGCGCTCGCCGATCCGCAACGATCCCCAGCCGACCGCAGCCGCAACGCTCGCCAGGTAGATGAGCCACTCGAAGCGCCCCCAAACGCCTATTTCGAGCGCGCGCGGCCGCGACGCTACGTTGCGACGGAATTGCACGTTGTCCACATCGGGCAGATCCTGGTATTCGCGCAGGTCGGGCTGTTGCAAGAGCTCCCATAGCGTCGACGCGTTTTCCGGCACTACCGGAACCAAACGCAAGCGTTCCGTGGTTATCGTCCGCACGGCCACTTGCCCCCAAGAACGGCGCGCGTGATAGAGCTACGGCAAGGAGGACGCCGATGCTCGATCTCGCTACCGCTTATCGATCCACGGGAAAGGCGATCGTCGATTTCAATGCGACCGTCACCGCGAAACCAACCTATTTCATGGGCTCGCACACGCATTGCGAGCACGAAGAGTTCGACGTCGCGAGCGCCTCGGGGCCGATCGACGTGATCGACAACGTCGATCTCGCACCGCGCGTTCCCGTCTCGCCCGGCGATCGGATCGAGGTGCGAGGCGAAATGGTGCACGATCCCGGTAAAATGCCGATCGTTCATTGGACGCACCACGATCCAGCCGAACGGCACCCGGACGGATTCATTCGGTTCCATGGGCGCGAGTACGCATAGGCCCCTTGATCGCCATGAGCTGCGGAATCGTCACGAATCGATAGCCACGCTTCTTCAAGGCGTCGACGATCAAACGCGTAGCTTCGATATCGTTGCTGCGATCGCACAGATGCGGATTGAGGCGGGCTCGCGAACACAACATCCCGCGATTCCCATCGTGCAGCACGATGATCGACCCGTCGTGAACGTACCGCAAAATTCGCGTCGCAATAACGGGAGCCGGCGGATACTCCCAATCGCGCGCGAGCGGCACCGACCACATGACGGGCGTGTAACCCATCTTACGCGCTTCATCCAACACCAGCCAGTCGCGCGAACCGAATGGCGGCCGCATCAGATGCGTACGCACGCCGCTCGCCGCGAAAATCGCGTCGTCGGTTCGGGTGAGACTCTGACGCACCTGTGCCAAATTCATAATGATGAGGTGGCCGTGGTCCCAGGTGTGGTTTCCAAGGGCATCGCCGCTGTGCGCCTCACGGGCCACAATCTGCGGATAGGCCGCGACCGCTCTTCCGACGAGAAAAATCGTCGCGTGCGCGCCTTCACGATCGAGCACGT
>VFSW01006216.1_pt1 | contig 17596 bp, 19 predicted proteins | sample 5358111 | NCBI WGS metagenome assembly VFSW01 (sample SAMN11554181, study PRJNA540505) | mine drainage metagenome | isolation source: sediment from site ElyBrook_90M | place: USA: Ely Copper Mine, Vershire, VT | collected 2017
CGCCGCCGCAAGTGTAATGGGCGGCCGGCACCACGGGAATCGGCTGGCGGGTCATGTCGAACCCGAGCTCAAGGCAGCGTCGGTAGATGTTGGGGAAGTGGTTCTTAATGAACTCAGCCGGCTTGTGACTGATGTCGAGGTAGACGCAGTCCAGGCCCCCGCGCTTCATTTCGAAATCGATCGCGCGTGCCACGATGTCGCGTGGCGCCAGTTCGGCGCGAGCATCATGCTTTGGCATAAAACGGGTGCCATCGGGAAGTACGAGCATGCCGCCTTCGCCACGCACTGCCTCTGAAATCAGAAACGACTTTGCTTGAGGATGGTAAAGACAGGTGGGATGAAATTGCACGAACTCCATGTTCGCAACACGGCAACCTGCGCGCCATGCCATGGCTATGCCGTCGCCGGTCGAGGTGTCGGGATTACTGGTGTACAGATAAACTTTGCACGCACCGCCGGTGGCGAGCACGACATAACGGGCGCTGAATACGCGGGTCTCGCCAGCGCCCATGTCCAGCACGTAGGCACCCAGGGCGCGATTGGGGCCGGGCTGGCCAAGCTTGCGGCTGGTAATCAGATCAACTGCAATGTGATGTTCGTAAAGCGTTATATTCGGGTGGTGCCGGGCACGTGACTCGAGGGTCGTTTCCATGACCCGGCCAGTGGCATCTGCGGCATGGATCACGCGCCGGTGGCTGTGCCCCCCCTCCTGGGTCAGGTGATACTGCGTGCCGGTGGGGCCCGGTTCCCGGGTGAAATCCACCCCCTGTTCGATCAGCCAGCCTATTGCCTGCGGCCCTTGCCGGACCACGAATTCGACCGTATCGGCGTGGCACAGGCCGGCACCCGCCTGCAGGGTATCCTCGATATGAGCGGCATAGGAGTCCGTGTCATTGAGCACCGCGGCGACTCCTCCTTGGGCATAAAGACTGGAACCCTGGGTGAGATCGGCCTTGGCGACCACTGCAACCCGTGCCCAGGGGGCGATTCGAAGTGCAACGCCCAACCCGGCCATTCCGGCTCCCAGAACCAGGACATCTGTCGTGATTTCCCGGGATCTAGCAGCGAATTGGGCGGGCATACGTGTGTTTCATCTCGGCCAGAGTCACTGGGGAAGGAACTAATCGTCGATTTGCGTTATCATTCCGCGCAATTTCAGTTCCACGGGGTAAGCCCGGAACCACTGATTTACAAAGACAACTATAACCATGATTGGTATGGCAACGCGAACTTTATTTTGTATCCGTGGTCTTTAAGAAGTGACGCGCTGCGTTTGCCTTCACGGTAAAGGGGATGTTCTGGCATGGTCGAGCGCAGTGTCGATCAAGAATTGGTGGTGCGGGTACAGAAGGGAGACAAAGCCGCCTTTGACCTGCTGGTGAGGAAATATCAGCACCGGATCGCCAAGCTTGTGTCTCGATACGTGGCGGACCGGTCCGAGGTGGAGGACGTCACCCAGGAGGCTTTTATTAAGGCCTACCGGGCCATCGGTGGTTTTCGGGGCGAAAGCGCGTTCTATACTTGGTTATATAGGATCGCCATCAACACCGCAAAGAATTACCTTGTGTCGCAGGGACGACGCCCGCCGGCGTCCGATATGGAGACCGAGGAGGCGGAGTTGATTGAGGCTGGGTCGAACCTGCGTGACGTAACCACGCCCGAGCGGCATCTGCTGGCAGATGAGATAGCGCGGACGGTAGAACGGGCGATCGATTCGTTGCCGGAGGACCTGCGTACCGCCATCACGCTGCGGGAGCTCGAGGGATTGAGCTACGATGAAATTGCGGCGGTGATGGATTGTCCGATCGGAACGGTACGCTCGCGCATATTCCGGGCGCGCGAAGCTATCGATTTGGAATTGCGGCCGCTGCTTGAAGGCTGATTCAGAGCCACCAGGATCGGGATGTTTGCCGGTACCCGTGGCAAGGCAGATTCGGAAATGTCTGGAGTACCGATGAAGCAGAAAATATCGGAATTGTTGGACGATGAGCTTCCCGAAAGCGATAGCCGCAGGGTATTGCGGGGAATGATGGAAGATCGGGAATTGCGTGGGGTCTGGGAACGGTACTACTTGATCCGTTCAGCGATGCGCAGGGAACTGGACGTCGTCGTGAGCCCTGTGATCGCCGATCGCATCACTGCCATGGTCGAATCTGAGAACGTCGTGCCAATGCGGCGCAGGTTCTCCGGGCGCATAGCGCCCCGCTTAGGAAAGCTCGTCGCCGGATTGGCTATCGCGGCGTCGGTTGCGACAGTGGCGATCGTGAGCCTGCAGCCGTCGAAGAACGGAGTTCAGGCGCGCAGGGTTGCCGATCACCAGGTGGCATCTGCATCGTTAGCGTCCGCCGTGCGGGCACCCGTGGCGCCGACTGAACGCGCTGCCTACCAGGACGCTCTCAATGCCTTTTTAGTGGAGCATGGTGAGGTTACACCTGTCGCTGGAATGAACGGTATGATGCCCTACGTGCGTGTCGTCGGATACCGCAACGAAAACTCTCATCGATGAGTATCCGTCAGCTGTCCTTGCGTTGTGCGCCGGTCGTTTTGTTTCTGGTCATTCGTGTTGTCAGTGCAAGTACCGGTACTGGCGCTGGCGCTGGTGAGAGCGCTGAAAGACTGCTCTTGAAGATGAGCGAGGCCGCGCGCACCCTCAACTATCAGGGTACATTTATTTACCAGTACGGTGACCAGATTGACACCATGCGCGTTTTCCACAAGGTGGAAAACGGAAAAACCAGTGAGCGCCTTGTTTCGCTGAATGGTGCCGCGCGTGAGGTGATACGCAATCGCCGGGAAGTGGAGTGCTATTTGCCGGACGAGAAGTCCGTTCTGGTCGAGCATCGCAGTCTGGGCATGCGCAACTTCCCTGCCGTCGTCCCGCAGTCGCTGCATCGGCTGGAGAAGTACTACATCATCGAGCCGGGCAACAGCGGGCGGGTAGCGGATCACGAGGTCAAGGCCGTGATCATCAGGCCCCGGGATTCCTACCGATATGGCTACCAGCTGTGGGCCGATCGCAAGACCAATCTGCTTTTGAAGTCTACTTTGTTCGACGACAGGAGCCAGGTTGTCGAGCGATTCATGTTCACGAATGTCAAGATCGGAGAGTTCATACCGGATGTTGCGCTCAAGCCGCGCAAGCCGGGGAAAGGTACGGTTTGGTACCGTGAGGGAAGCGGTGTCGTAGAGCCCATCAACGGTAAGCTGGACTGGAAAGTCGAGCAGCTGCCGCCGGGGTTCGTCCTGGCCCTTCGGATGGTTCGTAACACTGCCAGGCGCAAGATCCACGTTGAGCACTTCGTATACTCCGACGGTCTCGCGGTTGTGTCTGTGTTCGTGCAGAAAATCGGCGCGGGTCCGTCTCCGGACAGGATCAAGGGGCTGACGCACGTAGGTGCGGTTCACGTTTTCGGGAAGGTCGTCGGGGATTATCAGATCACTGTAGTAGGAGAGGTGCCGGCGAAGACGATCGACATGATCGGCAAGTCAGTGGTGCCCGTTCAGTGAGCTGACCCCTGGGGCGCCAGTTTGCCCCACCGTAGTCGACCCCCTGGGACTCGCGCGGTACGTTTCGCCCTTGCCAGAGTCCTCGCCGGCAAGGCGCGGCGGCGGGAAGTCTGGGGCTTGTGGAAAGCACCCATACATCGCCGTTCACGGCCTGCCATTGCTATGACCGGGATACGGCACCTATAGGATGGCTCTCAATTCAGAGGGCAGCGGGGGAAAGGTAGCCAAACCAGTTGGAGTAAGGTGGGTATCGGCGTCGCGGCAGAAGTGGATTCGCCCGGCAGCCGTCTGCCTGCTTCCTGTCCCCGTGGAGGCCGGGCCGCAGTTGTGTGCGCCGGGAAGGCGTTGCGCCTTTCACGCACCTGCGGAAAATAGGGTATTATCTGGTGGGTGAACGGCCGGGAGTAGCATCCGGCGCAATTGATTGGAGTCATGCGACAGGGCGCCAGCGGCGCCCTTTTGCTGCTGGTTCCGGCAATAGGTACAGGCGACCGCACGTAGGCAAGAGAATACCTGATGACCGCATGGGACAGGCAGCTGATCCGGAATTTTTCGATTATTGCCCATATCGATCACGGCAAATCAACGCTGGCAGACCGCTTTATACAGAAATGCGGCGGACTTGAGGCACGCGAAATGGAAGACCAGGTTCTGGATTCCATGGATCTCGAGCGCGAGCGTGGGATAACGATCAAATCGCAGACCGTTGCCCTCAACTACCTTGCACATGACGGCAAGACCTACCGGCTCAATCTGATCGACACTCCAGGCCATGTGGATTTTTCCTACGAGGTGTCACGTTCGCTTACGGCGTGCGAAGGCGCGCTCCTCGTGGTGGATGCAGCGCAGGGTGTGCAGGCCCAGACCGTCGCAAACTGCTATACGGCCGCCGAACTTAATCTTACGATTCTGCCGGTGCTCAACAAGATCGACCTGCCGCAGGCAGATCCGGAGCGGGTAATCAAGGAGATCGCCGATATCATAGGAATCGACGCATCCGGAGCGGTCCGAGCTAGTGCCAAGACCGGCGAGGGAATCGTCGATATTCTGGAATCGGTAATAAGCCAGGTTCCGGCACCCAAGGGCAATCCGGATGCCCCGCTGCAGGCACTGATCATCGATTCCTGGTTCGATAATTACCTCGGGACGGTATCGCTCGTGAGAGTCATGCAGGGTACGCTCAAGGCCGGGCAGAAGATCCGGTTGATGGCCAGCGGGCGCGAGTACCATGTCGAGCAAACCGGGATTTTCACACCCAAGCGCAAGGCGACCACCGAACTCGGGGTGGGCGAGGTCGGTTATGTCATTGCCGGTATCAAGGATGTGCGCGGCGCGCGCGTCGGGGACACCATCACTCATGCCGATCGTCAGGCGGCAGTCGCACTGCCAGGATTCAAGGAGATCAAACCCAGGGTGTTTGCCGGCCTGTATCCGGTCGATGCCGCCGACTATGACGCGTTCCGTACTGCGCTGGAGAAGCTCAGTCTTAATGATGCCTCGTTGCATTACGAGCCGGAAACCTCGCAGGCGCTGGGTTTCGGTTTTCGATGCGGATTTCTAGGCATGCTGCACATGGAGATCATCCAGGAACGCCTGGAGCGTGAATACGGTTTGAATCTGATCACCACTGCGCCGACCGTAGTGTACGAGGTGCAGACGACGAGGAACGAGATCGTGGCGGTGGAGAACCCCGCCAGGCTTCCGGACACGGGACAGATCGAGGAGATCCGTGAGCCGATCATACGCGCCAGCATCCTGGTACCGCAGGAATACGTGGGACCAGTTATGGGGTTGTGCATGGAGAAACGCGGGATTCAGAAAAACATGCAGTACGTAGGACGCCAATTGATGCTCACCTACGAGTTACCTCTGAATGAAGTCGTGCTTGATTTCTTCGACAGACTGAAATCCGTCAGTCGTGGATACGCCTCGCTCGACTATGATTTCCTTGAGTTCCGGGCGTCAAGCCTGGTCCGGTTGGACGTGCTTATAAATGGCGAGAAAGTCGACGCCCTTTCGATCATTGTGCATCAGGATCAGAGCCATTACCGGGGTCAGGAACTGGTACGGCGGATGAAGGAGCTCATACCTCGCCAGATGTTCGATGTGGCGATTCAGGCAGCCATCGGTTCGCGCGTTCTCGCGCGCGAGACGGTCAAGGCGCTGCGCAAGAACGTCACGGCGAAGTGCTATGGGGGAGACATCTCCCGCAAACGCAAACTACTCGAGAAACAAAAGGCAGGGAAAAAACGTATGAAACAGCTTGGGTCAGTCGAAATTCCGCAGGAGGCTTTTCTGGCAGTCCTGCGCGTGAGTGAGAAATAGCAACCATGCCATTCGCTCTTATCTTGTTCATTGCGTTGGCAGTCACTGGTTTGATCTGGGTCTTGGATCGTGCCTTGCTCGCGCCCTCCCGGCGCAGGACGGCATTGTCACTGGAGCAGGCCGGAGCGGCCACGGAAGCGCTGGAGGAGGCGCGCAAAGAGCCGGTGGTGGTTGAATATTCGCGCGCCTTCTTTCCGGTTATTCTCGTGGTATTCCTGGTGCGCGCCTTTGTGGTCGAACCGTTCCGCATTCCCTCAGGCTCCATGGAACCGACATTGCGCATCGGCGATTTCATCCTTGTGAACAAATTCATATACGGCTTGCGCCTGCCAGTTCTGAACAGGAAGATCGTGTCGGTCGAAGAGCCCAAGCGGGGCAATGTGATGGTCTTTCGTTATCCCGGAAACCCATCAGTGGACTACATCAAGCGGGTGGTAGGGTTGCCCGGCGATCGCATCGTGTACGGTGACAAGAAGCTGTACATTAATGGAAAGCTCATGCCGCAATCTGCAGATGGTCAGTTCGTGTACAGCGAGGGCAACCAGCACGGCATCGTGTCGCGCAAGGTCAAGGAGGATCTCGGTGGTGTGGAGCACGATCTTCTGCTGAGCAACAGGCCAGACCCGACGCCCTTGGAATTTACAGTCCCACCGGGCCAGTATTTCGTCATGGGAGACAATCGGGACCGAAGCTGGGACAGTCGTTACTGGGGGACTGTGCCGGAGAAGAATATAGTCGGCAAGGCGTTCATGATCTGGTTCAGCTGGGATTTCACCAATGACGGCGGAGTACGGTGGAGCAGGATCGGACGTCGAATTCATTGATGTGGGCGGTTAGTGCAAATGCTACGGAGAAAATGACGATGCGCAGGGGCAATAGGCAGTCAGGAATAACCTTCTGGGGTCTGCTGGTCGTGGCGGCATTGGTGGCATTTTTCGTGCTTTTGTTTTTTAAGCTGCTGCCGCCGTATATCAACAATGCCAAGGTCAAGACAGACCTGAGCAGTATGGCGAGCCAGCCGGGGGCTGCGACGATGACGAGGCAGGACATCATCAATGCGCTCTATCGGCGTTTTGAAATCGACGATGTTTCCTATGTCCATCTCAAGACCGACCTGCACGTGACGCGACCGGATCCGAACAGTCCGCTGGTCGTCCAGATTGCTTACGAGGTGCGTGTGCCACTCGCATACAACGTCACGGCGCTGCTGGATTTCAACGACGTCGCGCAGCTGGGAGCGAAGTGACGGGGCGGTACGCGGCCCTGTCGGCGCGGCTGGATTATGCGTTTTCCGACTGCGATCTGCTCGGACGCGCGCTTACTCACCGCAGCAAGGGCGGCGCTAACTACGAACGGCTGGAGTTTCTCGGAGACAGCGTCCTCGGTCTGGTCATCGCGGACGTGCTTTACCGGCGTTTTCCAGGGCTTTCCGAGGGCGAGCTTACCCGGGTACGGGCAGGACTGGTGCGTCGGGAAGCACTGGCCCGGCTGGCGCGGAACATAAAAATTGGCGACCATCTGCAGCTGGGCGAAGGTGAGTTGAAAAGTGGCGGGTTCGACCGCGACTCGATCTTGGCTGATTCGCTGGAGGCGGTGTTCGGAGCAATCTTCGTCGACGGCGGGTTCGAAAAGGTCCGGTACGTGATCGAGCGGCTTTATCAAGCACCCCTGGCCTCGATCGATCCAGCTGCGATCCTCAAAGACCCAAAAACACGCCTGCAGGAGTTTTTACAAAAACAATCTCTTGGCGTCCCAATTTATAATATGCTCGAAATAACGGGTGATCCCCACCAGCAGCATTTTGTGGTTGAATGTCTGGCAGCCGGCTTGGAACAGCCGGTTCGCGGTGAGGGCGGCAGCCGCCGCATCGCCGAGCAGGAGGCGGCAGCCAGAGCCTATGCAATACTGACGGCGCAGACGGGTAATGACTACAGCTGATTTTCGCAGCGGATTCGTTGCCGTCAGTGGACGCCCCAACGTGGGCAAGTCCACGCTGGTGAATCGTCTCGTCGGCCAGAAGGTCAGCATTACGTCGCGCCGGCCGCAGACCACGCGCCACCGCATACTCGGCATCAGAACCGCAGCAGATTCTCAGTTGATTTACGTGGATGCCCCGGGGGTCCACCACGGCGGGGGCGGCAACATGAATCAGTACCTGAACCGCGCCGCGGCCGGCAGTGTCGAGGGCGTGGACTGCGTGCTGCTGGTCATCAGTGTACCGGGATGGACGGACGAGGATGCGCCGGCGCTGGCACTGGCGCGGCGTCAGACCTGTCCGGTTGTGCTGGCCATCAACAAGATTGACCGGCTTGCGGACCGCTCGAAGTTGCTGCCTTTCATGCAGGAGTCGTCCGAAAAGATGGTATTCGCCGACATCATTCCAGTATCGGCGCGCACCGGCGACAACATCTCCACACTGGAGGCGGCGGTGATGAAGCACATCCCCCGGCACCCGGCACAATTCCCTGCGGATCAGGTGAGCGACCGCAGCGACCGTTTCATGGCCAGCGAGCTGGTCCGCGAACAAGTTTTCCGCAGCTTCGGTCAGGAGATTCCGTATGCGGTGACGGTCATGATAGATAGCTTTCGTCAGGAACCGCGGCTCATCCGCATCGAGGCGACCATTCTTGTGGAAAAGGAGGGGCAGCGAGCGATACTCATCGGCAAGGACGGCGCGCGCCTGAAAGAGGTCGGCCGGCGTGCGCGCCTGGAGATGCAGAAGCTTTTCGGCTCCAAAGTCTATCTTGGGTTGTGGATCAAAGTGCGCGAAGGCTGGTCCGACGATGCCCGCGCGCTGCGCAGTCTGGGTTATGGGGATGAAGTCTGATCATGCGCGTGCAGCAGCAAACCGCTTTCGTTCTGCACCATAGCCATTATGGGGAGACCAGCCTGTTGTTGGAAGTGTTCGCGCGCGCCTACGGGCGCTTGGGTCTGATCGCCAAAGGGGCACGCCGGCCGCGTTCGGCACTACACGCGCTGCTTGTGCCATTCCAGCCACTGCTGATCGGCTGGGGCGGCAAGGGTGAACTGGCTACTCTGACCGGCGCCGAACCGGCTGGTGGTGCGATCGAATTGGCAGGCGGGCAGGTGTACTGCGGCCTGTATCTGAATGAGCTGCTGGTACGACTGCTCCATCGTCACGACCCTCACGAAGACCTGTTTGACGTGTACTCCCTGTCTCTCAGGCGCCTCCAGAACCCCGCCGCGACCGAAGTTGCTCTGCGTCTGTTCGAAAAGCACCTGCTGCAGGATATGGGTTACGGCCTGGTTCTCGACCGCGAAGTTTTAGGAAATTCGCCGATAGCCGCCGATGCCCAATATGATTACGTTCTGGAGCGCGGACCGATGTTGGCGCCGGCGGACGATGGTGGCATACGTGTCAAAGGGGCAAGCCTGCTGGCGCTGGCGCTCGAGCACTTTCCTGATGCCGCCGCGTTGCGCGAAAGCAAGGCGCTGACGCGCGCATGCCTTGCGCGGCACCTGGGTGACCGGCCGCTGTTCAGCCGCTCGCTGTTCCGCGTCGAACGTTTCCCGGGTGGCCACGTCCGGAAAGAGCAGCTTTCATGATCAGGCTCGGTGTCAATATCGACCACGTAGCAACGCTGCGCCAGGCGCGTGGCACGCGTTACCCTGATCCGCTTCAGGCCGCGATCGAAGCGGAACAGGCTGGAGCTGATGCGGTGACGCTGCATCTGCGCGAGGATCGGCGCCATATCCAAGAGCGCGATGTCGAACTACTCAAGAGTGTGCTGCAAACGCGCATGAATCTGGAGATGGCAGTGACCGAGGAGATGGTGGAATTTGCCGTGCGTCTGCGACCGCAGGAGTGCTGTCTCGTACCGGAGCGTCGGGCAGAACTCACTACCGAGGGTGGCCTCGATGTCGTGTCGCACGGCGGCCGGATTGCGGCAGCGTGCGCGCGCTTGGCAGGAGCCGGGGTGCACGTGTCGCTTTTCATTGATCCTGAGCTGGCACAGATCGAAGCCGCAGCAGCAGCCGGCGCGCCGGTTGTCGAGATTCATACCGGTCACTATGCCGACGCGCAGTCCGATCAGGAACGCAACGACGAGCTCGGTCGTATAACGCTCGCCGTCGACCGCGGTCGGGAGCTGGGGCTGCAGGTGAACGCTGGTCATGGGCTCAATTACCACAACGTACAGCCGATTGCCGCGATCCCGGAGATCGTGGAACTCAACATCGGCCATGCGATTGTTGCACGTGCGTTGTTCGTCGGGCTGCAGGGCGCGGTGCGTGAGATGAAGCGCCTGATGCTCGAGGCACGCCGATGATTTTCGGGATCGGCACTGACATCGTCCGCGTATCACGCATGCGGAGAAACATCGAGCGTTACGGAGACAGGTTCGCACAGCGGATCCTGACGGCTGCCGAGATGGAGGATTATCTCAAGGACTCGCGCAAAGCGCATTTTCTAGCGAAGCGCTTCGCGGCGAAAGAGGCTGCGGCGAAGGCCATCGGTACTGGTTTCAGCGGTGGACTTACCTATCGTGACATCGGTGTATCGCACGACGGTGCCGGCAAGCCCGGCCTCGAATTCAGCGGTACTGCCGCGGAATTTGTCCGCAGCCGGGGGATCAATAGCGCCCACGTGAGCCTGGCCGACGAGGACGACCATGCCGTTGCGTTCGTGACCCTGGCACGGGACTGAGCGGGACGGCGTTACTTCTTCGCTCCTGGCGGGCGAAACCCTGCTGGCAGACTGCCGAAATCACCCTCGCCGAACAGGAAGCCGAGCATGTGCTTCTCAATCACTTCGATGCTCTCGGGATCGGCGGTGCTAAGGTGATTCTCGTTGATGATGGTCGCCAGCCGTTGGAGCCATTTGTTCCATCCCTCGCGTGATACATTTTCGAATACGCGTTCACCGAGCGCGCCGGGATGCGGCGGCCGGTTGAGTCCCTCTGCCTCACGTTTGAGTACTTGACAAAAGACGATTCTTGCCATGGATAGCGGTGCCAGCATCGTAAACAAAGCCGATTATAAACCCTGTAAAGGGCATTGTATTGCCCGGCGTTCCGCAGCCGGTCCGGTTGGAGTAAAATACCGCTAATCTAGCAATTAAATGAGGGTTTTTATGGCGACGCCAGCAAGTGCGGTTTTTCAGCAGCAGATCGGCGATGAGGATATGCATCTGACAGCGGCCGCCCAGGCCAAGCTGGCGGAGTTGCAGGGTCAAGCCGAGGGTGATATCGCGGCAATCCGCGTATTTGTGACCGGCGGAGGGTGCGGGGGCATGTCATACGGAATGACTTATACCGACCGCATCACCCCCTTTGACAGCATCGTAAACGGACAAGGATTCACGCTTGCGGTAGATGCGGTCGCGCTCAATTACCTGAGCGGCTGCGAGATTGACTTCAGCAGCGACAATCTCAATCCGAGTTTCGTGTTCAACAACGTCTTCAAGAGTGTAGGCGGTTCCGGTACCTGTGGTGGTTGCGGCGGCGGATTATAGCGCAGCCACGGCCAGGCGGCTGTTATTGATTGCACCGCACGGCAGTTACCGCACGGTGCCGTTCATAGAGGCCGCTGTGTCACGCGGGGTTGAGGTGTTGATTGCCTCAGAAAGCAGGCATTCGCTGGTGAGCGCGTATGCGCGCGGGCTGTACGTGGATTTCACGGATCCGGACAGCGCGCTGCAGGTGCTGACGGAGGAAGCCAGAGTCCGGCCTTTTGCAGCAATTATCGGCACCGACGATGCCAGCACCGAGCTCGCTGCCCGGGCATGTGGCGCATTGGCTTTGCACCACAATCCTATAGCGGCGGTGCGACTTGCGCGGCGCAAGGATCTGGCGCGTGCGCGCTTGGCGGAGTGCGGCGTCCCCGTGCCCTGGCACCGGCGGCTGGATCTCGATGTTCCGCTCGCCGCACAGATCAGCGATATCCCTTATCCATGCGTGCTCAAACCGGTCGCCTTGGCGGCCAGCCGCGGTGTGATTCGTGCCGATGATCCGGGCGCGCTGCAGACGGCCGTTGCGCGCATCAGCACCATTCTTTCCGGAGTCGGGAATGCCGAAGAACGGCGCTACATTCTCGTCGAGCAATTCATACCTGGTTCGGAGGTGGCCGTCGAAGGTCTTCTGACGGACGGATGTCTGCAGGTGCTCGCGATCTTCGACAAGCCGGATCCACTTGATGGCCCATATTTCGAAGAGACTTACTATATTACGCCCACCAGGTTGGCTCAGGATACCCAATCCCTGCTGCGGCGCCGGCTGGCCGACGCCTGTCGTGCCTACGGTCTGCGCGAAGGTCCGATTCATGCAGAATGCCGGATCAATGAGCGCGGTGTCTGGATTCTAGAGGTTGCGGCGCGCACCATCGGTGGACTTTGCGGACGGCTGCTGAGATTCGGCACCGGCCACAGCTTGGAGCAGCTCGTGCTGTCGCACGCACTGGGGGATGTCGTGGAAACGCGAGTGCCGGACGGAAGCGCCGGGGTCTTGATGATTCCGATCCCGCGCGCCGGGATACTGCGGCGCGTCGAGGGTGTCTTGGCGGCAAGTCGCGTGCCCCACATCGAGGACGTTGTGATCGATGTGCGCGAAGGCTATGAACTGGTGCCGCTTCCTGAGGGCTCGAATTATCTCGGTTTCATTTTCGGGCGCGCCCCCACTTCGGCGGTGACGGAAGCGGCCCTGCGCGCAGCTCATGCCTGTCTCAATATCGTCGTGGCGCCGCTTTGGAAAGGCGCAACTGCGGGAGCGGCTGCGGGCTGACTGCCCGATGCGGCATCGGCATTGGGCGAGGCACTCCGGTGCTGGTGCTGACTCGGCGCCTCTCCCAGCGATGTGGTTGAATGCCTGCGGACGATGTGTGCCGGCACGTCTGTAATAAACCCCCTCCCTGACAAGCCGTTGTGGCTGGAACCATTCCGGCGCAGCCGGGCACGGTCCAGGGCATTTTTATGTTTTCTTAATACCGGCCTCCCGAATCTCCACGGATTATTGATTCCATTCTCTTTATAGTCGGCACCAATTGAATCCCATGCGGGAGTTCAGCCTATGCCGGACATTGTCTATATCGCGGTCATCATCGGGTTTTTCGCTGCCACCATCGGGCTTGTATACGCCTTTGACCGGCTACTGAGGGGAAATTCATGACCTGGACCTATCTGCTCAGCCTGATTCTGGCCATTGCGGTCTTCATCTATCTCGTCGTGGCGTTGTTCTTCCCGGAGAAATTCTGATGACTGAGAACGGCTATGTTCAGATCGCGCTCTACCTGGGCGTGGTGCTGCTGCTGGTCAAACCCCTGGGCGCGTACATGGCCAACGTGTACGAGGGGCGTGTAGCGTTTCTGAACCGCTTCGGTGCACCGGTCGAAAACCTGCTATATCGGCTGTGCCGGGTGAATCCGGCGGAAGAGATGCGCTGGACGCAGTATGCACTAGCCATACTGGTATTCAACCTGCTCGGTGCGCTCGCGGTGTATGCGTTTCAAAGGTTGCAGCTCCACCTGCCCCTCAACCCGCAGGCGCTTCCGTCCGTCAGCCCTGATTCGTCGTTCAACACCGCAGTGAGCTTTGTCACCAACACTAACTGGCAGGGCTACGGTGGCGAAACGACCATGAGCTATCTTACGCAGATGTCGGCGCTCACTGTACAGAATTTCCTTTCAGCGGCGAGCGGCATGGCAGTGCTGGTCGCGATGATCCGCGGGTTTGCACGACAGTCGGTCAAAACCCTCGGCAATTTCTGGGTGGATGTCACGCGCGGAACGCTGTATATCCTGTTGCCGCTGTCGCTCGTGCTTGCGCTCCTGCTCGTGGGACAGGGGGTAGTGCAGACTTTCTCGGCCTACAAGACGGTGCCGCTCGTGCAGTCGGTCCAGTACGACACGCCAAAGCTTGATGCCGCGGGCCAGCAGGTCAAGGATGCCAAGGGCAATCCAGTCACTGAACAGGTAGTCCAAAAAAATCAGCTGATTGCGGTCGGTCCGGCCGCATCGCAGATCGCCATCAAGCAGCTCGGAACCAACGGGGGCGGTTTCTTCAATGCCAATTCGGCCCATCCATTCGAGAATCCGACACCGTTTTCAAATTTTCTGGAGATGCTTGCCATTATCCTGATTCCAGCCGCGCTGTGCTACACGTTCGGGCGCATGATCGGCGACAGGCGCCAGGGCTGGGCGATTTTCGCCGCAATGGCCATCATGCTCGTGGTGCTGCTCGTGCCGGTCGTCCATTTCGAGCAGGCGGGCAATCCGCTCCTCACGAAGCTCGGTGTTGACCAGACAGCCAGTGCTCTGCAGGGCGGTGGCAACATGGAGGGCAAGGAGACACGCTTCGGGGCCGTCAATTCGGCTCTTTGGGCTACCGTGACCACCGCGACCTCCAGCGGTTCGGTGAACTCGATGCACGATTCCTTCACGCCTCTCGGCGGCATGGTGCCGATGTGGGAGCTACAGCTCGGAGAAATCGTTTTCGGCGGTGTCGGCTCAGGACTTTACGGCATGCTCGCATTTGCCCTCATCGCGGTGTTCGTGGCCGGGCTCATGATCGGACGCACCCCAGAGTATCTCGGCAAGAAGATCCAGGCGTTCGAGATAAAGATGGCGGCGATCGTGATCCTCGTCCCGCCGTTGCTCGTGCTTGTCGGAACCGCGATTGCGGTGATGACCGCGGCCGGCCAGGCCGGGGTCGCGAATCCCGGCGCGCACGGCTTCTCCGAGATCCTATACGCCTTCTCGTCTGCGGCCGCCAACAACGGCAGCGCGTTTGCCGGGCTTTCTGCGGACACGCCGTTCTACAACACCGCGCTCGGGCTGGTCATTTTATTCGGTCGCTACTGGCTCATGGTGCCCGTGCTCGCGATCGCCGGGTCGCTGGCCGCGAAGAAGAAGATACCCGTGGGCGCCGGTACACTGCCAACGCACACACCGCTGTTCGTGGTGCTGTTGATCGGAACCGTGGCAATCGTGGGCGCGCTTGCCTTCTTTCCGGTACTTGCGCTCGGACCGATCGCCGAGTATCTGGCGATGATACCTGGTCACTAGCCTGGCGACGCGGATGACCTTCAGGAGATAGAAATCATGAGCATGCAAGTGACATCGAGTCGTTCGCCGCGTGGCTCCTTGGTGACCGGGGGTATTTTCCGACAGGCCTTGATCGACGCATGCAGGAAGCTCCTGCCGCAGTATCAGTGGAGGAACCCGGTGATGTTTGTCGTGTACCTCGGGAGCATCCTGACAACCACGCTGTGGCTCCAGGCCCTGGGTGGTCACGGCGAGGCGTCGGCGAGGTTCATTCTGGCGATCACGCTGTGGCTGTGGTTCACAGTGCTGTTCGCCAACTTCGCCGAGGCCATTGCGGAGGGCCGCAGCAAGGCACAGGCGGCGGCGTTGCGCAGCGTCAAGCGCGACGTGGTGGCCAAGAAACTCGAAAGGCCCAAGTACGGGCCACCGGCGATCCCGGTCAGTTCGGCGCAACTTCGGAAGGGCGACTTCTTTATGGTGGAGGCCAGGGATATGATCCCGGCCGACGGCGAAGTTGTCGAAGGCGTGGCCTCGGTCAATGAAAGTGCAATCACGGGCGAGTCGGCGCCGGTGATCCGCGAGGCAGGGGGCGATTTTTCGTCGGTGACCGGCGGAACGCAGGTGCTGTCTGACTGGCTCGTGGTCCGTGTCACTTCGGATCCCGGACACGCATTTCTAGATCGCATGATCGCGATGGTAGAGGGTGCGCGGCGCCAGAAGACGCCGAACGAGATCGCGCTGCTCATCCTGCTAGTAGGTTTTACTCTCATCTTCCTCAAGACTACCGCGACGCTGCTGCCGTTTTCGATCTACAGCGTCGAGGTGGCGAAGGCTGGAAGCCCCATCACCATCACTGTGCTCGTGGCACTGCTTGTTTGCCTGATCCCGACAACGATCGGAGGGTTGCTGTCGGCCATCGGGCTGGCCGGAATTGGCCGGATGCTGCGTGCGAACGTGATCGCGACCTCGGGCCGGGCGGTGGAGGCGGCAGGTGATGTGGACACGCTGCTGCTCGACAAGACTGGCACGATCACGCTCGGAAACCGCCAGGCAACCGGTTTTCTGCCGAAACGCGGGGTAACCGAGCGTGAGCTGGCCGATGCCGCGCAGCTTGCCTCGCTGGCAGACGAGACGCCGGAGGGTCGCAGCATTGTAGTGCTGGCCAAGCAGAAGTTCGGCCTGCGCGAACGCAACGTGAATGAGCTCGGTGCTACCTTTGTACACTTCAGTGCGAAGACCCGCATGAGCGGGGTCGACCTGGACGGCCGGCAAATCCGCAAGGGTGCTGCTGACGCCATCCGTACCTGGGTGGATGCCAAAGGCGGTGGCTACGCAGCCGATGTAGGCACGCTCGTAAGCGATGTCGCACGCCGCGGAAGTACCCCACTCGTGGTAGCGAGCGATAGCGAAATCCTGGGCGTGATCGAGCTCAAGGACATCGTAAAGGGGGGAATCAAGGAACGCTTCGCGGAGCTGCGCCGCATGGGCATCAAGACGGTGATGATTACCGGAGATAACAAGCTTACTGCCGCAGCCATCGCCGCCGAAGCCGGGGTTGATGATTTTCTGGCGGAGGCGACGCCAGAGGCAAAGCTCATGCTCATCCGCGAGCACCAGACGCAGGGGCGGCTCGTCGCGATGACCGGTGACGGCACCAACGATGCTCCGGCCCTGGCGCAGGCGGATGTCGCGGTCGCGATGAACACGGGTACCCAGGCGGCCAAGGAAGCCGGAAATATGGTGGATCTGGATTCTAATCCAACCAAGCTCATCGAGATCGTGGAAATTGGAAAGCAGCTGCTCATCACGCGCGGCGCACTGACGACATTTTCCATTTCTAACGTGTCGAAGTATTTCGCCATCATCCCGGCAGCGTTCGCGACTACCTATCCGGAACTCAACGCGCTCAATATCATGCATCTTGCGACGCCCGAGAGCGCGATCTTCTCCGCGGTGATTTTCAACGCGCTCATCATCATCGCACTGATTCCGCTGGCCCTTAAGGGTGTGCGCTATCGTGCTGTTGGCGCCGCTAGGCTTCTGCGCGATAACCTGCTGATCTACGGCATGGGTGGAGTCATTGCCCCATTCATCGGGATCAAGCTTATCGACATGATCCTGGTGCATCTAGGGCTCGCATAAAGGAGAAAACGATGTGGAACCATGTGAAATCTGGAATTTCGATGCTCGTATTTTTCACGATCCTTACCGGTCTCGCCTATCCTGCCCTGGTTACCGGCCTGGCGCAGGTGTTCTTTCCACGGCAGGCCAACGGCAGCCTGATCGTCAGAGAAGGGAACCCTATAGGGTCCAAGTTGATCGGACAGCCTTTTAGTGACCCGAAGTACTTCTGGGGCCGGCTGTCCGCGACGACACCCTATCCCTATAACGCAGCCAACTCGGGTGGCTCGAACCTCGGGCCGACGAATCCGGCGCTTTTGGACGAAGTAGCGGCCCGTATCAAGGCATTGCATGAGGCCGATCCGGGCAACCCTGCCCCGGTACCAGTCGATCTCGTAACGTCCTCAGCTAGCGGCCTCGACCCAGACATCAGTCCTGCGGCAGCGTACTATCAGGCAGCGCGGGTCGCGCGCGTGCGGCATCTGAACCTTGGCCGTGTACGCACGCTGATTTCCCAGCATATCACCAACCGGCAATTCGGGATTCTCGGAGAGCCGCGAGTGAACGTACTGAAGCTGAACCTGGCGCTTGATGCGATTCACTGAGCACCAGCCTGTCCCAATGGTGGTCGGTTTCGTCCGTTCTATGC
>VFSW01006217.1_pt1 | contig 17595 bp, 14 predicted proteins | sample 5358111 | NCBI WGS metagenome assembly VFSW01 (sample SAMN11554181, study PRJNA540505) | mine drainage metagenome | isolation source: sediment from site ElyBrook_90M | place: USA: Ely Copper Mine, Vershire, VT | collected 2017
TTGAGGTAACGATCCTGTTTGTCCCAGTGTCGGCCGGGCTGGAGCAGCTTGCTGCGTGCTGGGCAGACGACTGCGACCAGATCATCGTACGCTTGTGTCCGATCTGTAAGCGCGATTCGATTGTTGGGCAGGGGCATCGCCGCAAGCAGGTGCACGACGCGCATCACGACTGGATCGGGATTCGACGTGGCCGCTGCGCGAGCTGTGATACGACGCTTAAGGTATTCGCCTCGAAACCACTCGGACTCCCCACAATTGGATTACTTCCTGGACTTCCGGTCATCCGACCGGAACCTGCCTTTATATCTTGTGAAGGCCCGCCGTGAGGAGAGAGCCTCTCCATGATGAGCCTCCACAGCCTCTCCAGCAGTCGTGAACTTGCCGTGGTGCATAAAGGCTCCGCCCTGATTGTAAAAAACCCACAGCTTGCGCGTGATGAATTTGCAATTTCCGGCAAAGAATCCGGGTGATCCCGCTGGCTGGTTCTGGTCAGGAGGTTCACACTCCGGATCGGTCTTCGGATCGCTTGTCGCGCTGATGTCGTGCAGTCTCAAGTCTGTGTATGCGGGAACCCAAATGGCGCAATTCGCATTCGCTTGGAGCCTGGGCCCTGGCAATGCGTTCGCCTAAAGGCGAGGGGTTTACGGATCCCCCTATCGGGACTCTAAGAATGACTGGGCGCTGTTTTGCCCCTATGGAACGATGGAAACGACCACACTGTCTGCTTGCGCCCAGGCAGCTGCACCCTGGTGAGTAAATCGCCGGCTTGCATCGTCCCAGTGGAGGTTTGTGATGGAGCCTGCGCCCTTTTCATAGGCGTAGGTCGTGCCATCGTCAGAGAAGAGCGTGAAGTTGGCATCGGCGCCGGGATAAACGCGCACCTTTTCAATCGCCTGCTTCTGATGCGTGCTCTCCACCGCCCCACCCAGCGGGATGATTGACCCGGCGCGCACAAACAGCGGGATCGTATCAATGGGTGCCGCGACGGTAATGGTTTGTCCGCCCTTCACGCGTTCGTTGGTCCAGTAGTTGAACCAGTCGGCGCCCGCGGGCAGATAGACCGTGCGACTGGTTGCCCCCTGCTCCGTCACAGGAGCCACGAGGAACGCAGGGCCGAACATGTACTCGTCGCGCAGATCAGCCACCTTCGGGTCGTCGGGGAAATCCAACGGGAGCGCGCGCAGGAACGGCGCCCCGGTAATCCATGTCTGGTAGCCAAGCGAATAGATATAAGGCATCAACCGGTAGCGAAGACGAAGATATTTCTCCAGAATCGGCTCGGCCTGTTTGCCGTAAGACCAGACTTCGTTTGCCGCCCGGCTCCCATGGGTGCGGAAGATCGGCAGAAAGGCAGCATACTGGAACCAGCGGGTGTAGAGCTCAGGATAGTCGTCGTAGCCACCCACGTTCGCCCGGGCGTCGGTAGGATCAAGCAGCGGCGGATGGGCCGGATGGTGTTCCTTGGGGAGATACTGCCACCCGCCCGTGTCGTTGGACCAGTAGGTGATGCCGGATGCTGCGAAGTCCAGGCCGGTTGGAATCTGTCTGCGCAGTGTATCCCACGTCGGATAAATATCGGAGGACCAGACGATGGTTCCGTTGCGCTGCACTCCCAGGTAGGCATCGCGCGAGAGGATCAGGGCCCGCTTTCCGGGTTCATCCTTGCGAAAACCGTTGTAGAGCGCCGCGGTATGGAAGAGCGGATAGACGTTGAAGAACTGGGAGCCGGGGCCAATGTGGAAGTAGGAGCCGTTCGGGGGTAGATCGGGCTCAGTCTCGTCGGCCCACAGGGCGTCGAAGCCCTTGCTGAGGATTTGGTCGTGGATGGTCTTCCAGTACCACGCCGCGGCGTCAGGATTGGTGGTGTCAATATCGGACCCTGCTCGGTCATAGGGCTGTCCATCGATGGGCGTGCCATCGGCCAGGTGGATCAGCCAGCCATTCTTGAGCAGCTCCGCATAGTAGCGGTCATCCGGCACAAAGCGCGGCCACACGCTGATCATGGTTTCAAAACCCATTGCGTGGAGCTGCCTGTTCATGGCAGTTGGATCAGGCCAGTATTTCGGGTCCATATCCATCTGCCCCATCTTGGTGTAGTAAAACCAGTCCACGACCAGGACATCGGCGGGCAGGTGTCGGTCGCGGTAACCCTTGGCCACGGAAAGTAACTCTTCCTGGCTGGCATAGCGTTGCTTGCACTGGATGTACCCATACGCTGCCTTGGGCAACAGAGGCGTGGGGCCCGTCAGCAGCCGGTAACCCGCATAGATCTCATTCGCGTTGTCTCCCGCAATGACGAAAAACGAAATGCGATCGCCAATCTCGCTGGTCCAGCGCGTTTGCTCATTGAATCCCGGTTCAATCGTCGTCTTCGACGGGTTATCCCATATGAGCCCGTAGCCCTTGTTGCTCAACAGAAATGGCACGCAGAATGTGGGAGCGGCTGGCGCCGTGTAATCGGCCCAGCAACGTACAGGATGGCCGCGATGGTCAAGAAATCCCTCCTGGTTTTGCCCCAGGCCATAGTAGTGCTCATCGTCGGGCGAGGCGAAGGTGGCGCCGACGGTGTAGAACTCAGAGTCTGTCGGACGGCGGTCATGTTCCAGATCCGCTGTGCCGTCTTTGTGATTGGGCACCGCCTGCGACCAGCCCGTCAGTTCCAGAAGCTTTTTCCCGTCGGGGGTATGAAACGTAATGTGCGCTCCGGGCGTTGACCCGTTGAAATATTTGCTGATGTCTGCCTGCGTTTGCAGCAGCGGTGGGCCGGCGGGGCGTTCGCGATCCACCGAGACCACAATGCGCGCCGATCGGTAAAGGTCGGAATCCGAAGTTTGGTTTTCGGTCCAGCCCGCGGCATTGGGAGAAGCGACAAAGCCGTATCCCGGCGGCGCCAATGCCGGCTCGCGCTTCAGGCTCAGCGTCACCCGCAGAATATTGGGCGCGTAGGGTTCCAGCACAATGGTCTCGCCCTTGCGGTCAAGCTCTAATCGCGAGATCTGGCTTTGCGACTGTGCTTGACTAAAAGTTAAAGCGAGACACACGGCGACGGTGAATGCCAGGACTCTTGTATACCCTTTCATTATTTGCTCCGCCCGCTGCGCAACAGCATGAAAAAGCGCCGCGCAATGAGTGTAAACCGATTCACCACGTCAATCCCAACTGCGGCTGTTCTTAGCCTGTGGAGGGACGCTAGGATAAGTTGTGAAGTCAAACAGGCTGGTCTGGCAATCAAAGCTGGTGCTCCTCATGGTGTTGCCATTCGTGGCGGCCGATGTGGTGCTCCAGGGTCACTGGTGGGCCGTTCAGGCAATGCCGGTGGCCATCTGGACTTTCGCACTCAGCGCATTGTTGGGGATGGCAGCCTACCAGTCGCGCTCCGCCACTTCGGGCGGCATGGTCACCGGCGCCGCCATCACGGCGAGCCTGATGCTTTCAACAGCCACTGCGCCCTACCTGCCGTGGCGTACAGCGCTGTTTCCCGTGCTCACTCTTCTGGCGCTCACTTCCCTTGCCACCCGACTCGGCCGAGAGAAAAAAGAGCGCATGGGCACTGCGGAAAGCCGGCAAGGCCGAAAGGCTGCGCAGGTTGCGGCAAACCTGGGCATTGCGGCCATGGCCTCCAGCAGCGCGGCCCAGTCCTGGCTGATCAATCAGCCGTGGCTTCCGGTAGCGCGACAGGCGGCCTCGGTGCTGTTTGCAGCAGGACTTGCGGCCCTGGCCGAAGCTGCCGCTGACACCGTCTCCTCTGAGGTGGGGCAGGTGATGGGGGGCGAGCCTCGCATGCTCACCACTCTGCTCCGCGCTGCACCCGGCACGGATGGAGCCGTCACTCTGGCGGGAAGCATGGCAGGAGCAATTGCCGCCGGGCTGGTGTCGGCAACTGGGGCATTCGCCCTCCATGGCGGCTGGTTCCTGTTCGGAACCAGCTGGGCCGGCGGCGTGTTTGGGCTTTTCTTTGACAGCCTGCTTGGGGCGACCCTCGAACGGCGCGGCTGGCTGAACAACGACTCCGTCAATTTTCTCTCGACTGCGAGCGCTGCGGCCGCTGCGCTCGCCATCTTGGCGGTCCTGATGCGCCTCGCCGTGCTTTCATGAGCACGCGGTCCATCCTCACTCAAGGTGAAGTCGCCAGGCGGTATAGCTGAGAATCTCGTGCAGGATACGATCCGTCTCAGAAACATTCGCCTCCACCGGGACCCGCGCACGTGGCGATGTCAGCACGTCAAGACCGTTCGCTGCGCATATCTCATGGATACGGAAGAGGTGTGAGCCATCGCTCACCACAACCAGTCGGCGGAAGCCATTGGTTCGCGCTATGACGGCGACACGCCGTGCGGATTCAGCCGTGCTGCGGCTATGAGTCTCCGCAATGATGGCAGACTCGGGTACGCCGGAGGCCATCAGGTACTCACGACCTACTCCGCCCTCGGAATACTGGTCACCGCCGTCGCCGCCAAGCGTGATAATCAGGGGAGCAATTCCGCGATTGTAGAGGTCTTCCGCGTGATCGAGTCGGGCGCGATAGACCGGAGAAGGCCGGCCCGCATACTCCGCTGCGCCGAACACGGCAATCGCATCCGCGGGCGCTGCCTGATCCGCAGCCGCATAGCGCTCAATCTGCGCGTAGACCCAGCGGCACCAACCTGCACAGCCGGCTGCCAATATCAGAAGAAGTACCAGGAGAACACGCAGCATCCATCGCGGTCGATCCAGCCTGGACTTCTCCTTCATGCGATTACCCTACCGCTGCAGAACCATGACGATCTCGTGCGTTGGTATAGCGCCTTCTCGCAGAATCTCCCAGCGCCCCGGACCCAGCGACAGATCCACAATGGTGGTTGGCATCGAACGCCCTGTGGGGCCGCCGTCGATGATGAGAGGAATCCTGTCGCCAATCTGGTCGCGTACACAAGCGGCGTGGGTACACTCTGAAGCACCTTGCAGGTTAGCGGAGGTTGCTGTGATCGGCAGCCCGAAGCGCTCGACCACAGCACGCGGGATGGCAGCGTCGGGAACCCGCAGTGCCACATTCCCGGTGTTGGCTGTGGAACGTAGTGGAAGCTTGGTGCCAGCACGCACAATGATCGTCAACGGACCTGGCCAGAACCGGTCTGCCAGCTTATCGAGCATCGGATCGGTATCGCGGGCCAGCTCGTAGGCCTGGGCAAGACCGGAGATCAAAAGCGACAGCGGCTTATGCTTTTGCCGCGTCTTGATCCGGTAGATACTCTCAACGGCGTGCAGGTTCACCGGATCTACGGCCAGGCCATAGAAAGTGTCTGTGGGCAAAGCAACTACATCGCCTTTGCGCAGACAGGATGCAATATATTCGATCCGGTCCGGTTGGGGTTCATCGGGATGGACACGCAATATCTCTGCGGACAAGAAGGCCTACCTCGGTTCCCGAATTGCTGACGCCACAAAATCGGAAGCTAACACAGCACCTGCGAGGGCGCAAGTCGCACACAGACGGCTCGCGGTCCGCAAAGCATGAAAACAGCTTAGAATCGGCTAAGAGACTAAGACGGTTCACACAGATGCCTGTTCGCATTGTACAGAGTAAGCAGAATAGCCGCTTGAAGCAATTGCGCCAGGCACTGGCGCATCCTGGCCGCGACGCGGAAGGTCTGGCAGGCATCGAAGGGCCAAATCTACTCATCGAAGCCCTGCACGCTGGGTTGCGTTTGGAATGCGTGTTTGTGGCGCAGATCACCAGTCACCTGCTGGATGGATTGGATATCCCCGCCGACTGCGACGTGCTGCTGTTGCCCCCGGAGTTGCTGGCCTCTGCCCTGACAACGGAATCGCCCCAGCCGGTTGCAGCGCTGGTCAAACCACCGGCTTGGACCTGGGAGCATTTGATGGACGGCCGCCCACCGTCCGTGCCGCTGATTGTGGTGCTGGCCGGCTTGCAGGACCCCGGAAATCTCGGCACCGTTCTGCGCTCTGCGGAGGCCTTTGGCGCCACAGGCGTCGTGAGTTTGCCGGGAACCGTGACCGCCTGGAATCCTAAAGCCATCCGCGCTTCGGCTGGAAGCGTCTTCCGCGTCCCACTCCTCGCGGCCAATGCGGATGAGTGTTTCGCCCGGTTGCGGAAAACCGGCCTCAAGGTGCTTGCTACCGCCGTCCGCGGAGCCGAGCCGGCAGATTCAGTGGACATGACTGGACCTGTTGCTTTTCTGATTGGGAATGAGGGCAACGGCCTTCCGGCAGATCTGGCTGCCCGCGCAGATGGTGAGGTGACGATTCCCTGCCCCGGCCCGGTAGAAAGCCTGAACGCCTCTGTCGCAGCGGGCGTATTGCTCTACGAAGCGTCGCGCCAGCGAAGGGACAACCAATGAGCCTCTTTGACGGTGAACCGGAAGGCCCAAAGGGTACGCCCCGCAGCGCGCCACTGGCAGAGCGCATGCGCCCACGCACCCTGCAGGAGTACAGCGGCCAGGAACATCTGCTTGGACCTGGCAAGCCGCTGAGGGTCCAGATTGAGAGCGACGGGCCTGACTCCATGATTTCAGGGTCTATGATCTTGTGGGGCCCGCCGGGAGTGGGTAAAACAACCCTGGCCAAAATCATCGCCGAGACGACCCGCGCCAACTTCATCGAATTCTCGGCAGTCACCAGCGGCATTAGAGAAATCAAGCAGGTGATGGCGACAGCCGCGCATGCTGCCGAATTGCACTCACGCACCATCCTCTTCGTGGATGAGATCCATCGCTTCAATAAAGCGCAGCAGGACGCATTTCTCCCCTACGTGGAGCGTGGGACGATTCGGCTGATCGGCGCAACCACCGAGAATCCATCGTTTGAAATCATCTCGGCACTGCTCTCCCGGTGCCGGGTTTATGTACTGCAGCCGCTCAGCGAGGATCGCCTCGTAGCGCTTCTTCGCCGAGCCATGGAGGACAATGAGCGCGGGCTTGGTTCGCTCGGGCTCAAGGTAGACGACGACGCACTGGCGTTGATCGCCAGCTATTCCAGCGGCGATTGCCGCAGCGCTTACAACACACTGGAGGTGGCCGCGCAATTGGCCGGCGGCGGTACGAAGCATATAGACCGCGCGCTGGCGACCGAGGCCATCCAACAACGAGTGTTGATGTATGACAAGGGCGGCGAGGAGCATTACAACCTGATCTCGGCCTTGCACAAGAGCGTGCGCAACAGTGACCCCGATGCCGCACTCTACTGGCTGGCGCGCATGTTCGCCGCCGGAGAAGACCCGCTCTACCTCGCCCGCCGCGTCGTTCGCATGGCTGTCGAGGACATCGGCCTGGCCGCGCCGGAGGCACTGAATCTATGCCTCTCGGCCAAGGAAACGATGGACTTTCTGGGCTCGCCGGAAGGCGACCTGGCACTGGCCGAGGCCGTGGTCTACCTGTCGCTGGCGCCCAAATCGAACTCGGTCTACACCGCCTACGGCGCCGTGCAGCAGGAGATCGAACACACGCGCCAGGAGCCTGTCCCGCTGCACCTGCGCAACGCGCCGACTCGGCTGATGAAGGAATTGGACTACGGCAAGGGCTACCGTTACGCCCACGACGAAGTCGGCCGCGTCGCCGACATGGATTGCCTGCCGGATTCGCTCAAGGGACGCACCTATTACCAGCCCACCCAGGAAGGCCGCGAGAAGCTGCTCGCGCAGCGCATGGAAGAGATTCGTCGCATTAGGAAAACTAAGCGCGGCGGATGAGTCAGCGCGCCTGAGACAGGGCTGTTCGCGGAAGGTTGGCCAGCGCACTCGTCACAATGCCAGGCGTCAGCACCTCAGGTAGCACCTGCGGGCTGCTTTGCCCCGGAACGTAGAGCACGTAGGTCGGCACACCGTCGCGGCCCAGCGAGGCCAGGGCACGTGCTATCGCTTCATCATGCTGGGTCCAGTCGGCACGCAGCAGCGCCACATGCCCATTGGCAAAGGCCCTCTGCACTTCGGGCTGCTCCAGGGCAATTCTTTCATTCACCTGGCAGCTCAGGCACCAGCCTGCGGTAAAGTCCACAAAAACCGGACGCCCCTCCGCTTGATAGCGGTTCACGGCCTCGGCCGACCATGGCTCCCAACCCTCATGGGTCTGGGCCGAAGCAGCAGAGCCCGCTGCGACCATGAGTTTTGCAGGCGCGACCAGGCCAAGGACAACTACCCCTGCCAGGATCGCCACCGCAACCCAGGTAGCCCAGCGCTTTGCCGGCCACCTGCCCAGAAACCAGCCGGCGATCGCCAGCAGCAGAAAACTCACCAGCAGCGCAGCCAGCATGGCAGCGCCATAGGCCTGAGCCAGCACCCACGCAAGCCAGATGACGGTGGCGAAGATGGGGACGGAGACGGCTTGCTTCAAAACCTCCATCCAGGCGCCCGGTCGCGGCAGTACCCGCGTCCAGGCAGGCTGTAGCGTAAGAGCAACATAGGGTGTTGCCAGTCCAAGAGCCAGGGCCGTGAAGATGGCGAACGTGACAGCCGGCGAGTGTCCAAGCGCATAGCCGATGGCTGGGCCCATCAAAGGCGCGGTGCATGGAGTCGCTACGATCACCGCCAGCACGCCTGTGAAAAAGCTGCCCGTGTAGCCCTGTTTTGCGGCAAGCGAGCCCCCTGCGCTGGTCAGGGTCAGGCCGATCTCAAACTGCCCGGCCAGCGACAGCCCCAGAAAAAACAGCAGCCCCGCCATCAGCGCCAGAAATACCGGCGATTGGAACTGAAATCCCCAGCCCAGCACGGATCCTGCCGCACGCAGCCCCAGCAGCACGCCTACCAGCACCCAGAACGAGACCAGAATTCCCCCGGCGTATACAAACCCATGCGCCCGCAACCTGCCCCGCTCCTCGCTGCCGGATTGCACCAGCGCCAGTCCCTTGAGGAACAGCACCGGAAAGACACAGGGCATCAGGTTGAGAAGCAACCCTCCAAGAAACGCCAAAATTGCGGTCCTGAGCAGAACAAGCAGTGAGGACTGCGGCACAGATACCGGCAGTGACTGGGCGGCTGCCGCCGTGTTGCCGGTTCCGGAAGCTGCGGCAGCAGGCGCGGCCGCAGCAATGGAGGTCGTGGCAGGCGCCAGCGTAGAGGCCAGCGACCCGCCCCCCACCACCTTTCCCGGCATCGCGACGATCTCGAAAGCGCGTCCACCGGAGAGCTCCAGCACCCCCCGCAACTGTGCGGGATTTTCCGCCAGGCTCGAGTCTTTCTTCAGGCTGAGGACAACACCCTTGGCCGTGGATACCAGGCCCTCAGGTGCTGGATTATCGAGGATGCCCTGGTCCTCCGGGAAAAATGCGGCAGCGTTCTCCCGCTGCCCGGTTTCCACTCCGAGTCGAAAGCCCCCTTGAGAGGTCTGAAATTCCGCTTTGAAGCGGCCAGGCATTGGCTTTGGAAGCTGCGCCGCAAATCGGCTGTAGATGGCCGATTCCGATGGCAGGGTCACTACCTTGCCCGGATGCGCTGCTACCTCCCGGCTCACCTCCAGCTCTGCTTTACCCGGAATGCAGGTCGCCTTACAGACCAGCCAGCTCACCTTGGCGTGAAGGGACGCAGCACCGGTCTTCGCCCCGTTGGCAACGTTCAAGGTGAACGGGAACAGCACCTCATTCTCGTACCCAAAGTCCATCAGCGGGCCAAGGGGCAGGCGCTTCGGCGCAGGAAATTCAAGTGCTCCTGCGGTGATGCCCTCCGGCAGAGTCCAATGCAGCTTCGGAGGCTCCCCGGCATCGCCCGCGTTCTTCCAGTAAACATGCCACCCAGGCTCGATCTTGAAGTAGAGCCCGGCATGGGCCGCCTCTCCCCTGCTCAGCGTCTGCGGCAGAACCATCAACTGCACCTGCACATGGGGCGCAGTCGCCGCATCGGACGCCGCCAGCACAGGCAGCCCGGAGCCCAGCAGAATGAAAGGAGCGAGAATCAGGAATACAAGGCGCATGGGGACAGATTGTCTCTCTAATTGGACGTTCCTTGACGGATGTTGGTCGCGAAGAATTGTGACTCGGAATCACCTTCCCGCGGCCCCGCAAGGCGATCAGTGCCTGTTCAAACTACCCGGACGCCGTCCGCTTCGTGTGAAAAGGCCCTGACTAGCCGCGCGGGACTTCAAACTGACCCTGAGATCCGAGCGTGCTCCCGAAAGATGCAATCATTCTGGACGCATTTCACCCCGGCAGCCCGCGCGCGCGAAACTGCCTCCTCGTGGATCACCTCGTCCTGCAGCCAGAGGTAGGGAATGCCGAGCCGAATCACGTCGTCCACGATGGCTGGGACATGCTCCGGAGCACGAAAAACGTCCACCAGATCGATGCTGGCCCCCGTCTCGCTCTTTGCTGCGGCCTGCGCCGTGTCAAGATCCGGATAGCACCGCAGGCCCGCAATCTCGCTCAGTGCAGGGTTCACCGGCAGCACGCGATACCCGTGATCCGCAAGGTAGCGCCCGACGTTATGGCTGGCGCGCCAGGGTTTGTCGCTCATGCCCATCACGGCGATGGTGCGCGCCGTGCCCAGCATCTCTCGTATGACTGCAGGATCGTTGCCCATGACTCTCTGCTCGCTCTCCTCGCGCTATACGTCAAGATCGTCGTCCGCTGACGCCGGCACCGCCGTGCCCCGGCGCTTTGCCAGCAGATACCCGCGCAGAAACGGCTCTAGATAACCATCCAGAACTTTGTCCACGTCGCCCACCTCCACCTTGGTCCGGTGGTCTTTGGCAATGCGGTAAGGCTGCAGCACGTAAGACCGAATCTGTGAGCCAAAGTTGATCTCCAGCTTCGAGTCTTCCAGCTTCTTGCTCACGGCGCGCTTCTTTTCCAGCTCGTACTCATAGATCCGGGACCGCAGCATCTTCATCGCCTTCTCGCGATTCTTGTGCTGCGACCGTTCATTCTGGCATTGCACCACGATCCCCGTCGGCAGATGGGTCATGCGCACCGCCGAGTCGGTTGTGTTCACGTGCTGTCCACCCTTGCCGCCCGATCGGTAGGTGTCAATGCGCAGGTCTTCCAGCTTCACGTCCACCTGGATCGTGTCGTCGATCTCCGGCGAAACATACACCGACGCAAATGAGGTGTGGCGGCGCTTGGCGGAGTCGAAGGGTGAGATGCGTACCAGCCGATGCACGCCGCTCTCACCGGCCAGCAGACCAAACGCATACTCGCCGGTGATGGTGAAGGTGGCGGACTTGATGCCGGCCTCTTCGCCATCCTGATAGTCGTTCATCTCCGTCTTGAAGCCCTGCTGCTCAGCCCAGCGCAGATACATGCGGAGCAGCATCTCGGCCCAATCCTGGCTCTCGGTGCCGCCCGCGCCGGGGTGGACGGTGACAATTGCATTCAGCGCGTCAGCCTCGCCGTTGAGCATCGTCCGCGCCTCAAGTTCCTCGGCAAATGCGGATAGGGCCTTGATGTCGCGCTCAAGGTCGGCCAGCACTTCTTCGCCTTCGCGAGCCAACTCAAAGTAGGCCTCAATGTCGCTGGTGCGGCGCACCAGTTCCTCGTCATCGGCCACCAGCGATTCCAATCGCTTGCGGTCCCGCATCAGTGGTTTGCTGGCTGCCGGATTGTTCCAGAGGGCTGGATCGGCAAGTCGGGCTTCTATGTCGGCGAGTTCCCTGCGGATGCGAGCAGGGTCAAAGATACTCCCGCAGGTCGCGGACTTGGTCGCGCACGGGAGCATAGGCGAATTCTAGATCATTCAATGACACGGTTTGCTCTCAAAACCTGGCTTTGATTTGAAGTTGCGGCCGAAGGCTGGCCCGCAAGGCCCAGCCAACAATGCCTGATGCAAGTATGGCACATGCCCACGCAAATACATCGCCGTGGGCGGTGTAGAAGGTCACTTCGTCTCGAAATCCATACGCGGCGGGTAATGCGTCTACCACGTGCCGGGCAATGCTCGAACGCACTCGGCCATAGGGGTCGATCACCGCCGTCACGCCGCTGTTCGTATCCCGCAGCAGCCAGCGCCGGTTTTCGATGGCCCGCATACGCGCCATATTTAGATGCTGCCAGGGAGCGCTTGTATCGCCGTACCAGCCGTCGTCGCTGATGTTCACAAGCACTTCAGCGCCGAGCTGCGCGAACTCGCGCACCTCATCGGCAAAGACTGCCTCGTAGCAGATAAACACTCCATAGCGGTGCCGATCCAGCCGAAAAACCTTGCGCTCGTTGCCCCGTGTGAACTCCGATACCCGGCCCGTAAGCTTGCGGGCAAAAAAAAGCAAATTCCTGAAAGGAACAAACTCACCGAAGGGAACCAGATGAATCTTGTCGTAACGTCCTACACGCGACCCGTCCGCACCCACTACCAGCGCGGAGTTGTAATCGCGCCAGACCTGATCCTCCTCTGAGAAATCCGTGCCGATCGCGCCCACAACAAGCGGCGCCTGCAGATTGCGGGCAATCGAAATGAGCGCCCTCTGCAGCCGCGCGTCTCCTTCAAGAAAAGGCGCGGGCGACTCTGGCCAAACGACCAGGTCAGGATGAACCGGCCGCGACGCGCAGTCGAACTCCGCATTGGGAGCGCCCGTCTGGGGGATCCCGGCAATATAGGCCTTGCAAGGCTGTTGGGCCATTCGGGTGAAATCAGCAATATGACGATCCCACTCCGCTCCCGGCCATGCGCTGTCAATCCCTACATCAAGGTTGGGTTGAATGAGCATTGCGGTTGCCGTCGTCCCCGGTTGAGGCGGATGCATCAGAACTCCCCCGGTTCCACCCATCGCCAGCAACGCGCCGGCAATTCCCGCTCGCAGACGCTTCCGGGCCTGTTGAAGCACCACTCCGCCCGCGAGAAGCACATTGACGGAAACTAGGATGAAGCTGATGCCATAGACTCCGGTCCAGGGCGCTAGCTGATTCACAAGTGCATTGTCCACCTGCGAATAACCCAGCTGGTCCCACGGAACGCTCGTGATGCGCGCGGCGGCAAGCTCAAGCGCGGTCCACAAAATCGGCGCTGCGGCCAGCGCCAGGCCTGTGCTGCCGGTGGTCCGGCGCACCAGCATGACGCTGAATCCAAAGAGACCGAAGTACAGCCCCAACACCAGGCTGAAGCCGACCAGCAGCAGTGATGGAGCCAGAAGCGGCATATCGCCGTACCGGCTCATGGTGTCACGAATCCAGTAACAGTTCCCGCAATACCACAGAACGCCGCAGAGGTAAGAGAGCAGGAATGCGCGGCGAAAAGGCCTGGGCGGGTCTGCAGACGTGCGCGACAGAATCGCGGTCAACAGCGGAACAAGCCCTATCCAGGCAAAAACGCTGCGCCAGGGAGGCATTGGCCCGGCCAGCGGAAACGGCAGCTCCAGCAGGCCGGCCGAAAGGACAGCCATCGCCCATACCTTCCACGAATCAGTTCGCATACAGGGGCGAGTTTATAGCATCCCGCAGCGAATGCGTTCCCAGGATTTCAGCCCCCCGTAAAGATGGGGATCGCCTGGCCAAAGATAGAAGGGTTGGCGCATAGTTTGTAACGGGAAATGGGATGGGCAAATTGCGGGATGAGGCGCTTTTTTCCCGCGCAGGACCGAGGGAATTGGACTGGGAACAGCTACAATAGGAAACATGCAACTGGCCATCCTGGGAATCCGAACGCTGGAGATCATGTTTTTCGTCGGCCTGGCTGGCTCGGCAGTGGTCGTGCTCATCAGTTTTGTAGAAGATGCCAAAGAGCTTTTTGGGGACGAATAGCGCGTGTAGCACCAACAGAAAGATCATCCTCTCTGCGGTATTTTATTTCCATTGACTATCGATTCGTTCGGCAATAGACTCAGCCAAGGGCGGACGGCAGATTCGCTCTCTGGACTCTGAACGGCCGATTTTAGTACTGGCATATTCGTGATGGCATCCACTAGAACGACCGTAGCCCCACCTTCCGACCGCGTCCGACTGATCGTGGCATCCTCCGTGATGCTCACCTTTATCTCCTTCTGGCGGGCGGCTGCGATTGTTCTCAACGATCTGGGGTCCTCGGCCTTTTACGCCGGCGGCATTGCTGAGCAGGCTGTCGGTGCATCCGCCCCGTGGTTCATCCTCGGCATCATGCTCTTCAGCTTTGCGGTGCGCGCCGTGTACGTGGAAAGCTGTTCCATGTTTACGCGCGGCGGGGTTTACCGCGTGGTCAAGGAGGCCTTGGGCGGCACCTTTGCCAAGCTGAGCGTATCGGCCCTCATGTTCGATTACATCCTTACAGGGCCGATCTCCGGCGTGTCAGCCGGGCAATACATTACTGGAATGATGAATGAGCTGATGGTCGTCGCGGCGCAGAGCCACTGGCTTCCTCCCGCTCTGATGGATGCCCACAACAACCCATTCCAGTTCGATATGAATTCCACCGCCGCGGTCTTTGCGGCAGCAGTCACAATCTATTACTGGTGGCAAAACATCAAGGGTATCGAAGAGTCCAGCGACAAGGCTCTTCGCGTCATGCAGATCACCACCGTGATGGTGGTGATCCTGTTTTTTTGGGGCGGCTATTCGCTCATCGTGCGCGGCGTGCACTTGCCTCCGCTCCCCACTCCGGTCAACCTCAAATTCAGCAGCGACGCTCTCGGCTTCCTGAGAGGCACGCGATTGGTGCCTCTCTTCGGACTCTTCGGCATCTTGATGGCCTTCGGCCACTCCATCCTTGCCATGAGCGGCGAGGAAAGCCTGGCACAGGTCAACCGTGAGATTCAGCATCCAAAGCTGAAGAACCTCAAGCGTGCGGCGATCGTAATCGCCATCTACAGCCTGATCTTCACAGGCGGCGCTACGCTTTTGGCCTCCATGCTGATTCCTACGTGGCAGCGCACACACATTTATCAGGACAATCTCATCGCCGGCCTCGCCATGTACATGGTCGGTCCCGTCTTCTGGCGCATCGCCTTCCGTATCTTCGTAGTGTTCGTCGGTTTCCTCATTCTCTCGGGCGCCATCAACACGTCGATGATCGGATCGACCGGCGTGCTGATGAGAGTCGCCGAAGACGGCGTGCTGACCGACTGGTTTCGCAAGCCCCATCCACGCTTCGGCACCAGTCATCGCATCGTCAATCTCGTCTTTGGCCTGCAGATGTTTACCATCCTCGTCACCAGGGGCAACGTCATCACCCTGGGCGAGGCCTATGCGTTCGGCGTGATCTGGTCCTTCACCTTCAACAGTCTCGCCATGCTGGTCCTGCGCTGGAAGTACCACGGTGAACGCGGCTGGAAGGTTCCTCCCAACATCACGATCCGTAACACCGAGATCCCCGTGGGACTGATCTCTGTGTTCCTCGTCCTGCTCTCCACGGCCATCGTGAATCTCTTTACCAAATCGATTGCAACCGTCAGCGGCATCGCTTTCGCAGCTGCCTTCTTCGTCATTTTCAGCATCTCGGAGCGGGAGAACCTGCGTAAGCACGCCCTCACCGCTCGCCAGATGAAGGATCACTTCCAACTGGAACACCAGGACACTATCAGCATGGAGTCCGTGGCCATCCGTCCCGGAAGTGTGCTGGTAACGATGCACGATGCTGCCAATCCCGCTGCCTTGAAGTGGGTGCTGGCTCGCACCAAAACCGAGGATCGCGACGTCGTTGTCTTGAGTGTGCGCCTGATGGGCGTGGGCGGACCGGAATATTTGAGCGCAGAGCAGCAGAGCTTCAGCGAGCATGAGCAGATGCTTTTCACCAAGGCTGTTTCAGTAGCTGAAAGCTTTGGCAAGAAAGTCTCTCTGTTGGTCATTCCTGCCGGCGACGTGTTCGCGGCGCTTGTACAGGGCGCAAACTCCCTGGAGGTCGAATCGGTTGTCTCTGGACTCTCCAGTTCAATGACCGCAGAGGATCAGGCATTCCATCTCGGTCAGGCATGGGAAGCGCTGCCGGAACCCAAGCGGCAGTTCAATTTCTATGTCATCTCGCCCAATGGCGAAGCCAAGTTCTTTTACATTGGGCCTCATGCGCCTGCTCTCAGTCCGGATGATGTGCAGCTGGTTCATAGACTCTGGCTTAACATGCGGCGGGATCCCTCCGTCCAGGACTTACACCATAGTGACATCATCACCTATGCACTGACGCGCCTGGCTGGCCAGTATGCGCGCGAAAAGGTTGAGATTCTTCGCGACCTGCGCAATTATCGCGCCGCTGAAGCACCTGGCATGCGTCTCGGTGGTACCGAGTTTTCAGGCATTCACGGTGGCCCTCCGCCACCTGACCAACCTCAGTTGCCTGGCAAGCCGTCGCGCGGAATTTAGGCGGCCGCAACATCATCACCATTCGCTGAATGGCGCTGGGAAGCCCTTCGCAGTGCGAAGGACCACTCTGCATCCACTTACTACTGGCATCCCTGACCCGCGTTCCAGATGCAAAGGCCGCCTTCCTAAGTAACCCTGTTATTTGGAGATCAATAGCTCTTCCCATAAAAGCACCTGGCGACTGCCTCTTCCCTGTCTTGCCCCGGGGCTGAACACCTTTCGTTACCAATTAAGAAAATCAGACTCTCCGCAAGTTGATCGGGCCTAAGTCAATCTAAGCATTTCAGCTTAAGAACGATAATTTTTTGTTTGTAAAATAGTCTATAGTTGCGTATGCTGGCACCTAGAATGAGCGGTTGCCCACTGGTGGTTATTCTGTCAAGTAGGCTAGGGGACATTACCACTCAAAAGTTGCACGAGGAGGAGCCGTGGGAGTTTCAGAGATTCTGGCACAGATAGACCGTGAGATTGCTCAGTTGCAGCAGGCGCGCGCATTGTTGGGAGGTACTGCTGCGACAAAGACACGGAAGGCTGCTGTTCACGCAGGTAAAGGGGTCGCCAAAAAGAAGAGAAATCTTACGCCAGAGGGGCGGAAGCGTATTGCCGAGGCGGTAAAGCGGCGCTGGGCAGAACAAAAGAAAGCTGCCGCCGGCAAATAGCATCGGTTGAGGCAAAAGAGAAGAGGGTCGGCGATTGCGTCGGCCCTCTTCTCTTTTACAAAACGATCGGTGGATGTGGTGAATTTAGATCGCCTCGCCTGGCTCCACCCTGGCCACGTGAATGCTGCCATCGACCAGCGCAGCAAGCTCCTCCGGCGTTCCTTTGAGCGGCGGAAACGTGCCAAAATGCAGCGGAAGGATAACTTTTGGAGCAAGCAGCTTTGCAGCAAACGCAGCTTCTTTGGGGCCCATCGTAAAGTGCCCACCTATCGGCAGCATCGCCACCGACGGGTGATAGAGATCAGCAATCAGCTTCATGTCGCTGAACACAGCCGTGTCTCCTGCGTGATAAAGCACTGAACCATCCCCGAGTGACAGGACGAACCCCGCAGCTACTCCCACGTAATGCGTCCCGTGCTCGTCCTCCGCACCCGCAGAGTGTTTGGCCTCCACCATGGTTGCGGTAACTTCCTCCAATTGCACCGTCCCGCCCAGGTTCATGCCGATGGTGTTTGCCACACCTTTTCCGGCAACAAAGGCTGCCAGTTCATAGACTGCTACAACCGTGGAGTCATGCTTCAGAGCTACCGGCACCGCGTCCGAGATATGGTCTCCGTGACCGTGGGTCAGCAGAATGTAATGTATCTTTGCAGGCAACTCGAAGTCTGCCGGGTATTTTGGATTGTGTGCGATAAATGGATCAATTAATAGGTTCGTCCCTTTGGCGGTCTGCACCAGGACAGTAGAATGCCCCAGCCAG
>VFSW01006218.1_pt1 | contig 17595 bp, 18 predicted proteins | sample 5358111 | NCBI WGS metagenome assembly VFSW01 (sample SAMN11554181, study PRJNA540505) | mine drainage metagenome | isolation source: sediment from site ElyBrook_90M | place: USA: Ely Copper Mine, Vershire, VT | collected 2017
TTTGCGCAGCGTCTCGTGGCCGAGGGCAAAGCCGAGGGCCGCACGGAGGGCCGCACGGAGGGCCGCACGGAGGGCGAGGCCGCGGCGCTGCTGCGCATCTGCGCCCGTCGTGGGCTGGCGCTCACCGACGCGCAGCAGGCGCAGGTGCGGGTCTGTACCGACCTTGCCGCGTTCGATCGCTGGCTCGATCGTGCGCTGACGGCTGTGTGCGCGGACGACGTGTTCCGTGACGATGGGGGGCGGTAGCGCGGCAGAGCTTCGCGAGCGCGCCACGGAAACGCGGAGCTTGTCCCTCGTTGTGGCAATTCCCGATCAACGCGCCCTGGGGCGGAGTCTGCCGCGCCCGAACCGGCCCGCGGGCGTCACGGACGTACGAGCGCTGTGGAAGCCCTGCTGGCCGAGCGCCCCGCTGTCGGGACGCTCGCCGGGATAGGTCACGGGCAGAGGTTGGTTGTCATGTTGCACATACCCGTCGCGCACGCCGTGCCCGACGTGCAACACGGCTGCCCACTGGCCCCGCAGCACACACCCGCCACGCAGGATGTTCCCGTTCCGGTGCACACTGTTCCGCACGCGCCGCAGTTGCTGCTGTCGGTCGTTGTATTGACGCAGGTGGCCGATGTGCTCGTCCCGCACGTCGTGGGAAATCCGGCCGGACAGGTACACGTCCCGCTTGTGCACATCGAACCGTTGGCGCACAGCGTCCCGCCGCAGCACGAGAAGCCCGGCGCGCCACAGGCGGCAAGGCAGCCGTAACCGCCGGGGCTGCCACTATTGGCGGTGCATGTGAGGCTGGGGGCGACCGAGACGTTGCACACGTTCGTGCAGGTGCCGCAGTGGGTGTTGAGCGACAGGTCGGCCTCGCAGCCATCGGACGCGATGCCGTTGCAGTCCGCAAAGCCCGCGTTGCACACAAACGCACAGGTGCTCGAAAGGCACACCGCAGCTTGATGCGCAGCCGGGGAGCAGACGTGCCCGCACGACCCACAGTTGGAGGGGTCGTTGGCGTAATCCACGCACGCCCCGGAACAGAGCGTGGTAGGCGATCCGCAGGTGGTGGTGCAGAGCCCCCCAAAGCACGCCTGCCCGCCGGGGCAGCCATGGCCGCACGCCCCGCAGTTGGTGTTATCCGTGTTTCCATTGACCTCGCAGCCGTCCGACGCGCTGTGGTCGCAATCGAAGTACCCCGCGCTGCATGACGAGATGGTGCAGGCACTGGCCGTGCACGCCGCCGTGGCGTTGGCAAGGGAGCAGGCGTGGCCGCATGCGCCGCAGTCCGCGGTGGTGCTTGCAAGGCTGGTCTCGCAACCGTTGGACGCGATGCCGTCGCAGTCGCCAAAACCCGCGGAGCAGGTGCCGACGGTGCATGCAGAGGACACGCACCCATCCGCGGTGGTGTGGGTCAGGGCGCACACCGTACCGCACGCGCTGCAGTTGGAGGGGTCGTTGGAGGTGTTGGCGCAGTACCCCGAGCATGTGGTGAGCGGCGACGCGCAGGTGGTGGTGCACGCACCCCCGGAGCACACCGTGCCCGCGGCGCATGTGTGGCCACACGCCCCGCAGTTGGCGTTGTCAGACTGCAAGCTCGCTTCGCAGCCATCCGCTGCGGAGTGGTTGCAGTCGGCAAAGCCCGTGTTGCAAGAGGCGATGCCGCAGGCGCCCGCAGTGCAGCTCGAAGAGGCGTTGGCGAGGGCGCACGCGCGGCCGCAGGCGCCGCAGTCCGCGAGGGTGGTATTGAGGTTGGTCTCGCAGCCGTTGCCCGCAATGCCGTCGCAGTCGCCATAGCCCGCTGCGCAGGTGATGATGGTGCAGAGTCGGGCGCTGCATCCGTCGGTGCTTACGTGGGCCAGCGCGCAGACGCTCCCGCACGATCCGCAGTTGGCCGGGTCGATGGCGATGTTGGCGCAGTACTGCGACGGCGCCGTCCCACAGGTGGAGAGGGGCGACGCACAGGTGGTGGAGCACGTTCCGCGAGAACAGAAGGTGCCCGCGGCGCAGGCCATTCCACACGCGCCGCAGTTGCTGCTGTCGGTCTGGGTGTTGACCTCGCAGCCGTCCGCCGCGGTGTGGTTGCAATCCGCGTAGCCGGTTCCGCACGTGGTGATGGCACACACGCCCGCGGTGCACGTAGACGACGCGTCGGCGAGAACACACCCATGCCCGCACACCCCGCAGTTGGTGCTATCCGTCAGCGTGTTGACACAGACTCCGCCGCAAAAGGTCTGACCCGTTGGGCAGACACACGCTCCGGCCACGCAGCTCTGGCCGCCCATGCACGCCACGCCGCAGGCCCCACAGTTGCCGCTGTCGGTCTGCAGGTTCGCTTCGCACCCGTCAGACTGCCGATGGTTGCAGTCGCCCGTGTTGGTCGCGCACGCAATGATAATGCACGTACTGGCGTTGCAGCCGTTGGTCACAACGTTGGTCCCTGTGCACGAATGACTACACGTCCCGCAGTTTGCAGGGTCGTTGGATGTGTTGGCGCAGTATTGCGACGGCGCCGTCCCACAGGTCGTGAGGGGCGACGCGCAAGTGGCCGTGCAAGATCCCATGGAGCACACCTGCCCGGCTCCGCACGCATGACTACAGGCCCCGCAGTTTCCGCTGTCGGTCTGTGTGTTGACTTCGCATCCGTCGGCCGCGGTGCCGTCGCAATCCGCGTAGCCCCCGTTGCAGGTTGTCACATGGCACGTCGACACCGAGCACGTAGAAACCGCGTTGGCGAGATGGCACGCCGCGCCGCAGGCGCCACAGTTGGGGGTGCTGGTCGTGAGATTGGTTTCGCAGCCGTTGCCCGCGACGCCGTCGCAGTCGCCAAAGGACGCGTTGCATCGAATGACGGTGCAGGCCCCGCTGGCGCAGCCGTTGGCCGCGGTGTTGGGCAATGCGCAGGCGTTCGTACACGACCCGCAGTTGGCTGGGTCGATCGAGACGTTGGCGCAATACAGCGATGGTACGGTCCCACACGTGGTGAGCGGCGTCCCGCAAGACGCGGTGCAAAGCCCGTGCGAGCACACCTGCCCCGAGGCGCAAGTGTGTCCGCACGACCCGCAATTGAGGCTGTCGGTCTGGGTGTTCACCTCGCAGCCGTCGGCGGGCATGTGGTTGCAGTCCAAATACCCCGATGCGCACGCGTTCACGGCGCAGGCACCTGACGTACACACCGACGTGGCGTTGGGGAGGCTGCACGCTCGCGCGCACGCGCCGCAGTTGGCGCTGTCGGTGTTGAGGTTCGCCTCGCAGCCCGTCGACGCGAGGTGGTCGCAGTCGGCAAAGCCCATGGCGCAAGTCGTGACGGCGCAGGCACCCGCCGCGCAGGTGCTGACCGTCGCGTGGGCAAGGTTGCAGACCGTGCCGCACATCCCACAGTTGGCCGGGTCATTGGCGAAGTTGGCACAGTACGAAGGAGGCCCCGCGCAGATCGCGAGTGGGGTGGCGCAGGTGGTGCCGCAATGGCCGCCGGAGCAAACCTGGCCGGAGGGGCAGGTGGTGCCGCAGGCGCCGCAGTTGGCGTTGTCGGCCTGGGTGTTCACCTCGCAGCCGTCGGCAGCTGTGTGATTGCAGTCGGCAAAGCCCGTGGTGCAGGCTGTGATCCCACAGGACCCCATGGTGCATGCCGACGTGGCTGCGTGGGGTAGAGCGCACAGGCGTCCGCAGGCGCCGCAGTTGGCGAGACTGGTGGTGGTGTCCGTTTCGCAGCCGTTGGACTCCACGCCATCGCAGTCGCCCCAGCCCATGGAGCACGTCACGACGTTGCACGTGCTGGCCGTGCAGCCATCCGTGACCGTGTTGGCGAGGCGGCATGGTCTGCCGCACATCCCGCAGTTGGCCGGGTCGTTAGACGTGTTTGCGCAGTAATTTCCAGACGACGCCATGCACGTCGTGAGCGGGAGCGCGCAAGTGGCCGAACAGGTCCCCATGGAACACATCTGGCCAGCCACGCACGCGTGGTCGCACATCCCGCAGTTGGCGGGGTCGGTCGTCAGGTTACGACACCCCGCCGTGGACGTGCCCGCGTTGCACAGTGAAGACGCTGCTGTGGGGCACGTGCACACGCCGCCGGCGCAGTCTTGACCCGAAACACACGGGTGTCCGCACGCCCCGCAGTTGGCAGGGTCGCTCGTGAGGTCGCGGCAGGTCGCGGTCGTACCCACCGTACACACCACCTGTCCAGACACGCACGACGTTCCGCACATCCCGGCCGAGCACACGTTGCCAGACGGACAGACGTGGCCGCAGGTTCCGCAGTTGTTGGCATCCCTCGCGAGGACGGTACACTGCCCGCCACATTCGACTTCGCCCGTGGGGCAAGGCTCGCAGCGCGGTGGATCCGTGGCCCCCTCGGCGACGCAGGACAGCCCGGGGTCGCACGCGCTGGTGATCCGTCCACCGTCCATCCGACCCATTGGGGTGGCGGTGCTGAGGTTGTGGGCGTCGAACACCGCGCCGTCGAGCGCGCTCAACGGTGGGATGCAGCAGACCTGCCCCCTTCCGCCGCAGATGTCCGTGGTGTTCGTTGGATTCGAGATCGAACACGACGCGAGAAAAAGACCAAGCAGGGCCACCAGGGCAAGGTGCAGTCGCATCATCAATGCAAGGGTAGCAGACATCTTCCGTCCGGGAAGAAAGTCTCGACGGAAAGTCCGTCGATGCGCTGTACGGGTGTGGCCAGGTGTACGCAGGCGCAAGGGGTTCGCGCGGCGGAGCTCCGATGTCAGGGTGTGACGGCCCTGTGTGACGGCTCCTGGGAGACTCACGCTCCGAAGAAAGCCTCAGAAGGTCAGCATAAACCGTCGCGAGCGACCGGACGCGAGGGAGGGCAACCGAGGAATACTGGGGTATTTTGAGGGAGCCCGACCGCTGCATCCGGTTGCGCAGCAGGTTTATGCTGACCTTCTCAGTGCCCGTCGTGGAGTCGGTCGACGCCAGGGTGCGTCGGGTCTCCGGGCTCGTGCCGCGGGTTGGCCGACTTGAAGGTCCCGTCCTTGCCGGGAATCGAGAGAAGCTTTGCCTTGTCGTAGACAAACGACGCCCGGTCGCCCAGGGCCGTCATGTGGATGCCAGAGTCCATGCGGATGGCGTCGCAGGGGCAGGCGGTGACGCAAAAACCGCAGAAGATGCACCGGAGTTCGTCGATGACAAACTCTTCGGGGTAGCGCTCGTAGCCACGGTGGGGATCCCCCGGGGGGTACTCCGCGGGCTTGATGTAGATGCACTGGGCGGGGCACGCGGTGGAGCAGCACAGACACGCCACGCACCGCGGAGAGCCGTCTTCACGGTGCGTGAGACGATGGACACCCCGCCAGCGGTCGGCGTACGGACGCTTTTCTTCAGGGTATTCAAGCGTGGCGCAGCCGTCGGCGTAGGGGTCGGTCACGGGAGAGGGCTTGTGCCCGGTCGCGAGTTGGGAGGTTCCCTTGAAAAAGTGCTTGAGGGTCACACCGAGGCCCTTGGCAACCTCAAGGAGGTAGCCTTGTTCGGCCAGGGTGCGGGTAGTTTTCTTGAGTACGACGGTCTTGCCAGCCATGCCGATCACCCTGCCATGCGGTTGACGAACAAGATCGCGGTGCCTGTGAGAAGTACGTTGGCCAGCGCCGCGGGGAGGAGCATCTGCCACCCGAGTTTCATGATCTGGTCGTAGCGAAAGCGCGGGAGGGTCCAACGGATCTGGAGCTGCATGAAGATCAGCCCCACGACCTTGAGGGTAAACGTCAGCAGTCCCAAGAGGACAACAACGATGTGTGCCCAGTGCCAGGAGACGTCCAGCCCCAGATGGTGAAATTCAAGACCGGTCTCTTGCACAAAGGGAAACTGCCACCCGCCGAGAAACACCGTGGTGAGCACCGCGGACGACGTGCACACTTCGACCAGTTCGCCTGAAGCAAACATCCCAAACTTGAGACCGGAGTACTCCGTGAAGTACCCCGCGACGACTTCGCTCTCGCCCTCGGGGACGTCAAACGGTACGCGTTTGGTCTCGGCGATGGCCGCCGTGGCAAAGAGCACAAAGGCCAGGGGCTGCGCGAAGATCCCCCAGACGTGGGCGCTTTGCCAGGCCACCATGTCTTCGAGACGGGTGGATTGGTACACCATGAAGGCCCCGACGAGGGAGAGCCCCATGGCGACTTCGTACGACACCATCTGGCTTGCCGCGCGTAGACCGCCCAACAGCGAAAACTTGTTGTCGCTGGCCCAGCCCGCGAGCACCGAGCCGATGATTCCCGCACCGCTGACGGCAAAAATGAACAGCACGCCCACGTCCAGCGGGGCAATTTGCATAGGGATGGTGTGCGTATCGGTCGCCCAGTCGGCGGACCATAGCTCGCGAAGGTGGTCGAAGTGCAGCGTGGGGCCAAAGGGCACGACGGCAAAGAGACAGAGCGCGGGCACGAGGGCGATGATTGGCGCGGCGGCGTAGAGGATCTTGTCGCGCCGCGGGGGCTGCCAGTCCTCCTTCCAGATCATCTTGATGCCGTCGGCGATGGAGTGGATGAGCCCGGCGGCGCGGATGTGTCGGCCAAAGATGGGGATGTACGCCCGGTTGGGCCCGATGCGGTCTTGCATCATGGCCGATTGTTTACGTTCGACCCAGAGGAGCACCGCGGCCATGTTGACCAGGGTCCCCACGATCAACGCGATCTTCACAAAGGCCTGTATCCAGAACAGCATGGTCTACGCTCCCGTCCCGGCGTCGCCCGCGGCCGCCGAGGTGCCCGCCGGGGATGCGCCCGTCCCGGGCGTTGGGGGCGCGACGATGGGGTACCGTTCGGACAGCACGGCACGGAGATCTTTGAGCTTACGCCGGGGGACATCGGCGCCCAGGGCCGTGGCCAGTCGACCGACGGCTTCCCACGCCGGGATGGACTCTCCCCGCGGGAGGAGCGCCCGGCGAAAGGTCTGTGCGCGGCCCTTGCCGTTGGTAAAACTCCCGTCGGATTCGGCCCAGGTGCACACCGGGAGGATCACCGTTGCAAAACGCGCGAGGGGGCCGTCGTTGGAGGCCAGGAGCACCACGGTGCCCACCCGCGCCAACGGGGCGAGGGTGTCGGCGTCTACGTCGGCGTCGGTACCCAGGGCGACCACGGCTTGGACGTGCCCGGCGGACACTTCGGCGACGAGGTCACCAAGGGATTTTACCGAGCCACCGGCGACGGCCTTGGCGCCTGCGCGGTTGGGGTTTTGGTCGGCGCTACGGAGGATCTTGTCGGCCCGCCAGGGGGGCTTTGCCGAGAGGTACATCGTCGCCCCGAGAGCCCGCGCGAGATCCGCCAGCGCGAGGTTGTCCTCGGTGGATGACTGCGCAGACAGCACCACGGCGAGGCTGGCCCGCGGGAGGGACTTGAGGCCCTCCGTGGCTTTTGCGATCGCGGTGTCGTAGGTCGCCTCGGTGCGGTCGCCCTCGCGCCCGGTGCGGGGACGGAGCACACGTTTCTCTTGGACGCGGGTGTAGGTCATCATCCCGTCGTCGCACATCCAGTACTGGTTGACGGCTTCGTTGTCCCGCGGACGGGCGCGGTACACTCTCTGCTCGCGCGTGTCTGCGTCGAGCCATGCGTTGCACCCTGTAGAACACCCCGGGCACACCGACGGAGATTCATGCAGGGTCCACACCCGGGCTTTGAATCTGAAGTGCGACGAAGTCAGCGCCCCCACGGGGCACACGTGTTCGGTCATCAGGGCGTAGTCCCCGTCGAGGGTGCGCCCGGGTGCGAGGGTGATCTCGTTTCGATTGCCGCGTTCCCGTAGATCCAGGACGTGGTCGCCGACGACTTCGTCACAGACGCGGATGCAACGGGTGCAGGCGATGCAGCGCTCGGCGTCGTACACGATCTTGGGCCCAAACTGCACGGCCTTGGGCTTGTGCACGGGCTCGTCCCGCAGGCGTTTGGGCTGTCGGTCGTCGGACATCCAGTAGTCTTGGAGCTTGCACTCCCCGGCCTGGTCACAGATGGGACAGTCCACCGGGTGGTTGAGGAGGAGAAACTCCTGGACGTGGGAGCGGGCTTCGGCGACGTGCTTGGAGGTCTCGCTGCGCACCACCATCCCGTCGGTGACGGCTATCTGGCAACCGGGCTGGAGCTTGGGCTTGCGATCGGGGACCCAGTCGTTTTTGGCGGCGTCCCAACGGAGGATGTCGAGGAGCATCGGGCGACCGCCGGGGGGCGGTTCGATCTCGACGAGACACATTCGGCAGTTGGCGGCGACGGAGAGACCCGGGTGCCAACAGTAGTGCGGGACGCCAATGCCCACGCGGTACGCCGCGCGGAGGATCGTGTCGCCTTTTTCAAACGGAATCTCTCGGTCGTCGAGTTTGAACGTGGGCATCAGAGACCCTCGGGTGGGAGACGTACGGTCCCGCGGGCGCTCATCGGTCACACTCCCCGCCGATCATGTTGATGGACCCGAAGGTCGGGACGATGTCCGCGAGCATGGCGCCTTCGATCATGGGTTTCACCGCCTGGAGCGAGAAGAAGCAAGGCCCTCGGACCCGGATCCGCCAGGGGTTGCCCCCGCCTTTGGACACGAGGAAGAACCCGAGTTCGCCGTTGCCCCCTTCGGTGTACTGGTACACTTCGCCGGGCGGGCACTGCACGCCTTCCATCACCAGTTTGAAGTGGTTGATGGTCCCTTCGATGGAGGTGTACACGTCTTCTTTGGGGGGCATGACCACGCGCGGGTCGTCCACGTTCATCCGGTCGTCGGGGGATCCTGGGGGGATCTTGGCGAGGAGGTCAAAGCATTGCTCGATGATCCGCGCGGACTGCCGGATTTCTTCGTACCGACACATGAACCTGTCGTACGTGTCGCCGTCTTCACCCACGGGGACATCAAAGTCCACGTCGTTGTACAGCAGGTACGGCTTGTCTTTACGGACGTCGTAGTCCACGCCGGTGGAGCGGAGCACCGGTCCGGAGACCCCCATGGCCAACGCGGCGTCACGCTTGAGCACGCCGACACCCTGCGTGCGGTCGAGAAAGATACGGTTCTTAAGCAACAGTCCGAGACCTTCGTCGGTGACTTCAAGGAGTTTGGGGAGCAGCGTGCGGCACTGGCGTTCAAACTTTTCGGTCGGCGGGGCGATGGCACCGCCGATGGTGAAGTACGAATGGGTCATCCGCGCGCCGGTTTGCTCTTCGTGCGCCTCCCACACCCACTCCCTGGCCTTGAGAAACCACAAGAAGGGTGTGAACGCGCCGAGTTCCATGGCCATGGCGCCGTTGCACGTGAGGTGATCCCCGATGCGGGAGAGCTCTCCGTGGATCATCCGTACGAGCTGGCATTTCCGCGGGACGGTGATCCCAAGGAGCTTCTCGACGGCGAGGGCGTACCCCACGTTGTTGAGCAACGGCGAGACGTAGTTCAACCGGTCGGTGTACGGAAAAAACTGCTGCCACGTCCCCCGTTCACCCATCTTTTCCTGTCCGCGGTGGAGGTATCCGGGTTGTACATCCACCGTGCGCACGGTCTCGCCGTCGAGGGTGAGCACCATGCGAATGGTCCCGTGCATGGCCGGATGCGAAGGCCCCATGTTCAGGGTCATGGGCTCGCTCGGGAGTTCCAGTTCAGACTGTTCCAGATCCAGGTCGACGGGCTCCATGGCGGGTTCCCTACGCTGCTGCGGTGTTCTGTGATTGGTTACGCGGTCGCACGAAGCTATCCGAGCCGTCAGTCATCCAGGACGTCGGGTGACCGCGAGCGGTCGAGCGGCATGCCCTCGTCCGCGAGAAACGGCCCGAGCTTGTCGTGCGTCCCGTCCCGGTACGGTACCAACGGCTGGGTCTTTCCCGCGGGGTAGTCTTTACGCAGCGGGTGTCCGACAAACTCCGGGTACAACAGAATCCGTCGGAGGTCCGGGTGTCCCTTAAAGTGCACGCCGAACATGTCGTAGCACTCCCGTTCGTGCCAGTTGGCCCCGGCCCACACCGAAACGAGGGTGTCTACCTCCGGGGCGTCTCCGTTCAAGCGGGTCTTGAGCCGCACCCGGTGCTTCTTCGTGATGGAGTAAGCAATGACGTACACCTCGAAGCGCTCCCCCGTCGGGAGGGTGTCCAGATGGTCGATGCCCGAGAGATCCACCAGGTAGTCACAGGTACACCGGGCGTCTGTCTTGACGAACTCCGCAGCGTCGCGCCACCGGGCGGGGGTCACCACGGCGACGTCGTCCCCGCGAAACGAAGAGGTCTCAAGGATGTCTGCGCCAAAGCGCTCCCGGAGGCGTTCAAGAATGATCTTGGACATCGTGCTTTCTCTATGCGCTGTGCCCTACGGCGTTGCGCGTGGCCCGGCCGCTTCCGGGGAGGGCTACGGTCTCATCCGGATCTTGTACAACTTGTCCAGGTGCTCTTCGGACCCGGCGGGGAGCGCCGTGTTCTTGAGCACCGTGGGCGTGCGGTCTCCGTCACCGATTTTCTGTTGCAGGAGCATCAGGCCATCGAGGACGGCCTCGGGGCGCGGAGGACACCCCGGGATCATCACGTCCACGGGGACGATCTTGTCGATGCCCGGGACCGTGGCGTAGTTGTCGTAAAAGCCACCGCAGGAGGCGCAGGTGCCAAAGGCGATGACCCATTTCGGGTCGGCCATCTGTTCGTAGATCCGCCGGAGCGCGGGTGCCTGCCGCTGCGAGATGGTACCCACGACCCAGAGGACATCGGCCTGCCGTGGTGAAAACCTCGGGGCTTCGGCGCCAAAACGGGCGATGTCATACCGCGGAGACGCCGTGGCCATGAACTCCATCCCGCAGCACGCGGTGACAAAAGGGTACTGAAAGAGACTGTACTTTCGCGCCCAGCCGAGAAGGGCGTCGAAGCGGGTGGTGGCAAAGCCAGACTCACCCCCGCCGAGTACGCGGGTCTCGAGGGGGGGGTCTAGGCTTGCCATTCGAGGGCGCCTTTCTTCCAGCAATAGACCAGTGCAACGGTGAGCACGCCCAGAAAAGCCAGCATCTCGGTCAGGCCGTACATCCCCAGGCGCTGGAACAGCACAGACCAGGGGTAGAGAAAGATCGCTTCGATGTCGAAGAGCACGAAGAGAATCGCGGTGAAATAAAACTTCACCGAGAGTTTGACGTGCTGCGATCCGACAGAGTCCGACCCGCACTCGTACGGGATGTCTTTCTCCGCCGAGGGGTTTTTGGGGCCGAGGTACGACGCCAGGGTATACATCAGCCCGGCGACGAAGAGCGAAAAGGCCACGATCATGAAGATCGGGCCGTAGGTCTGGGTGAGCGTTGCCATCGCAGGGGGGTCGGTCACGAAACTCTCCAGCGTGGGTGGGTCTAGCGATCCCGCGAAAACCTGTCAATCACCACGCGACGCCGGGGACCATACACCGAGTCCCAGGGAGACTCCATGATCGCTGCGAGGCCCGGGCGGTACGGTTGACGAAGTGCCCGGAGGGAGGCCGTGGCCACCGTGGATCTTCACGGGAGGGTCACGGAGCCCGTGGCCACGGTGTCGCCGCCGCGTTGGTCCCGAAGGACCACCCAGAAGTTGACGCGCTGTCCGGATGGCCCCGTGGGTGGGGTCCAGTGGACCGTGAGCGCCGCCGAAGACCCCGCGGTGCCGATTGCGCGGGGGACGTCGAGGGTCCCCAGGGTGGAATAGTAGGAAGCCTCGAGGGTCTCGGCCCCGCCCCCCGGGAGGGCTTCGGCCGCGCCGGGCGCGGGCTGTACGCCAAGGGTCCATGCGGGACATCCCGAGCCGACACAGTGCCCCAGCGTCGGGGTGCCGCCGTCCGTGAAAATGAACCTGGAGCCACCATCGCCCACCCAGGCCGACGCGATGCCCGGGTTGTTGTTCCACGGGGGGGATGGATGGAGGGCGATCCGGCGGACGGCTTCGATCCCCTCGGGAGAAGCACACGCCGCGTGACCGATGGCCGGATCGTAGACCGACGGCGCACCTGGACACATCGAGAGGTACACCACCATGTCACCGCTCGCCGTCCCCGCGGGGAGGGACAGTAACCCACCCGGGATGTTCACCCCTCCAGAGGTCTCTACCGTGAGGTCTGTCCCTGCGCCCGGGAGCGCACAGTCCCGGGCGTCTCCGCTCAAGGGTTCAGGGCACAGGCGCCAGCGAAACCATAGGGTCCGTCCGGGCACCGGGTTGTACCACAAGGCCGTGACGCGTACGTCCGTCCCGGGTGGCACGTCGGGGGTGGGGGTGACCAGGGCCAGCAGGCGCAGGGAGTTCAACACCGCGGGGGACGGTAGGTCGCCCGCACAGGCCACGGTGAGCGCCGAGAGGGATACGAGCGCCAGGCGCACCGGGTGAATTACACCCTATCCCTCTGCCCGCGATGGGTCACCCGAGGCGAGGCAAAGGGTCACCGGTGCGTGGGCCGAAAGCGCTGCCCCGAGGGCGGCTCCCGGGGTACCGACCACCACCTGGGTCCATGCCGACACCTCGGCGGCCGTGGCGGCAAAGGCTCGCAGGGCGTCGTCAGAACACCCGGACAGAGGGTTGTCGAACCAGAGCATCACCGGGGGCTGGGTCGACGCCAGGGGTGCGAGGGCCAGGAGCACGGCGATGCTGTCATCCGGGAGATCAGAGATCGGCGTCGCGGTGCCTTGGGCCACCAGTTCGAGCCCCAGCCTGCCGTCTGCGCGCTTGGAAAAGGCCAGGCGTTCGTAGCCCGGGATGGCGGTGCAAAGCGCGCGGTCAAGACGCTTGCGGCCCGAGTCGACCCCGCACGCCGTGGCGAGCACTGAAACCATGTTGCGTCCGTCGGGCGCAAGGACGTCCTGGGGCTCGGGGGTGAGCGGCAGGGTCCGCGCGGGGGCCCGGGGCCCGGTCGAGAGATCCCTGTACCGCATCCACCCAGCGAGCGCGTCGGCGTGCTGCACCACCCGTGGGTCCACACGAAACTTGGGCACGGCAGCCAGGGCCGTGATGTCCATGGCAATGTTCGACCGCTGCGGTGGCGGCACGGGAGGCTTGGGTCGACCGCGCAGCGCCTGGGGCTCCAACTGGTAGCGCACGTACCCGTCCCGACGCTCCAGAAGTTCATGTTCTTCAAAGTTGTCAGCGCGGGTGATGCGTTCGTAGGTCACCGACCACGGGCCGCCACCCGCCCGTTCGATCACCAACTCCTGCGTGTAATCCAGCCGCCCGTCTTCTTCGGGGTGGCACGCGAGAAACCACCGGGTCTCCCCGGCCAGGTCCCGCCACGGAGCCTCCACGGGCTCTCGGATCCCCTCGCCAAATTCACTCCATCCCCCCGCCGTCGTCGCCAGTTGAAACACCGCCGCGGCAAAGTCCTCTGCGCCCTTTCCCTGAACGACGTTCAAGTCACCCGGTGCCCAGCGGATCTCCCCCAACCCACGAAACCCCGAGACCTCCAGTCTACGGATCTTCATCCCGCCTCCACGCATTGTCCCAAAGCGCTTGCACCGTAACCACGGTACGCCCTGCGCCAAAGGGCCTTGACGGTCTTTGACCGGGCCCCGGCGCCTCCAGGGGTCTCCCAGTCGCGCCACGCTGCGCCCCCGGGCCACCACCGACGTACACCGTCTCCCCGCGCGGTGATCTCCCCCAGCCGGGCCCAACTCCCCGGCGCGCGTAGCCACTGCGCGAGCCATCCCGCCTCCAGGGGGACCGTCTCGACCCCTCGGGCGAGTTCCCAAACGCTCACTGCCCGCGGGCGCAGCCCTGCGTCCCATCGCCCGGCCACGCACTGCAACACGGTCCAACCGGCCACCGTCTCTGCGATTCTAGCCGTGAATTCTGCGTCACGGTGGGTGTCAAGAACCACACCGTGGGTCACAAGCTCGGTCACCGCCGGGCGAGCGCGTGTTCCCATGGCGGCCATCACGGTCCATCCCGGTGCAGAAAGCTCGACCGAGAGCGCTCGCCCACGCGCGACGGCCGCCAGTGTGCGCGTCCACCGCGCGTCGGTATATTCCCCGTCGTCCCGTCCGCGATCGTCAAGTTGTACCCCGAGGCGCAGGGGGGCGACATCCCGTCCCAGGATCTCTGCGGCGCCCTGGGATCCCGCGACCCATCGTGCAAGAGCGTAGGCTGCCTCGGCGTGCGAGACGTCCAGCGCGGCGTAGGCGCCCAGCCCCGTGGCTCCCGTTGGGGCACCCACCGCGAGATTGACTCTTCCGCGTAGACACCCGGTCTCTGGGACGACGGCACGCAGCGTCATTCCCACGGTGCCCGTGCGTTCCGTGAGCCCGGCGACTTCGACAACGGTGATCGTCCCGAGTCCGTCACGGGGCGTGCGCAGGGGTGGCACGACCGTCGCCGACCAGCCGAGATCCGTCGTGCGGAGAGAGGCTCCGCGCCATACGACGGCCTCGGTGCGCGGCGTGTTGGCAGCGCGGGACCGTAGCGCCGTCGGGTGCACAACGTCTGGGTCGCCGTCGAGGACCACGTCCAAGCGTACGGTGTCGACCCCGGGCGGCAGCGTCAGCCAGAGACCCACGCGGGACAGCACCCCCCCGGGCGAGAGCGCCACGTCAGAACACAACACAGCGCCGACGAAGACATTCTCCCGAGTGCGGGAAGAACACACCGTGCAGTCGGGTGGACACGGGAGGCAACGGAACTCGGGTGCGGGTTGCCAGGATGAAGGTGTCATGTCGCGCCGAGTTACGCACCCCAGGGACTTCAGACCGCGTCGGGGGCGACGATGTGACCCGCGATGGCGCTCGCCGCGACAACAAAGGGCGATGCGAGGTACACCCGGCCAGGACCCGACCGTCCGGGAAAGTTACGGTTGATCGCGCTCACGGTCACTTGCTCGGGCGTGGTGCTCACACCGGGACCGGCTTTGATGCACGCCCCGCAGGAGGGGTTGATGAGTTCGGCACCTGCACGTTGAAACACGTCGACGTAGCCCTTGGCTTCGGCGTACTCCCGGATGTCCTGCGAGCCAAACTGGATGTACAGCCGCACGCCCGGCGCAACCCGACGACCGTGATCCAGCGCCCGTTGGAGCACCGAGGCGTACATGTCCATGTCTGCTTTTTTGCCCCCGGTGCAACTCCCCCCGTAGGCGATGTCAATCCGAACCTCCCCGGGGAGATCCCCGAGAGAAACTCCGTTTCGGGGATCGCCCGGGGTGGCGACCATGGGCCGAAGGGCGTCGAGGTCGATGTCAAACGCGTGGACGTACGCAGCCCCCGGGTCGGCCCGAACGATCCTGGCCCGAAGCGTCACGGGGTCCATCCCGCGTTTGCGGGCGAGGTACGCTACAACCGTCTCGTCGGCTTCGACGATTCCGGTAAAGCCACCGGCTTCGACGGACATGTTGGTCAACGTCGCCCGCTCGTCCAGGGACAAGTTTGCAACGCCGGGACCGCCAAATTCCAGCACCTGCCCGATGCCCCGCCCCTCTTTGAAGTACACCTGCGAGAGAAGATGGAGCATCACGTCTTTGGCAGACACCCCCGCGCGGAGGGCCCCGCGGAGGTGCACACGAATAGACTCAGGGACTTTGACCCGCACATCCCGGGTGATCCACGCCGCGGCCATGTCCGTGCTGCCGACGCCAAACGCGAAGCACCCGAGGGCACCGGCCATGCAAGTGTGAGAGTCCGTCCCAAGGACCACCTGGCCGGGCAGGGCGATGTCTTCAATCACGGCGTTGTGACAAATGGCCTGGCTCCCGCGGCCGACGGCGTTCTGCACCTCGCCGTAGTAATGCACGCCCTGCACCGCGGCGAAGTGCTGCTGCACCACGGCGAGACGGTGGGCGGCTTCTTTGAGACCCATGCTGACGTGCTGCTCGGACATGACGTCGTCGAGAAAGGTAAGGTGGTCGCGAAAGGCGTAGATGCTCGCTGGATCGGTCACCCGGGCGTCGTCACCGAAGGCCCCGCGAAAGAGCGCGTCGGCCATCGGAGTCACGTACTCGTGTGAAAATCTCACGTCGGTGCGGACGAAGAGCGCGTCACCCGGTGCCACCGAGGGGAGTCCAAGAGTGTCCGCGCGAAGGTCTCGTACAGCGTGGGCGGCTAGAATCCGCTCGGCCAGGGTCATCGCCCGCGGGGGTGTCAGCACCTCGGGTGTTGACAGTTCCCCGCGCAACCGGGCCTTGGCGTACTCGAACAAGCCCCCGACACGGACGATGTCCGCGGAGATGGGATCGAGCCCGCGGGTGAATTCTTCGAGCGGAATGGCCTCCCCGCGGGCGATCCGCGGGAGCAGCCCGAAGTCGGTGCTGGTGAGCAGGCCGATATTCTGCGCGTTTTGTCCGTAGATCTTTTCGATGGTGCGGGCGATCACCAGCCGCACGCCCGAACGTAGCTCGGAGTACGGTGCGGTCTCCCGAGAGCTTCCGCAGCCTTTGGACCGTCCAGAAACCATCACGGCGAAGCCCCCGTTGCGCACGGCGTCCCGGGTGACAACCCCCCCGCGGAGGCCCACGAGGCAGTACCTCGCCAGGGTGTCGTCGTAGTAGTAACAAACCCAGCCCGGGGTGATCTCATCGGTTGAGATGTTGTCCACGAGCGCCCTGTCGGGGTCATACGGGATGTCTTCGCCCTGGAGTTGCCGGGCCAGGGTCTCGGGGTCCTCTGTGATCTGGAGGATCCGGCCAGAAAACCGAATCGTCGGGGGAAGCGCCATCGGCCGTCACTCCGTCTGCGAGCGCTCGCCCGAGAGGACGTCGCGCGCCACGCGGAACCATAGGCGACGCTTCATGTAGGACGCAACCCGCAGCGGGCGGATCGGATCTCGATTCGTGGGGGAGGGAGCCTGTGGGAATCTTGGGTTGGCGCGTCGTGGTCGCCGCCCCTGGGCAGGTCGTGGTACATCGCCCCGCGGCACCCGATGGTTGTATCTCTCTCCGAGCCGTCGCTCCGTCGGCAGATCGCCGACGCCGGACGCGCACTCTACGCCCACGGGCTCATTGGCCCCACCGATGGGAACATCTCGGCCCGCGTCGGCGAGCGTTATGTACTGTGCACCCCCTCTGGTGCCCACAAAGGCGAACTCTCTCCTGGCGACCTGGTCAAGATCACCCTCGACGGTCGGGTGGTCTCCGGCGGGACCCCTTCGTCCGAGGTGCGGATGCACCTTGCGATCTATCGCCAACGCCCGGACGTTGCGTGTGTCGTCCACGCGCATCCCCCGTGTGCCGTCGGGCTCACGGTCGCCGGGGTCTCCCTCGAACACCCGGTGGTGCCCGAGATCTTGTTTGCCCTCGGGGCCGTGCCCAACGTGCCGTATGCATCCCCGACCACGATGGACGTTCCAGAGTCCATCCGACCCGTCCTCGCCCGCTGCGATGCCTTCATGCTCTCCCGCCACGGTTCGGTGATCCTCTGTGCGAATCCCCGGGACGGCGTGCTCAAGACCGAGATTCTTGAACACACCGCCAAGATCACCCTCGCCGCGCGCATCGCTGGCGGAGCGTCTCCCCTCCCCGAACCCGAAGTCGCAAAGCTTTTGCATCTCGCCGCCGCACGGGGAGGCACGCCTGGCCCGAGCACCGACGCCATGGCTTCGGCCACCCACGAAGCCGCCGTGGTTGAAGCCGTCACCCGGGCGGTTCTTGCCCGGCTCCGTGGCTGAAACACCCACGGTCCAAGACGACCCACCCCGCGCGCCTCGGGCTCTTTTTCATGAGAGCCTCTGGCGC
>VFSW01006219.1_pt1 | contig 17593 bp, 21 predicted proteins | sample 5358111 | NCBI WGS metagenome assembly VFSW01 (sample SAMN11554181, study PRJNA540505) | mine drainage metagenome | isolation source: sediment from site ElyBrook_90M | place: USA: Ely Copper Mine, Vershire, VT | collected 2017
CCGGGGTTGCCGTTTAGCTCCCGGCCCCTGGCCGCGCACCCGTCTCGGGGTCCGCGCGCGCCGGGCGGCCGCCCCGCCGGTCGGGTGCTGCGGGGCGGCGGCGCGCGCGCCGCCTACCAGGTCGGCGTGCTGCGGGCGATCGCCGATATGCTGCCGGGCGCTGCGAATCCATTTCCGGTCATCGTCGGCACGTCGGCCGGCGCGGTGGCGGCCGCCGTGCTCGCCACCGAAGCGTTCCGCTGGCATGAGGCGGTCGATGCGCTCGAACGGGTATGGGCGAACTTTCACGTCGACCAGGTATTCCACGCCGACACGCTGCGCATGATGCGCTCGGGCCTGCACTGGGGAATGTCGCTGCTATCCGGCGGGCTCCTGCTGCCGCCGCCGCGCGCGCTGTTCGACAACACGCCGCTGCGGCGATTGCTGGGGCGGCAAATACATTGGCATCATCTCGGCACCAGCGTGCGGCGCGGATCTCTGCAGGCGCTCGCGCTGTGCGCGACGAGCTACGATTGCGCGGCCTCGGTGGCCTTCTTCGACGGCCGCGCCGACCTGCCGCCGTGGCAACGGCACCAGCGGGTCGGGAGGCGCGACACCCTGGGGCTCGATCATCTGATGGCCAGCATGGCCGTGCCGATGCTATTCCCGCCGGTGCTGCTGGAGGGCGAATATTACGGCGACGGCGCGCAGCGCCAGCTCTGGCCGCTGAGTCCTGCGATCCATCTCGGCGCGGACCGGTTGCTGATCGTCGGTGTGCGCTCCGAGGAAGGCGCCGGCGTGAGCACGAGACCGCGCCCGCAGCGCGAAGCGCCGACGCCGGGACAGATCTTCGGCTACCTGCTCGACACGCTGTTCATGGATCAAATTTTCGCGAATGTGGAGCACGTCGCGCGCCTCAATCAGGTCGCGGAAAAGGCGCCCCAGGCCGTGCCCGACGTGCACAAGGTCGCCACGCTGATGATCGCTCCCAGCGAGGATCTGCGGCTCATCGCGATGCGCCACGTGCGCAGCCTGCCGCGCGCGCTGCGGGCGCTGCTGCGGGTCATGGGAGCGCGCGGCGCGGCGGGCGCGCAGCTCGCGAGCTATCTGATGTTCGAGGCGAGCTTCACGCGCGAATTGATCGCGCTCGGCGTGAAGGACGCGATGGCGCAGCGCGAGGAACTCCTGCAGTTCCTGTGCGACGGCGATTTGTCGTGCACGATCAAGCTGCCGACGCTGGCGCACGCAGCGTATGGCCCGCGCGCCGCCGAACACTAGGGGCCCGGCGATAAGAGCGATGAACGCCGCTCGGCCATATGGGCTTGCGGGTATGCTGTGTATTACGATGTCAGGCATGGCGTTTGCGGCCCCGCGGGAGGACGACGCAAGCGCACCGAGGCCGGCGCGGAGGTGACGGGTATGAGTGACGCGGATCTCGAGACGCTGAAGCTCGCGCTGCGTGAATTCGCGCAGCAGCGCGACTGGGATCAGTTCCATACGCCGAAGAATCTCGCGAGTGCGCTGATCGTCGAGGCGGGCGAACTGCTGGAACATTTTCAGTGGATGGATCGCGGCGATCGCGAGTCCTTGTCTTCGCGTCAGCGCGAACAGGTGGCGCTGGAGATGGCGGACGTACTACTTTATCTGATCCGGCTCGGCGACAAGCTGAACGTGGATCTGATCGCCGCGGCGCGCCGCAAGCTCGAGTTGAATGCGTTGAAATATCCGGCCTCGCTCGCGCGCGGCTCGAGCAAGAAGTACACGGAACTATGAACTCGCACACAAGCGGAAAACATGGCGACTGATCCCGCGTTGCGCTTTCGCATCGACTTCGGCAGCCGCTGTTCGGTCGGTATCGGCAAGATAGAGCTTCTCGAGGGCATCGCGAGCACGGGTTCGCTGTCGCAGGCGGCGCGCGCGATGCGCATGAGCTATCGGCGCGCGTGGCTGCTGCTCGAGGACATGAACGCGAGCTTCGACCGGCGCGTCGCGACGACGACGACCGGCGGCCGCGGCGGCGGCGGCGCCGAGCTGACGGAGTTCGGCGAGCGCCTGGTGGCGGGCTACCGCGGCCTCGAGGCGGGCCTGCGCCCGCTCGCGCAGCGTCATTTGCGCGGGATCGGCGGGCACGCCAAGGCGCGCCGCGCGAAAGCGGCCATTCGTCCGGCCCCGATCAGCCGGCCGGCGCCGCGCCGATCGGCCGGCAAAAGCCGCTAGAACTTCCTGTAGTAGCCGATCGACAGGCCGCGCGGCAGCAATTCCACCGTGATCGGCGTGTGCCGCGTCGTGCTCCAGTAGCCGACGGCCGTGCCGAGCGCCCAGCCCGCGATCACGTCGGTCTGCCAGTGCGCCTGGCTCTTCATGCGCGCGATCGCATCGTAGACCGGCAGGGCTTCGAGCGACCAAACCCAGGGGTTCTGCTTCGCGTAATTGACGATGAACGGCGTCACGAAGCTTGCCTGCAGCGTCACTTCGCCGCTCGGGAAGCTCTGGCAGCAACTACCCTGGAACCAGCGATTGGGATTGCCGCCCTGGTAGGGGCGTGCGCGGCTGAACGTGTATTTCAGCGCGAGCGCGCCGAACCCGGAAATGATCGAAGAGTCCGCGCTCTGCCAGAACGTATGGCCGATCTTGTTGTCGTTGCCGTACCAGAGACTGCCGGCAGCCTCGACCGCGACGACGCCGAATTCCAGCGCCGTTTGGTAATTGCGCGCCCAAATCCCGCTCTGGTCGAGCGCCCATTCGTGATCGATGCCGATCGGACCGCCGCCGGCATGAGCGCAGCCGGACGCCGCGGTCAGCAGCAGCAAGAAGGCGCCCAGGCGCCGCGTGCAGAAAACCGAGCCGAGTGCAGCCACGATCTCCCCCTTGCGCCGGATGCCGGCGCCGTTCAATTTCAGGACCGGCCGCGAAGCGGTTTCGTGCCCGCAGCCTTCGCTGCGCCCGCGGCATCCAATATGACTTGCTCCAGGACGCTCAAGTACTCGAAATAGCGCCGGCGGCCGACGGCCGAGATGCGGCACAGGGTTTGCGGCCGTTTGCGCTCGACACCCTTGACGATAACGACGAGCTTCGCGGACTCGAGAACCTGCAGGTGGCGGTTGAGATTGCCGTCCGTGAGGCCGCACATGCGCTTCAAGTCGGCGAACGGCAGTCCCTTCGGATGCGTGACCAGCGAGGTCAGCACCGACAGGCGCGCATGTTCATGGATCACGCGGTTGATCCCGTCATAGGCGAAGCGGTGACCGGCGGCCGTGCCGCGCTGACGTTCAGACATCGATTTTACGATAGCCGAACTGCAGGACCGCGGCGACGAGCAGCTGGCCGACGCCGAATGGAACACCCATCGCCCAAGGCGACAGGGCGCGGGCGCCGGCGGCCAGGCAGGCGAGGCCGGTCGACAGATACCAGAGACCGACGATGAACATCTGCCGCGGCAGAAACCGGCAGGAGGCGAAAACCCCGAGGCTGAACACGATTTGCCACAAACCGGGGAGCATCCACATGTTGCGCGGCGCGACCCGCAGCAGCACGACCGTGAGCAGCATGCCCGCCATTAGCGCCGGCATGAATTGCTCCGCCGCAGCCTGAATCATCTCGCGCGCGAAGCCGGAATGGACGCGCCGCGCCCGCCCGATCGTCTCGATGCCGGTGAAAACGACCGACACCGATGCGGTCGCGATCCAGGTTGCCAGGAACGTCCAGACGCCATGAACCCGGTTTTCCAGCCAGCGCGCTTCCATCGCCGCGACGCCGAGCGCGAGAATTCCGGAGGCGGCGATCGATGCGGGGCCATAGCCACGGAATTCCGTGCGACGCGCGATTTGATCGCGGATCGCATGGATGTCGGACAAGGCGTCGTAATACTTGCTCAAGCGCTTGGCCCCGGTCCATGTCGGCACATGAATTAGCTTTGCCGTACAAAGTACATGCAATCCCCGATACAGCGCAAGTGCGCAGGTCGCGAAAAGAAAATGGGGCGTGGGCACGGAACTTTTCGCACCGCACGCCATCAATTGATCCCAACCCACGCCGCCCGGCGATACCCGCAGAAGGTCAAGAAGTGTCAAGTGCGCAATCGCGATTCATGCCGGCGCTCGCGTGTCTCGCGCTGTTCGCGGCGCCGTCGTTCGCCGCCGCGCCGCTCAATCTCGATGCATACCGCGGCCACGTCGTCTATCTGGATTTCTGGGCTTCCTGGTGCGGACCATGCAAGCAATCCTTCCCGTGGATGCAATCGATGGCGGATGCGTATGCGCACCGCGGCCTCCGCATAGTCGCCGTCGATCTCGACCGCGATAAGAGCGACGCCGACCGCTTCCTCAGTCAATTTCACCCCGGCTTCGACATCGTCTTCGATCCGCACGGATCATTGGCGGAGCGCTACAGGCTGCGCGGCATGCCGACGAGCATGCTGATCGACCGGCGCGGAAAAGTGCGCTTCACGCACATCGGCTTTCGGCCGACCGACGCCCAAGCCTACGAAGATCAGGTCAAAGAACTGCTGGCGGAAAAATAACGCACGCGCCCGCCGCATCCACATGGAGATAACAATGAGAAACAAGCTGAGAGCCATCCTATTGCTCGCGGCCGGCGCCGCTCTGATGGGGGGCTGCAGCTCCCTGGGCGTGAAGCCCTGGCAGCGCGACGTGCTCGCGCGGCAGGACATGCAATTGAACTCGGAGCCGCTCGACCAGGCGATCGACGATCACATGTATTTCAGCAAGGAGGCATCGTCCGGCGGGCGCGGCTTCGCCGGCGGGGGTTGCGGGTGCAATTGAATGCCACGCGCGGCCGCCTGATCGCGGCGAGTTGCGCGCTGCTCGGCGCCACGGCGGCGCGCAGCCAGGATGCGGCGGGCGCTGCCGCGGATTCTCCATCGACCGATTGGAGCGTAGATTCGGCGCTCGCTTACTACAACGAGAGCGGCCGCATCAAGGCGATCGAGCCGATCGTGAACATCTCCAAGGACTACGGCGACGGCAACACGTTCAGCGCGCAGCTGACCTTCGACAGCCTATCCGGCAGTACGCCGAACGGCGCCCTGCCGAGCCGGCAGCCGCAGACCTTCGCATCGCCGTCGGGAAAATCCCTGAGCGCGGCGCCGACGACCTATACGACCTCGTCCGGAACTCTCGTCAGCGAGAGCGCGCCGGTCTACACGATCAACCCGGGTCAATTGCCGATGGACCCGCACTACCACGATCAGCGGCTCGCGCTCTCCGGAAGTTGGGGGCATGCGTTCACGCGGCTGCTGACCGGCACCGCCGGCGGCAAGTTCTCGTACGAGCGCGACTTCTTTTCGCTGTCCGCGAATGCGGGATTGTCGCGCGACTTCAACGACAAGAACACGACCTTGTCGTTCCAGGTCAACAACGAGTTCGATTCTTTGAGCCCGATCGGCGGCGCGCCCGTCGCGGCGAGCGACTATGCGCTGTTCGAAAAGGGCGGCGGCAAGACCAAGGACGGCGTCGGCGCCATGCTCGGGCTCACGCAGGTCATGACGCGCCGCTGGCTCACCGAGTTCAATCTGTCGGTGGACCGGTTCAAAGGCTATTTGAACGATCCGTACAAGATCATTTCGGTCATCGATGCCGGCGGCAATACGACCGGATATCTTTATGAAAAGCGCCCCGGCACGCGCACGCGCGAGAGCGCGTATTGGGACAACCGCGCCGCATGGGGCAGGGTTTCGGGGGACTTGTCGCTGCGCTACATGGTCGACGACTGGCATGTGCATTCGGACACCGCGCAGCTGCATCTGCGCTGGTGGAACTTCGACCGCGACCGCTACCTCGAGCCTACATTGCGTTGGTATCGGCAATCGGCCGCCGATTTCTATACGCCTTGGCTGGATAGCACCGCCGGCTATATCGGCTATGCGTCATCCGACCAGCGGCTGGCGGCGTTTCATGCGCTGACATACGGCTTGAAATACGGCGTGAAGCTCGAGGATTCCGAGGATCAAAGCTCCTCGGAGCTCAGCGTCAGGCTAGAATACTATCGGCAGACGCCCGACAGCGCGCGCGCGGCTCCGGGTTCTCTGCAGGGGCTCGATTTGTACCCAGGTCTCAAGGCGATCCTGCTGCAGGTCGGGTGGCGGTTCTAGCGGATGATACGCGGCGTGAGTTCGTGCCGAAAACTGCTGCAGCGCCGAATGAGGCGCTGAATATCGAGGCGAGAGGACCTGATCTACTAGCCGTGTGCTTCAGCGCGATGGCGAGCCCTTGCGAGCTGTTGCTGCCGGCCCGGGATCGGACCTGCGCCGCCACGCTCGGGCAGGTCGTCGCCGGCGAAGCGCGCCGCATCGAAGCGAAATTCAGCCGCTATCGCGAGGACAGCATCGTCGCCGCGATTCATCGCAGCCGCGGTGCCGCGGCCGGCATCGAGGTCGACGAGGAGAGCGCGTCGCTGCTGGATTTCGCGCGCGAGTGCTTCGACTTGAGCGGCGGTCTGTTCGACATCACGAGCGGGGTGCTGCGGCGCGCCTGGAAATTCGACGGCTCGGGCCGCGTCCCGGCGGCCGCGGCGGTCGAGCGCCTCCTGCCGTTCGTCGGCTTCGAGAAAGTGCGCTGGGAGCCGCCGCGCTTGTGGCTGCCGGCGGGCATGGAGCTCGATTTCGGCGGCATCGGCAAGGAATACGCCGTCGACCGTGCCTACCAATTGATCGCCGCCGGCCGCGGCGAGCCATTCTTGGTGAATTTCGGCGGCGATTTGCGCGCGAATCGACCAACCACGCGCGGCCCGTGGCAGGTCGGCGTCGAGCGCCCGGACTCCGACGGGCGCGCGGCGATGATCCTGGAGCTCGAGCGCGGAGCGTTGACGACGAGCGGCGATGCGCGCCGCTTCCTGATCAAGGACGGCGTTCGCTACGGACACGTGCTGAATCCGCGCACCGGCTGGCCGGTGCCGAACGCGCCGCGTTCCGTCACGGTGGCCGCGAGCAGCTGCACGGAAGCCGGACTGCTGTCGACGCTCGCCCTGTTGCACGGCGCGGACGCCGAAGCGTTCTTGGCGGAACAGGGCGTGAGCCACTGGGTCCTGCGCTGACCGGCGTGCTACCCTATGAACGTGCCCGGCCGACCGCATCCGCCGGACGCCGCCCGCGCCCGTTGCGCCGGGTCGTGCCGCTCATCCACGCGGCTTGAGGTGCAAGAATCACCGGAGGTTGAATCATGAGTTTTACGCTGCCCGCATTGCCGTTCGCTGTCGGTGCCTTGGGTGCGCGAGGCATGTGCCAGGAGACGCTGGAGTTGCATCACGGCAAGCACCATAACGCCTATGTAACGGCATTGAACGGTTTGGTTGAGAAGAACGATGCGCTGAAGGGCAAGTCGCTCGAAGACATCGTTCGGGTCTCCTACGGCAAGGACGACCTGCAGCCCGTGTTCAACAATGCCGGCCAGCACTGGAACCACAGCGTATTCTGGGAATCGTTGTCGCCGAACGGCGGCGCAATCCCGGGCGTTCTGGAGAAGAAGCTCAGCGAGGATTTCGGCGGCGTCGACAAGTTCAAGGAACAATTCAAAGCTGCGGCGCTTGGACAGTTCGGGTCCGGCTGGGCGTGGCTCGTGCTCGCGTCGACGGGGAAGCTCAAGATCGTCAAGACGGGAAATGCGGGCACGCCGCTCGCGACCGGTGACGGCAAGGTGCTGTTGGTTCTCGACGTTTGGGAACATGCCTATTACGTCGACTTCCGCAATCGGCGGCCCGATTTCACCGACAATTTCCTGAACAAGCTGGCGAACTACGAGAACGCCGCCGCGAAATTGCAAAAGGCCTGATTCGCGCGCCGCGGCCGCGCGGCGCGTCCCTCATCGACTCGAGGCCGACTCGATACAGGCCGACTACCGCGACATGAATTCGGGCGCCTGCCGCCGGCCGACCGGCCGCGCCGTGCCTGCGGCCCATGGAACTTCGCGGCGGCGCGCCCGGTCGAAAACGCCGGAACCCTAGGGCGTAACGCATTGCGAGGTAGCAGGAGGATCGGATGACGGATGCCAGCTTCAATCAACTTGCGCTGAAATCGAAAGCCGACTCGCGCGCGGCATTCGAGCGGCTGCACGAGTATTTGTCGGGCCAAATCATCGGCCAGGAGACCCTGGTCGAGCGCCTGCTGATCGCGCTGCTCGCGGACGGGCACCTGCTGGTCGAAGGGCCGCCGGGCCTTGCGAAGACGCGCGCGATCAAGGCGCTCGCGCATGCGGTCGAAGGCGACGTGCAGCGCGTTCAATTCACGCCCGACATGCTGCCTGCGGATCTGACCGGCTCGGAAATCTATCGGCCCGAGGAAGGCGGGTTCCGCTTCCAGCGCGGCCCGCTGTTTCACAACTTGATTCTCGCCGACGAGATCAACCGCGCGCCCGCGAAGGTGCAATCGGCGCTGCTCGAAGCGATGGCGGAGCGCCAGATCAGCGTCGGCCAGGCGAGCTACCCCCTGCCGCGGATGTTCCTGGTCATGGCGACCCAGAATCCGATCGAGCAAGAGGGCACCTATCCGCTGCCGGAAGCGCAAATCGACCGCTTCATGCTGCACGTGGCGGTCGATTATCCTGATCGCGCGACGACGATTCGAATCATGAACCTCGCGCGCAGCGAAGCGATCGCCCAACGAGAGCTGCCGCCGCCGCCGCAGCGCCTCTCGCAAGAATCGATTTTCGCCGCGCGCCGCGCCGTGCTCGGGTTGACGCTCGCGGATTCGGTTGCCGAATATATCGCCGCTCTCGTGGATGCGACGCGGCGTCCGGAACCGTATAGCGCGCAGCTGAAGGAGTGGCTGCGCTGGGGCGTGAGCCCGCGCGCCGCAATCTCCATCGAGCGCGGCGCGCGCGCGATCGCCTGGCTCGATGGGCGCGATTTCGTCAGCCCCGAAGACGTGCAGATGATCGCGCCGGACGCGCTGCGCCACCGCATGCTGCTCGATTTCGGCGCGCTGGCGCGCGGCGTGACCGCGCAGGCCTGTGTCGACGAATTGCTGCGGCGGGTGCCCGCGCCGTGAAGCTGCCCGATCTTGCGGAGATCCTCGCCTTGCGCGGTGCGGCGCGCTCCGCCTTATTGCGCGCGCGCGGCCCCGCGCGCGCCCAACTGCTCGGCAGCCATCGCGGCGCGCATCGCGGCCGCGGCCTCGACTTCGAGGAGGTGCGGCCGTACGTCCCCGGGGACGATTCGCGCAGCATCGACTGGCGCGTCACCGCACGCCGCGGCCGCCTGCACACGAAGCTCTTCCGCGAGGAGCGCGAGCGGCCGGTTTGGCTGTTGATCGATTTGCAGCCCGGCATGTTCTTCGGCAGCCGCGCGCAGCTCAAGTCCGCGGTCGCCGTGCGCGCGGCCGCGATGCTTGCGTGGGCGGCGGTGAGCGGGGGTGATCGCATCGGAGCGGTCATCGTGAACGGGACCGAGACGCGCTGCCTCGCACCGCGAGCGCGCGAGGCGGGCGTGCTGCCCATATTGCGCGCGCTGCTCGAGCTGCAGCCGCGCGCCCCGGCGCAACCCGCCCCGCAATCGCTTTACGAAGGACTGAAAGCCCTTGCGCCGCTCGTGCATCCCGGCAGCCTGATTCTCGCGTTGAGCGATTTCGCCGGTTTGCGCGCCGTCGACGAAGCGCGCTGGTTGAGTCTCGCTGCGCATGCGCAATGCCGGCTCTATTGGATTACCGACGCGATCGAGGAACGGGGCCTCCCGGACGGGACCTACCGCGGCGGCTTGCCGGGCCGGCTTTGGCCGCTCGACGGGGCTGCGCTGCGGTCGCGCTGGCTCGAGAGCTTCCGGCAGCGCGCGCTCGGCGTGCAGGCGATCGCCGACCGGCTGCGTACGCCGGTGACGCGGCTGGACACAGGCGAGGCGATCGAGCATGTCCTGCCGCTGCAGCCGCGAGCGCCTCTGTTTGCGGCATGAACACGAATTGGCTGGCACAGCTCGCGCCTGAGCACGCTCCCGCGCCGCCGGGATGGTGGCCGCCGGCGCCCGGCTGGTGGGCCTTGGCGGCGCTTGCGCTGCTGCTGGCGGCGATCGGTGTCGCGTGGCGGCGCAATCCGCGGCTGCGCTTGCGCCGCGCGGCGCTCAACGAGTTGCGCCGTATTCGCGCGACCGAAGGCGATGCGATTCGCACCGCCCGTGCGCTGCAGAATCTGCTGCGGCGCTATGCCCTCACGCTGTTCGGCCATGATCGGGTCGCGCGCTTGCACGGCGACGCCTGGCTGCGCTTCCTCGCGACGCGCGGGGCGGACACGCTGAACGGGGCGCCCGGGCAATCCTTGCTGCGCGCGAATTTCGCCGGCACGCTCGCCGATGAGGCTTACGGGGATCGCGATGCCTGGCTCGTCGCCGCGGAAGCCTTCGTGCGGCGCGCCCGGCGAAGCCGCGCGGAGCCGCCGGCATGATTCATCTGGCCTGGCCGTGGATGGCCGTGCTGCTGCCTCTGCCGTGGCTGCACTATCGAACGCGCCGCGCCGCCGGTTCGGGCGGCGCGGCGATATTTCTGCCGTTTGCCGCATCGATCGCTCCACAGAGCGCGGCTCTCGCGGCGTCCGGCACCGTGCGGCGGACGCTGTTCGGCTTAATCTGGGCGCTGCTGGTTCTCGCGGCGATGCGTCCGCAATGGCTCGGCGATCCGCTCCCGGCGCCGACGACGGGAAGACGCATCTTGCTCGCGGTCGACGTTTCGGGGTCGATGGCGACCGAGGACATGGCGAACCGCGAGAGCCGGCTGCAGGTCGTGCAGCAAGTCGCCGGACGCTTCATCGACAGCCGCCGCGGCGATCAAGTCGGCCTGATCCTGTTCGGCACACAACCGTATGTTCAAGCGCCGGTGACCGCGGATCTTGCGACCGTGCATCGGTTCCTGGATGAGGCGATGGTCGGTGTCGCCGGCACGCAGACCGCGATCGGTGATGCGATCGGAATGGCGATCAAGCGGCTGCGCGCCGAAAAAGCCGGCTCCGCCGTCGGGCATGCGTCGAAGCCCACGGTGCTCATCTTGCTTACCGACGGACAGAGCAATGCCGGCGCGCTCGATCCGCTGCAGGCCGCGCGCTTCGCGAAACAGGAGGGCTTGCGCATCTACACGATCGGTGTCGGCGCGGCGGCGGGCAGCGGGTTCTTCGGTTTGGGCGGCAATGCCGATCTGGACGAGGGCACGCTCAAGGAGATCGCGAAGATCACCGGCGGACAGTATTTCCGCGCGACCGATGCCGACGCCCTGCGCAGAGTATATCGGCAAATCGACGAGCTCGAGCCGGCGCCCGGTCGTGCGCAATGGCTGCGGCCGAGGGATGAGTGGTTCCTTTATCCGCTCGCGGCGGCGCTGCTGCTGAGTATTCCCGCGGGAGTGTTCGGAGCGCGGGCATGGACCTGAAAGCCTTCAGCGCGTTTCACTTTCTCCACCCGAATTGGCTGTTCGCGATTCCGCTTTTGCTGCTGATCGCCGCCGCATTTTTGTGGCGGCAGCGCCGCAGCGGCAATTGGTCGCAAGTGCTCGACGCGGATATCCTGGCCGCGCTGCGCCTGCAGGAAGACGGCCGCAAGAGCTCCCCGTGGGTGTTGATCGGGCTCGCGTGGACCTTGGCCGCGCTCGCGCTCGCGGGACCTGCCTGGCGGCGCGTGCAGAGCGCTGCGTTCCGCGCGCCGGCCGACTGGGTCATCGTGCTCGATCTGTCGCCATCGATGTCGGCCGCGGACCTGCCGCCGAGTCGCATCATGCGCGCGCATTTTTTGATCGACGATCTGCTGCGCGCCGCGCAGGATGCGCGCGTCGGCTTGATCGTCTTTGCCGGCGAGGCGCATACGGTCGTGCCGCTGACCTCGGACGTGGCGACGATCAAGGATTTACTGCAGCCGCTAGTCCCTTCGATCATGCCGGAGTCCGGCCATGACATAGCGCCGGCGCTCGATCAGGCGGCAGCGCTGCTCCGTCAAGCCGGCAGCAGCGCTGGCCGGGTCATCGTGCTGTCCGACGGCTTCGACGACCCGACGCAGGCGCTTGGCGTAGCGCGGCGCCTCAAGGCGGCGGGCGCCAAGATCGATGTCGTCGGGGTCGGCACGCCGAGCGGCGCTCCCACCGCTGCCGGCAACGGCGGTTTTCTGCGCAATGCCGCCGGCGACATCGCGCTTTCCAAGCTGTCGACGGACTTGCTCGAGCGCTTGGCCGCGGCGGGCGGCGGCGGCTATTGGTCGGTCGATGCGCTTCATCAATTGATCCGTGCGCTGCACGCCGAGCGCAACAATCCGCTCGAGCAAGCGAAAATCGCGACCGCGATGCACGTCGACGCCTGGCGCAACGAGGGGTATTGGCTGATATTGCCGATATTGCTGCTGGCGTCGATGTTGGCGCGCCGGGGCTGGCTATGAGAGCGCGACTCCTGTTGCCATTGGTCGTATTGGCGCTCGCGAGCGCGAGCGCCGACGCGATGAATTGGGCGGGCCTGTGGTCGACACCGGACCAGCGCGCGCAAGGTTTGCTCGACAGAGGCGATGCCGCGGCCGCAGTGCCGCTGTTCCAGGATCCGCGCCGCAAGGCGTATGCCGAGATCAAAGCCGCACGCTACACCGATGCCGCGAAGCAGCTCCAGCCGTTCGATGACCCGGGGTCCGAATACAACCGCGGCAATGCGCTCGCGCGCGCCGGCCAATTGAACGCCGCGCTGCCGGCGTATGATCTCGCGCTGAAAAAAGCGCCGCCGAAATCCGCGTTGTATCGCGATGCGAAGCACAACCGCGACCTGGTCGCGCAGCAATTGAAAGCGCAACGGCAGCACAAGGCGGGCGGCAAGAACGGTCACGGAAAGAGCCCGCCGGAGAACTCGCAGCAGGGAAATAATCAGCAGCAGGGCAAGAATCAGGAGCAAGGTCAGAGTCGGCAGCAAGGCCAGAACAAACAGCAGGGCCGCGAGTCACAGCAAGCACAGGGTCCGCAGCCGGGTCAGAATGCCCAGCAAGCGCAACCGGCTGCTGCTGCGCGTAACAAGCCGGATGGCGACGTCGACGCGGCTCGGGCGAAACGCGCCGCGGCCGCCGCGCTGGGGGCGTCACCGCACGATATCAGCGGCGGCACGCAGTCGCCGCGCCGACCGGAGTCGGAAAAATCGATGTCGCTCGATCAATGGCTGCGCTGGATACCGGACGACCCGGCCGGCCTGTTGCGGCGAAAATTCATGATAGAGCACATGCTGAAACAGCAGGAAGCGCAGCGATGAGGCGACTATTCTCATTCGGCCTGATATTGGCCTGTCTGATCGGCGGCGCATCCCGGGCGGCCGTGCGCGCGAGTCTCGACAGCAGCCGGATCGGCACCGGCGACAGCGTGCAGTTGACCCTGGAGCGCGACGGGCAAACCGACGCATCGCCGGACCTTACGCCGCTGCGGCAGGATTTCGATGTGATGTCCGTGGGCCGCAGCAGCAACGTGCAAATCATCAACGGCAACATTTCATCGACGGTCGACGCGCAGATCGTCTTGTCGCCGAAGCATGCAGGCCAGTTGACCGTGCCGGCGATTTCCTGGGGCGGCGAGATGAGTCAACCGCTAATTCTGACCGTCGGCGCTGCGGCGGGCGGCAATTCCTCGGCGTCGACCGCAGCCAAGCTGTTCGTCGACACCATCGTCGACAATAAAGGCCCGTACGTACAGGGCGCAGTCGATGTCACGGTGCGGGTCTACACGGCCGAGCAGTTGTACCAGGCGAGTTTGGACTTCCCGAGCGGCAACGACGTTTTGGTGCAGCAGGTCGGCGGCGATCAAAACAGCAGCGCCGGGAAGAACGGACGGCAATATCAGGTCATCGAGCGGCATTACGTGCTGTTCCCGCAGCACAGCGGCGAAATCCGACTGTCCGGCGCCGTCCTTTCCGGCCAGGTCGCGGTGCGCATTCGCGACGATGCGTTAAGCAATGATCCATTCGCGGATCTGCTGGGCGCGGCGAACGGCGTGGCGGGAACGAAACCGGTTCGGGTGCACGGCGATCCGATCGTGCTCGAGGTGCGTCCGCGCCCGGCGGCGTCCGGAAGCGGCCCGTGGCTGCCGGCGCAGGGCGTCAGCCTGAGCGCAGCATGGCAGCCGCAATCGATGCAGGTGCACGCCGGCGATCCGATCACACTCGACCTGCGCCTGCAGGCGCAAGGCTTGACCGCCGCGCAGTTGCCGGACCTGTCGACGATGCTGCCGCTGCCACCGGGCCTCAAGGCCTATCCCGATCAAGCGAAACTCAAAAACACCGCACAAGGCGATGTTGTCAGCGGCAGCCGCGACCAGAGCCTTGCGCTGATCGCCGACCGGCCGGGACGCTACGTTTTACCGGCATTGCACCTGTCCTGGTGGGACACGAAGGCCGATCAGGCGCGCGACGTCGACGTTCCTGCGCAGACGATCGATGTCCTGCCGGCCGCAGGCGGCGGCGGTGCGCCAGCCCCTCCGACCGTCGCCGCCGCATCGCCGGCACGCGCAGCCGGCGGCGCCGCGGCGCCCGCGGCCGCGCCGACACGCGGCATCGCGAGCCTGTGGCTGGAATTGCAGCGTGCCGATCGGCCGTGGTTGCTCGTCAGCGCGGGACTTGGGCTTCTGTGGCTCGCGACGATGCTTGGGTGGTGGATATCGCGGCGCCGTCCGCCGCAGGAACCGGCCGCGCCGACGGCGCCCGCGATGCCGCCGCCGATGGCAAAGCCCGCCGATGCGGCGCGCGCGCGCGGAAAGTTTCACGAGGCCTGCCGCCGTCACGATGCGTCGGCCGCACGCCGCTGGATTCTCGCTTGGGTAGCCGCGGTCTGGCCGGATCCCGCGCCGACGGGATTGAGCGCTTTCGCGAAGAAGTTATCCGATCCGGCGCAGGTCGAGGCGCTCGCGCAGCTGGAGCGGGCCTGTTACGCGGGTGCGCAATGGAACGGCGAGACGCTCGCCATGGCGTTCAAGGATCTGCCGAAGCCGCAGGCTCACGCGGTCGCGCGCGAGGCCGCCATCGCACCGCTTTACCCGAAGAACTAGCGCCTCAGCCGCTGCTCTCCGCGCTGTAGCGCGCGAGCAGTCCGGTGCGCACCGCGTGGCGGTAGACGCGGCCATAGACGTACGCGGCGATCACCAATTCGCCGACCGCAAGCGCCGCGCCCGGCGCGAGTAGGCCGATCGGCGCCGGCCGGCCGGCGAGCACCGCGCGCATGCCCTCGAACACGTAGGAGGGCGGCAAGCAGCGCGCGATCGCCTGCATCCAGTGCGGGAGCGTCGCGAGCGGATAGAATACCGCCGCGAACGGCGCGAGCACGGCCGGCAGCGGCCACAAGAGCCATTCCGAAGCCGGCCCGAGGCGCAGCACGATCGCGCTGCCGGCGATCCCGAGCGTCACGCCGAATACGAAAAGCACCAACAAAAAGACGACCAGCGCCGCGCCCATCGCGAGGAAATGCAGGCCGAAAACCGCGGTCGCGAGAAACAGCATCACCACGAGCCCCAAGCTGCTCGTCAGCACGCTCGTGATCACGAGGCCGATGACGTATTCGGATATCAACAACGGCGAGGAGAACAGATTCAGGAAATTTCTCGACCAAACATCCTCGAGAAACGCCGTGCTGACCCCTTGCATGATGCGTGTGCCGAAATCCCACATCAGCACCGCGCCGAGCAGCGTCGGCACGAAGTTCATACCGCTGCCGCTGACCGAATTGAGGTAGCGCGTGATGAATCCCCACAATACGATGTCGATCGCGACCCAGGTGATCATCGGAAACAGCCGCACCGGGCTCCCGCGCAATAAATAGATCTGACGAAGCACGACGCCGGCGATCGGGCGCAATTTCACGAGGAGTCGCTCGTGCGTTCCGCAAGGGGTTCGCGCGCGACGCGAATGAACAGGTCTTCGAGCGTCGCAGCGCCGTGCAATCCTGGCAGTATCTTCGGATCTCCTTCGAGCAGAATCTTTCCGTGCGACAGGAACAGCACGCGGTCGCACACGGCCTCGACCTCATACATGTTATGCGAGGTCCACAAAATGCCGCAGCGATCGGCCGTCGCGAGGCTCTTTATTTTCTGCCTGACGATTTGCGCAGCGGAAGGGTCGAGCGACGCGGTCGGCTCGTCGAGCAGCAGGAGCTGCGGGCGGTTGATCAATGCCTTCGCGAGCGCCGCGCGCGTTTGCTCGCCCGAGGACAAGAGGCCGCATTTCGTGTGCCGCAAATGCGTCAAGTCGAACTCCTCGATCAGTTCGTCGACGCGTCTGCGCAGCCCGCGCACGTCGTACAAGAGGCCGAAGAAGCGCAGGTTCTCGGTCACGGTCAAATTTCCGGGAAGCGCCGCGTAAACGGCCGCGAAGTTCGTCCGCGACAGCGCGGCCACGCGATTTTCGCGCAAATCGACATGACCGATGCGCACCGTGCCGGTCGTCGGCTCCAACAGGCCGAGCACCATGTTGATCGTCGTGGTCTTGCCGGCGCCGTTCGGTCCCAGGAGGCCGACGACCTCGCCGCGCTGCACGTGGAAAGAGACGTCGTCGACGGCCGCGACCCCTCCATAGCGCTTTCCGAGATTCTGAATTCGCAGGGCGACTCCGTCGTCGCCGCGCGCGGGATTCACCGTGGACATCGCCCCAGTTTAAACGAAATCGCCGCGCGACTTTCTGAAAGAACCCCGCAGTTACTCGCATTTACCCGCGGGTGCGCCTCTCGCACACTGAATCCCACGCAAATTGCGTGAACTCGGAATCCACAAAATATCCGTCAAGGAGGACGTCCATGAACAGCTTCACCGTCACCGCCATCGGCAATCTCGCGAAGAACCCGGAGCTTGCGGTCAAAGGCGACGTTTCCTACACCCGCTTCTGTCTCGTCGGCAATGACTACGTCGGTAAGGACGAGTCCGGCAAGCCGCGCGAGGCGGCGACGAGCGTCTGGTTCACCGCATTCGAAGCGCTCGGCGAAGTGATCGCCAAGAACGCCCGCAAGGGCGACCAGCTGATTCTCCACGCGCAATTGCGCGCGAACAACTGGACCGACCGCGACGGTGAGAAACAGTACGACCATTCGTACATCGTCCAAAGCTTCAAATTCGGCGCGCCAGGAAAGGCGAAGCGCGAAGAGCTCGCGGCGATGCGCGATGAGCGGGAAACCGGGGTATTGGAAACGGATCTCTGAGAGGAAATTCCGCCATGCAGAATATTGTCGGCATTCTTCGATGGTCGCGGCGAATCGCCGGATTCTCCGCCTTGGGCAGCGCATTGATCCTCGCGGCTCCGCAGATCGCGTTGGCGCAGGCGTCGCCGTTCATGACCGGTGCGACCGCGTTGGAGACGAATATCCTCGCGTGGCTGACGCCGGTCGCAATCATCCTCGTGATGATCCTGGGCGGCATGGCGATGGCCAATCGCATGTCCTGGGGCTGGTGCATCGGCGCGATCATCGGCATCGCGATCGCGTTCGGCGCGCCGCAAATCGTTACCTGGGTGCGTGGCATGTTCGGTGTCTGAGGGAGCCATGAGGGAACGCAACGCGGGTGTGACGGCCGATCCCCTGTTCGTCGGGGCCACACGGCCGCCGATGCGCTGGGGAGTCACCTATTCGGCGCTCTTGTTTAACATGGTGTTCACAATCGCGCAAGTATCGGGCACCTATGGCGCGGGCGACGCGCAGACAATTGTAGAGA
>VFSW01006220.1_pt1 | contig 17585 bp, 16 predicted proteins | sample 5358111 | NCBI WGS metagenome assembly VFSW01 (sample SAMN11554181, study PRJNA540505) | mine drainage metagenome | isolation source: sediment from site ElyBrook_90M | place: USA: Ely Copper Mine, Vershire, VT | collected 2017
ACATCGCGGCGGCCTTCCCCTCGGCGTGCGGCAAGACCAACCTCGCCATGCTGGTGCCCACGCTGCCGGGATGGAGCGTCGAGACCGTGGGCGACGACATCTGCTGGATGAAGCCGGGGGCCGATGGCCGTCTCTACGCGATCAACCCCGAAGCCGGATTCTTCGGCGTGGCGCCAGGCACGAACTACGAGACCAACCCCAACGCCATGGACACCGTCACCAAGAACACGATCTTCACCAACGTCGCCCTCACGGCCGACGGCGACGTGTGGTGGGAGGGCATGCCACTTCCAGACATCGCCATCACCGACTGGCGCGGCGAGGCCTGGAGCCCCGACTCGGGTAAGCCCGCGGCGCACCCGAACTCGCGCTTCACGGCCCCGGCGAACCAGGATCCCGCGATCGCGCCCGAATGGGAGGATCCGGCCGGCGTGCCCATCGACGCGATTCTCTTCGGTGGACGTCGCGCCAGCGTGGTTCCACTAGTGACGCAGTCGCGTGACTGGGCGCACGGCGTGTTCATGGGTTCGATCGTCGCCTCGGAGACCACGGCGGCCGCAACGGGCGCGGTGGGCAATCTGCGACACGACCCCTTCGCCATGCTCCCCTTCTGTGGCTACAACATGGCGGACTACTTCGGTCACTGGCTGAGTTTCGCCCAGAACCACGACGAGTCCAAGCTCCCCAAGATCTTCTACGTCAATTGGTTCCGCAAGGGTGATGACGGACGCTGGCTGTGGCCGGGCTTCGGCGAGAACAGTCGCGTCCTCGAGTGGGTCTTCAACCGTGTCGCCGACGACGCGGACGCCGTGGACACACCGATTGGCTACGTGCCGACGCTGGACTCCCTCGACGTCACGGGCGTCAACGTGACGCCCGCCGACATGGCCGAATTGCTCAACGTGAATCTGGACGAATGGCGTGCCGAGGTCCCGGGCATCAGAGAGTACTTCGCGATGTTCGCCGAGCGCTTACCGGCGGCCCTGCACGACCAGGTCGACCAGCTCGAGGCTCGTCTCAATTAGAACGCCCGTTACCCCGGCCCTCGTCGAAATCCTCGAGGGCCGGGGTAACATTTTCTATGACTCTGGTACTGCGGGCGTTCAACCGTGACGACGAGGGGACGTGTCGCCTGGCTCAGAAAGAACTCGCGGCCGATGGCTTCGACTTCCTCTGGGGCTACGAGACCACCATGAGCTGGGATGACTACTTGACGATGGTCGCTGACTACGCCGCGGGGCGTAACATTCCCGCCGACCGTGTCGCGGCGGCACTCCTCGTCGCCGACGTGGACGGCGAAGTCGTGGGTCGTATCTCGGTGCGATTCTCCCTCAACGACTTTCTCTTCCAGCGAGGCGGACACATTGGCTACGCCGTGCGACCGGCGTTTCGCCGGCGCGGCTACGCAACCGAGATCCTGAGCCAAGGCCTCGCCATCGCCCGGACGCACGGCGTCGAATCGGCGCTGGTCACCTGCAACGACGACAACGTCGCCTCCGCCGGAGTCATCGAGCGGTGCGGAGGCGTTTTCACTTCTCTGTTCGTCGACGATGACGGGACGCGAATCCGGCGATACACGTTTGCGCGCTGACGCGCGGCGATATACCGTGATCGCTACCCACTCGTGATCGACGCGCATCGGTGCGCGGTGCGACTCAGAGGTGATCGCGTCGTGCGTCGTCCTCGTCGACGAAGGTGACCAGCTCATTCACTTCGTATTGCAAGGTGCTCAGCAACGTCGTTCGGTACCTCATCTCCTCACGCAGGGCGCGCGACGAGATGTCGCGCACTCGAGCGAGCGTCATCTCTTGATCGCGTGTCGAGAGACGGTCCAGACCGGCCACATCGGCGCAACACTTCGCGTAGGCGCTGTCGCTGCGCTCCTCGAGTTCGACAACTTCGGCGAGGGCGCGATCTCCACGCGCGACACGATGCTCGACGAAATGCACCGAGGTGGCGTCGTGGGGACCATTGTCGCGCCATCGTCCGATTGTCGCGTCGCGCAGCGAGGTGAAGGTCGCACGCCGATACGACTCGGTGACGCGCAGCGCGTTCCATTCCACCAACAACTGCTCGACGACCCGCGTCTCGTGTTCGAGGTCCATGGTGTTCCCTCCGCTCGACGTCAGCCCGTACGAATCACGCGGACGTCAGTCCGCCGTTTCGGCGTCGGCCACGATGAGGCGAGGGCCCGAGGGCCAGTCGAAGTAGCGCCACGTCCAGTTGATCATGACGCGCAACTTGTTACGAAAGCCCACCAGGTACCACAGGTGAAGTCCTAACCAGGCCAGCCAACCGAAGGTGCCCTTGACGGTCAAACCCCTCGGCAGCGTCGCCACCGCGGCGTGACGACCAATCGTCGCCATGATGCCCTTGTTGTGGAACTTGAAGGGCAGGGCGGGCTTGCCCTCGAGCTGGCGCACGATCTGCGCCGCCACGTGACGTCCGGACTGCATGGCCACCGGAGCGAGTTGGGGATAGAAGGTAGTGGGTCCGCTCGGAATGGCGGCGGAGTCCCCCACCGCCCACGCGTTGGTGCGGTCGGCGATTTGCAGGAACTCCGTCACGCGCACGCGCCCGCCGGGACCCGTCTTATCTTGAACGTCGGAGGCCAACGTCCCGTTGGCCGTCACCCCGGCCGCCCAGATCACGGCGGCGACGCGCAGTCTCTCGCCATCCGCGAAGCGAATCGCGTGTTCTTCCACTTCAACGACGCTGCGACCGAACTCGACCTCGACTCCCATACGTTCGAGTTCCTTCAACGCGTACGCGCTGGCCTTCTCGGGGAAAGGGGTGAGTAGCCGAGGCGCCATGTCGACCAGGATCACGCGCACGCGCGTCGGATCGAGCTTGAGACCATCACGTTTGATGACTGTCTTGATGAGCTCTGACAGCGCCCCGGACGTCTCGACGCCGGTCGGCCCACCGCCGACGATGACGAAGTTAAGGCCTATTGGCGCGGTGTCGGCCACCGCATCGGCGTGTTCGAGCGCCGAGAGGAGGCGATTTCGCAGGCGGCGCGCGTCGGCCAGGGAGTACAAGGGAATGGCGTATTGCGACGCGCCAGGAATGCCAAAGAACGCCGCCGTCGCGCCGGTGGCGATGACCAGGTGGTCGTAGACGAGCTCCGCACCATCACCCAGAACGACGACTTGGCGCTCGTGGTCGACGTGACTGACCTGACCGTGGCGAAATCGCACGTTCTGTGCTTTGCCGAAGACCGTGCGGATGGGATAGGCCACTTCAGCGGGCTCGAGCATCGCGGTGGCCACCTGGTAGAGCAGGGGCAAGAAGGTATGAAAGTTGTGACGGTCGATGATCGTGACGCGCACGTTCTTATCGACCAGGCCGCGAGCGACTTCGAGGCCACCGAATCCACCTCCCACGATCACCACGTGGGGCCAATGAGAGAGATCTCGTTGGACGGGCGCGGGTTTCGAGGAGATGGCCATATCTGTATTAATCATACTTGAGGTAAATCAATTAAATTCCGTGATGGCCGAGACGTCGTCCCGCGGCGTAGATCGCTCCGCCGACCACCATCACGAAGGCCAAGAGCTGGTCCCCCGTCGCAAAGCTCAGACTGATGGCGACGGGGATCAGCGCGCCCAGCACCCAGGCGAGTTGCTGGCGCACGGCGAAGCGGGCGAAGGTGCGGCCCTGCGCCCCGCTCGGCACGAGACGCTGGGTGATCGCGTCGAAACTCGGTTGGGCCACCGCGGCGCACACGCCCAGCCAACCGGCGAGCAGGGTCTGTGCAATGAGCGTCGGGTGTCGAGACGCCACCCCGGCCCCGATACCGGTGCTGAGAACGGCCAGGGCGAGTAACGAGGACTCCGCCAGGGCGTTGCGCACCCGGGTGACCAGACCGAGTCCGAGCAGCGAACCTAGGGCGCTCGCCGAGAGGGCGTAGGCGAACCACTGCAGTCCGGCGTGATCGCGTCGCAGTCCAAAGGCCAGGAGGAATGAGCCAAAACCCACGCCGAAGCGCATCAGGGCGGACGCGCTCAGACTCCAGGTGACCTCACCCACCCCCAGGGGAACGAGGGCGTGCAGGTCGCGCTCCTCGGGTGTCATGGCAACCTGGTCGCGTAGGACCTTGACCGGTCGCTGCAAACGCAGGCTGGCCACCGTCCCGGCGACGAACACCGCGGCCGCCATCACTAAGACGCTGGTCGCCCCCAGGGTCTTCAAGATCGCGGCACCCAGCGTCCCGGCGACGAGGCCGCTCAACGTTCCCAGCAGCGTGAGTTGCGCATTGAAGCCCGCGAAACCACGATGCTGTTTCCCCCCTTCACTCGGCCATCCCGATTGGCCGACCCCGGTGGGGTGATCGTTGAACTGGTCGGTGCGCGCCATCTCCGGCACCAGGGCGCCGCGGGTCACGCCGTAGAGCTTGGAAGAGACCAGGACCGCGAACGCCTCGGGAAAGAGCCAGAGTGAGTTGAGGTGTTGGCTCATTGACCAGCACAGCAAGACGCGCACCGAGGCCGAGAGGGCCACCAGGATGCGACGGCCGTTGGCGGAGCGATCGATGAGGGGACCCAAGATTGGCGAGACCACCGCGAAGGGTGCGATGGTCAACACCAGGTAGGCGAGGACCTTGGACTTCGCTTCGGTGGGCGAGACCGAGAAGAAGAGTGAACCGGCGAGCGACACCGTCACCAGGGTGTCGCCGGCCATCATCACCACGTGCACCAGGGCGAGTCGACCAAAGGCAGTGCCCTGATCCAAGAGGTCCTGCAGGGACGCCCACGCCAGTGAGGCCAGTCCACGTCGACGCACGCCACCACCATAGTGACACGCGTGCGCCACTCCCGATTCTGAGTCCGAATGGGGGCGCCCCTGCCTATGCTGGCCCCGTGACCCTCTCCGCCCGCGAGCCCGTCATCGTCACCGAGCAACTGACGAAGCGTTACCACGGGGCCGACTTCCTCGCCGTCGACCGCCTCGACCTCATCGTGCACACGGGCGAGATCTTCGGGCTCCTAGGTCCCAACGGCGCGGGCAAGACCACCACGGCCGGCATGCTTACCACTCGCGTGATCCCGACCTCGGGTCGCGCTCGCGTCGCGGGCGTCGACATCCTCGAACACCCCGCTCTCGCGAAGCAGTTCCTCGGGGTGGTGTCCCAGACCAATACCCTCGATCGCCAACTCAGTGTCTGGGAGAACCTGTACTTCCACGGTCGCCTCTTTGGCATCAGCGCGGCCGAATCGCGCGCGACCGCCGATCGACTCCTCGAACGATTCCAATTGGCCAAGTGGGCCAAGGCCTCGGTCTACGCACTCTCGGGAGGCATGGCCCAGCGGCTCATGGTGGCCCGATCGATTTTCCACCGGCCCGCCGTGCTGTTCATGGACGAGCCCACGGCGGGGCTCGACCCCCAGAGCCGCCTGGCGCTCTGGCAGATTCTCCAGGAGCTCAACGTCGAGGGTCAGACCATCCTGCTCACCACGCACTACATGGAAGAGGCCGACCAGCTCTGTGGACGCGTGGCCATCATGGACCACGGACGGATCCTCGCCCTCGATACGCCCGAGAACCTCAAGAGGTCGACCGGGATCGACACGATCGTGACCCTGAAGGCCACTGGTGACCTCGAGGCATTGTCGAGGAGTCTGCTCGACAACGTGGCCGGAGCCACACACGCTCGACTCATCGACAAGGGAGTGGAGCTGCACGTCGCGCGAGCCGAGCAACTCCTGACGCGGGTGATCGCCGCGGCCGAAACGAGCGGCGCGAACGTCCAGGACCTGTCCGTGGCTGAACCATCACTCGAGACCGTCTTCATCAACTTGACCGGTAAAGAGCTGCGCGACTAATGAGTGTGAGCACCCACGCGATTGACGCCAACCACCCTCGCAGCACCATGTCCGCCAGTCGTTCAGCCCTCGGTGCGCTCTTGTTGCGCGACGTCACCGTCTTGCGCAAGGACATCAAGCTCTTCATCCTGCGCACCGTCATCCAACCTTTCCTCCTGTGCTTCGTCTTTTTGTTCGTCTTTCCCAAGATCGGTCAATCCGTGGGAGGCGGATCAGGAGAGAGTGCCTTCGCCACCGTGCTCGTCGCGGGGGTGGTGGGTATCTCGATCATGTTTCAAGGGGTGCAGTCAGTGGCCCTGCAGATGTCGCAGGAATTCGGCTTCACCCGCGAGATCGAGGACCGGGTGCAGGCCCCGTGTCCCATCTGGTTGGTCGCCCTTGAGAAGGTGATCTCCGGTGCGATCCAGGGCATGATTTCGGCGGCCATCGTGCTCCCCATCGCGGCGTTGGTGCACGCCCGCGGTGTCGAGGCGTCGATCCACATCCACTGGCTCATTATGTTGACCCTCGTCCCGCTCGCTTGCGTGGCGATGGGTTCGCTCGGTCTGGTGCTCGGAACGAGTTTCGAACCTCGCAACATTGGCTTGATGTTCGGCTTCATCATTTTGCCCATCACGTTCCTCGGGGGGACCTACTACCAGTGGGACCGACTCGCACCAGTGAAAATCGGCTCGTGGCATTGGCTGCAGACCATCGTGCTGGTGAACCCCCTCCTCTATGTGAACGAAGGGATGCGCGCCGCCTTCACTGACGTGCCCCACATCCATCTCTACGTGATCTACCCGGTCCTGGTGGCGTTCTGCGTCGGCTTCTTGTCACTGGGCCTGCACAATTTCCGCCGACGCGTCCTCTCCTAGGAGTACCCGTCGCCGTCTCGGTCGAACAGACCCTGACGGCCGTTGCCGATCAGGCTCACGGTGGGAATCTTGGTGTTGAAGTTATAGGCGTTGAGGTGGTCGTTCTCGCGACTGTATTTGCCGGCTCTCAAATCCTTCATGTACTGACGCTCACCCGCCATCACTCGGCGCGACCACGTCAGTCCCGCCAAGACGAGGACCGCACCCAGAATTATCAGACCGAAGCCCTCCGCGTAGGGCCACACGATGTTCAGGCACTGCGACGACACCGTGACCCCGCGCGTCGGATTGGCGACGCTCGCGTTGCACCGGGCGTTGAGAACACCTTCGTGATGAAAGAGCCAACCGCCGTAGGCCGAGGACATCAGACCCAGTATGAACAGCAGACGCCGACCCATAAGGTCAGGATACGACCGCATTTGCGCTTTCACCAGGAACAAATAACTCGTCCATGACAACAAATGACCAAATTCTGATATTTGACGGTGACTGCGGCTTTTGCACCCGGTGCGCGGAGTGGATTGAGCGTCGTTGGACGCGCACTCCCCTGCCGCGTACCGTAGCGGCGCAAGAGGTGAGCAAGGAGCTAGCGGACCTTGTTGCCCCAAGCATCGAGCAGATGAGCGAGTCGGTGTGGTGGATCGACGGAGATCATCACGACGCCGGGGCTCGCGCCGTCGCGAACGCGCTGATCGCCACCTCGTCACCGTGGCGACTGGTGGGATTCGCGTTAGCCAGCGCCCCGATGTCGTGGATCGCCGAGCCCATCTACCGTGTCGTGGCGCGTCACCGTCACCGATTCCCCGGTTCGACCAACGCCTGCGGCGTACGCGACCAAACCTGAACTAGACGTCCCACCAGATGGTGGCTAGTTCACGGTGTACCGCGGGTGGATTCGCTCGCAAGTACTCAAGCACCTCGTCTTCGCGTTCCACGGGAAGACACAAACGCACGCGGGTGAAGCGAGCGGCTTGCTGCAGGTCCTGCTCGACACGCATCGGCCCGTCCCACGATTCCATCGACGCGTCGATCCCCATGTCTCCCAGCACCGCCATGAGGTCGGTGGGCGTTGGTGTCGTCGGACGTTCGAGCCGCCAGAAGTGCTGCCACGCTCCCGAGAGATTGGCCAGAGGATGTTGACGAGGCAGTTCGAGTACGACGCGACGCGTGGCGTGTTCGTTCAAGGCGTGAAGGAACGGCACAACGTCAGCCACGTTGTACACGACGTGATGCGACGTCACCACGTCCGCTCGGGGTACCACGCCCGCCACCTCCGGCCAGAAGCCATGGTACGTCTCGACGCTAACGCCACGCGCCGCGGCGTTCGCGGTGAACATCTCGAGCATCTCGTCCTGGTGATCAACCCCAATGACGTGGGTGGCGGGTGGCGTCACCGCGAAGGCCGCGATGCCGCCTCCGCACCCCACGTCCAATACGGTGGCGGACTCTCCCAACACCTCGCGAGCGCGCTCGTGCGAGGGATTGGTGGCTATCACCTCGGGCACCTCGAAGAGCACGGGTGGGTGGATCCAGGGACTCTCGCTGGCGAGTGCGAGAATCCCTGGAGGAATTGCCCACGCCTCTAAATCGTGGGCCCAGGTCTCAGCGGACAGACTCACCGATTGAGAAGCCGCGACAAGAAGCCGCCGGTGGACGGCTCGGGGGCGCACGAGCAACGATCAGCCTTGGCGACGCCCTTCAGAGCCTGTTCGATGTGGTTGCCGCAGCCCGCCCACGTGGGCTTTCCGCAACGACGACAAGTGGTCCGGTGACACATACTTCCTACTTTCCTAATTGGTAATTCGCTGAATTATTGAAGAGACTCTCGGCCATCAGTGACTGAGGGCCTCAAGGGTCAGGCCGAGCGCGGGCGAATGGCTCCACGTCGCGTAGCCACCGTCGAGGTTACGAACGTCCATCCCCCACTGATTGAGCATCTGAGCGGCGACGTGTCCACGCTGACCCACTTGGCAGAACACCAGGACCGGGCCCTGGGCAATCTCATCACGACGGTCGCGCAGTTCATCCACCGGGATGTTGACCGCGTCAGGGAGCGAACCACGTTCGTATTCGCCGGGGCTGCGCACGTCCAGGAGTGTGACCCCACTGGAACGAAGTTCCTCCACCTCGTGCCACTGCGCAGTGCGCTCCAGGCCCGAGAGGACATTGCTCGCCACGTAGCCCAGCATGTTCACGGGATCCTTCGCCGAGCCAAAGGGTGGCGCGTACGCCAGTTCGAGATCGGCGAGTTCCGCGGCACCGATACCACCGCGCATCGCAGTGGCCAGTACGTCGATGCGCTTGTCGACTCCTTCGGTACCGACACCTTGGGCGCCCAGTAGGGCACCCGACGTTGGATCAACGAGGATCTTCAACGACATCGGACGCGCACCGGGGTAATAACCCGCGTGCGAACTGGGATGGGTGTGAATGGCAATCGCCGGGCGCCCCGCCGCGTCGAGTCGCTTCTCATTCCAGCCCGTCGTGGCGACCGTGAGGTCGAACACCTTGACGATCGCGGTACCGATCGTGGTGCGCGGACGCACCTCGATGCCGGCGATGTGATCAGCGACGAGTCGACCGTGACGATTCGCGATATTGGCGAGCGGCACCAACGTCGCGCTGCCGTCAATGGCGTCCATCTTCTCGGCCGCGTCACCCAAGGCGTAAATCGTCGGCTCACTGGTCTGGTTGAATCCATTCACCGCAATGCCGCCGCGCGGACCAATGTCGAGTCCGGCCGCGCGCGCGAGCGCCGTGTCGGGCCGCACGCCAATGGCGAGTACGACCAGGTCAGCGTCAATCTCTTCACCGGAGGAAAGATGAACCGACGACGGCGCGACACTGGTCACACTCGTGCCGAGGTGAACCTCGACGCCCTGTCGCACGACCTCTTCTGCGACCAACGCCGCCATCTCGGGGTCCAGGGGAGCGAGGAGTTGCGTCGACGCTTCGACGATGCGCGTGGGGATACCGCGATGCATCAGGTTCTCCGCGATCTCGAGGCCGATGAATCCGCCCCCGATGACGACCGCGTGGCGCGGGGCCTCCTGTACAACGGCGCTGAGACGCTCGACGTCCTCGACCGTGCGCAGCGGGTAGGCGCGCTCGATGCCGACGATTGGCGGTATTACCGGCGACGCTCCCGGGCTCAAGACCAGGGCGTCGTACGCCAACTCGTACTCCTCATCGGTGTCGAGGTCACGCACTCGCACTTGGCGAGTTGCGGCGTCGATGCTGAGGGCCTCGCTGTGCACGCGTACGTCAATGCGGAAACGATCGTGCAAGGACTCGGGGGTCTGCAACAGCAGAGCCGCCTCATCCTCAATCACGCCACCCACGTAGTAGGGCAAACCGCAGTTCGCGTACGAGACGTGGGCACTTCGTTCGATGACCACAATCGAGGCATTTTCGACAAGGCGTCGCAGACGCGTCGCCACCGACATACCTCCGGCGACTCCGCCAATAATGACAACATTCATGTCCGCCTCCTAGGCCAGGCTCAAGAAGAGTTTCTGGAGTTTCTTCGAAACGACTTCGGAATCGATGCCGGGATCGGCGATGCACTCGCGCAGCGACGAGGAGATCAACATGAACGCCGCGGTGTGAACGGCCTTAGAGACCGCCGCCATCTGGGTCACGATCTCGTCACAGGAACGACCCTCTTCGAGCATGCGTACCACCGCACCCATCTGTCCGTGGGCGCGCTTCACTCGTAGGGTAATTTGGTTGAGCTGAGCCTCGTCTTCCAAAATGTGAACGGGTTCCGAATTGGTCATGCGTCCTCTTTCGATTCGAACTTGTATACCCCCTAGGGTATCAACAATTCACTCGGCCGTGACGCATCCGGGACTTTGGTCCTAATCGGACCCCCGCCGATCAGGTCGCGGCGAAGGCCACCACCCCGCGCGCGAGGGGGACCAGCAACATACCCGCCCCCACGCTCGGTGTGGCGAAATGATTCGCCTCTTGGCCGAGCGACGCGCGCTGCATCACTGCGCCGCTCTGGGGACTGAGGCCGTAGAGGACACCGTCGCTGCCAATGGTCCACACCCGTGCGCCGGCCACTATCGGTGGCCCACTGCCCACGCTCGCGTGCCAGACGATCTTGATCGTCGCCGGACTCGATGTCACGAGCGCCGCCTCGGTACCCGCCATACACGGTAGAAACACGATGCGTCCCTCAATGGCCACTCCCCCGACGAGCACGTCACCGCAGTGCGAATCGATCATCGACACCTGACCGCCGACGCCGCCCAAGTGAGCGCCGCGCAACAGGTAGATATGTCCGGATTTGCCCGTCGCCACGACTAAGCCGTCCGCCATCAACGCGGGCTCCGAGCCCAGGTCGGCGTCGGCGGCGTTGTCCTGATACCAGTTGGACGGGGTGAAGTAGGACGCCAGCTTCATCGAGGGCGACAGTTCTAGGACGGCGTCGCTGTGATCGTAGGGCTGGGCCGTCGATGTCACCGAGCCGTTGCCCGAACTCACCCAGACGTTGCCCGCGGCGTCGACCGCGGGTGCCGCCCCGCCCATCCAGACGGCACCCTCGCGCTGACCTGGTGACGAATCGACAACATACGAGGTCGCTCGACTCGGTGCGACCTCGGAGAGCGCGCCCACTACACCGTGATAGTTCCCGCAATCGCCGTAGTTGCCCCCGAAGGAGTAGATCACCTCACCGTGGCTGAGGGCCAGCGCGCTGCGATTGAGGTAGGGGGTCTGGTCGGCGGTCGGCGTACGCAGAGCCTCGCGCAACATCAGGGCACCTCGAACGAGACCCAGACCATAGAGAAAGTGCACCGGCCCGTGAGAACCAAGTTCGAAATCGAGCGCGAAGACCTCACGACGCGCCGGATCGATGACGGGAGTGCCAGTGATGCCTACCACGGGCGAGATGTTCCCGCACGGCAACGAGTGCGCCGGGACAGCCGGGCCCAAGTGCTTGTGCCAGAGAACGCGGCCGTCGACCGTGGAGAGCGCGTAGACCGAATCGTTCTCGGTGGCCACGATGACCTCGTCGCGGTACACCAGTGGTTCTCCGTACACCTGGCCGTCAAGCACCGACGATGTCCACTTCGGAACCGACGTGTTGAAACCCCCGAAGCCGACCGCTAGGCCCGCACCGTTGGCGCCGCCGTGATACCCCAGCCATTGGGTGGTGAGCGGTGCGAGAGTCGCCCCACCCGCGTGCGCCACGACATTCAACAAGGAGACGGGTGCGAGAAGGGTGAGGACGAGGAAGCTCCCCGACAGACGGCGCGAGCGAACTCGACGACCTTGAGATAGAAGCGGGGCTCTCATCATCTGAGAATAGCGAGACGAGATGGCCCAACCCTCCCTCCTCGGCCGATCACATCGGGCCAGCTGGCGACCAGTGTTAGCGTCGCCGAGATGGATATGTCGCCGGCGCGCACCTCCTCGTCGCGTCGAGTGCACTTCATGGCGCTGTCCTCGCTGGTCGCGACGATGGTCGCCCTTAGTTTCTGGCCACACCAGACGTGGGTCAATCGCGTCATTGTGGTTGTGCTCGTCATCATGGGAGCTCGCGGCGTGGCTACGACGACTGACGCCGGCCATCTCGAACCCAGCCGGGTCGAGGACCCCGTGTTGAGTCTCCTGGGCGCCCTCGGCGCCGTGGTGCTAGCGCGCGCTCTGGGCGTCGCACCGATTCTCGCGGCCACGCTGACCGGTCTCGTCGGCGGACTCTGCGTGCGCTGGGCGAAAGGTGCGCGCGACTACCACGGCGCCCCGGTCTACGCCGGCGCGTTCGTGGGGATCACTTCGCGCCTGGTGTTTCACGACGTGTGGTGGGTCCTCGTGTCCGGCCTCCTCGTCGGGATGCTCTGGTCCGTGAGTCGCGACGCGTGGGTGGGTGTCGGCGGCAAGATGGGCACAATGTCCCTGATGGCCGTCGTGGGCGTCTCGCTGGTGGCGCGAGCCTTCCACCAGCACGGACCCGGAGCCCCCGCGCTCGACGCCCACGGATTCGTTGGCCTCGCTTTCGTAGTGGGCGCGAGTGCGGCGCCGCTCACCTTCTATCTGGCCCACTTCCGTCGCTGGGGCGCGGTCCTAGGTTCCTCGGCACCGACGGCAACGTTCGCGTTGGTGATCGCCCTGACGCCCAAGTCGTGGGCCGTCCATGGCGACGTACTGCCCTATCTCTGGTACGGATCGAGCTTCGTCGGTATGACCACGCCGGCCCGCTTGATGCGCCCAGCGCTGAGCGTTCCCCTCGCCGGTCTGCTCTTCACGTGGTTAGCCTTGCGCTTCGGCACCTATTTCTCGGGCATGGGGGGCACCGCTGGTCTCACCGCACTGGTGTCAGTCTTCGCGTTGCGCGGCGCACAATCAACCTTCGCGCAACGCGAAGCACCGAGTACCTCCGAAAGTCTCAAATGATCTCAGCGACGACGCGCGACCAACGCTAGCGCCGAACGCCATCCGACCAGAAACAACGACAAGAACGCCAGCGCCACCACCACGAAAGCAACGGCTGTCCCCTGACCCGCAACGACGCGCAGAGCCATGCCGAGCGCCACCGTAACGATCACGATCAACAGACCACCCTGCGGGGTCGTCGCGTCGCGACGTGTGCGCCGCGCGAAGAACCACCCCACCAGAAGCCCGGTCGCAAAGGGCCACGTTGTAGTGGCCATGCCTGACACCGTGATGCCGTCCCGGTGCGACGAGCGGCCAATTCCGACGAAGAGCAGGATAAACAGAGCATCGATGGCGAGAGCGTACTTTTTCATGAGACGCTAATGCTAGAGGCCATTTGAAGGTCGAACACAGGCGCCCCGCAATCCATGGACGAAGTCGCTCCTTCTCACCAACGCGCGCCACGGTGAGATCACAGGACCGTCGTTGCATTGGCCGATACAACTACCCTAGGAACGTGATGACCCCTACCAGATTATGCCGGCCCGGGCGCGTATGGCGGCGCCGAGATCATGGATGAACTGATAGCGCGCGCCGACCCGCTCACGGGTGACGTAGTGGGGGAAGTCTCGAAGTCTGTGGCACATCGAGAGGGCATTTGGCACGCCACGATCCACGTGTGGATTCTCGATGATCAAGGTCGCTTGATCTTCCAACACCGTTCACCGACCAAGGAGCACTTCCCCGATATGTGGGACGTCTCGGTCGGGGGCCATATCCGCGCGGGCGAAGATGGAGCGAGAGAGGTGGCCGAAGAACTAGGGGCTGACGTCAACCTCATTGATTTGAAGTTCGTCGGCACCACCACGCTCGACACTGCGATTCCTCGTGGACATGACCGTGAAAAGCCGCGCGTGTACCTGTGGCGTAGCGACCGGACGCTGGATTCCTTCACGTTCGCCGACGGCGAAGTGGTGGGACTCGCCTCCGTGAACCTGAACGACCTGGGTACCTTGCTGAGTGGATCTCGGGTACCCGCCCGGGTGTTTGACGGAGAGTCGATCAAAGCGGGATCACTTGAGTCCAAGGATCTCGTGACCCTTTCTCAGGAGTACTGGACACTTCTTCGCGAAGCCCTCGAAGAACATTGCACATAGCCGAAGGAGAACAAAGTCGAATCGACTGAGAGCCCATCACGTCGAGGTGATTTCGCAACCGGCGCTACTAACCAAATAGACCAAAAATTGGTCCGAAGTCGACCACCTCCGAGGCGCCACGAATCGGATGCGGCACCGCGCCGGTCTGGCGGAATGGCTCAGTTGTGAGTAGACCGAAGTCGCGGCGGCGAATATCCGTCGGTGCTCGCGCAGGTGTGATCGCTTCCAGGGTCCGCGCCGAACGCGAGACGCTCGTTTATCAGTCGAACGGCGCCCAGCGCCAAAGTCCGGAGCCAGACATCAGCGCCGTCGCTTTCCATCTGTTGGTCGAAACCACCCGTGCGACCAAATACATCGCGCCGAACGAGCACAGTCGACGAATGGATTTGCTCGACTATTGACGCGTCTTCGACAACCGATGTGACCAAGGACGACACCTCGGTGGCGACATCGTCATCGCGAACGTCGTCCGACCAGACGCTGGCGCACAGAACCGCGTCGGAGGATCTCACCACAGAAAGCTGCAACTCAAGTTTCTGACGATGCCAGCGGTGTCCCGCCTCCAAGAAAGCAACCCACCGCGACGAGGTGTGGGCAACACCCGCATTCTTAGCGGCGCTGAATCCAAAGTGTGGCTGGCGCACCACCTTGACCAGCGGGGCGAAGGAGAGGGCCACCTCAACGGTCTCGTCGGTGGATCCGTCGTCCACCACCACGATCTCCCGTACGTTCACCGTCTGCTCGACGACGGATTGCAGGGTGGCCGCGATCGTTCTAGCGGCGTTGCTCGCGGCAACCACTACGGACACGCTCATCGGATCCGCCACGCCGATGTCCTCAGTACGCGCATCGAGGGCGAGACGAGCGACGACTCGATCGTCCAGCACGACCTCCTTTTCACCAAATCGTTGAGTGCCTTCGGGCCCTCGACCTGTGATGAGAAGGATGTCGCCAGGATGCATGTCACGAATACTGTGGCGAATGGCAGTTGCCCGGTCGGGTTCGACGCTGACTCGATGCCGCCGTTTGGAAGGAACCCCTTGCAGCATCTGATCGATGATCGAAAGTGGATCCTCGTCGCCCGGACTATCGGTAGTCAGTCGAACGTGATCAGCTAGCGTTGCGATCCTCGCCATCTCGGGGCGTTTCGCACTGTATCGCTGACCCCGTGCTCCGAGCACGAGGTGGACCTCTCCGCTAGACACCTCTCGCGCGGTGGCGATGAGCGCTTCCAGTGCATTAGGGGTGTGAGCGTAATCGGCCACCGAGAGGAAGGGCTCGTCACGGGTGATCACCTCGAAGCGACCAGGCGGAGGAACACACTGGGTGATTGCGCGAGCGGCCCGCGAGGCCTCCACGCCGATCTGTCTCGCGGCGAGGAACGCCGCCGCGATATTGGAACCGTTGATCTCGCCGATCAGACTTGACGAGATCTCGGTCACACCGTCGGGACCATCCAGTGAAACGAGCACTCCTTCGAGACCCATCCCCTTGATGCTCACCTTCACGTCGGCCGAGGCATGTCGCCCAAAGGTGGTGACCGGTACCTTGCACCACCTGGCGAGCTTGCGCCCCCATTCGTCATCCACGCAGATGATCGCCGCGTCACAGTGATCTTTCTCGAACATCCGGCGCTTGGCGGCGAAATACTTCTCCATGTTGCCGTGGTAGTCGAGGTGCTCCGGCGATAGGTTCAAGAACACGCCCACGTTGAAATGGGTCCCCGCCACGCGATGACGATCTAGACCATGCGACGTGACTTCCATCGCCACGCGACGCGTGCCGCGACGAAGAAGTTGCGCGAAGAGCGATTGAAGAACGGGTGCCTCAGGAGTCGAGAGATTGGGATGCATCAACAACTCGTCGCCAAGGAACGAGCCGGTCGTTCCTATCTGCGCCGCAGGTTGGTCGTCCGTGCCGAGACACGCACGAAGCAACTGACACGTTGTCGTCTTCCCGTTCGTTCCGGTAACGCCGACCAGACTCATCTTCCGAGAAGGATGCCCGTAGAACTCTGAGGCGATCGAGCCGGCCGCCCGACTCACGGAGGGAACCACGCATTGCGCCACCGCGAGGTCCAACACCCGCTCGACCACCAACGCGGTCGCACCTCGTCTCAATGCGTCACCCGCGTAGAGGTGCCCATCGTGATGTTCGCCGCAGTAAGCAAGGAACAGGTCGCCGGGACGCACGGCACGGCTATCAAATGCAATTCCACGAATCTCGCTGTCACCAATGATTTGCGCCTGCGCCAGACCCTTGATTACTTCAGAAAGCATCACGGAATCGTCGATAGGCCATTCGGACAACAGATTCGAAGCGGCGTTCGTCACGAATTCATCGCCATTGTCGTTGTGGCCAGGCCGGACGTTTTATTTCTGAATATGTCATATCTTACGTTTATCCTTCGTCCAGATTCACCAATCACCGAGTAAGAACCAGGTAAATTGCAGTGGGCCCTCGTAGGGGTATCCCCTTCTCACAAGAGTCGTGAACGTCCCTACATTCATTCTCCGCGACTCCAGTTCGTGCGTCGAAAACCACGTGGACCAGTCCTCATGTTCTAATGAAGAATCACTATCAGGAGCTTCGCCCTTCGAAATCTTCGCAACATTGTCGAGCATCCAGACACCCCGTAGTCTCCCACGACCCTCTGAAGAAAGGGCGATCGGTCGGTCGTGTCCGGTGGTGTCGGATTCGTCCGGATTTGAAAGCAATCTTGTTCATTGGCGGCGGTTGGGTCCGGCGGCGTCGCTTTCGTTACTGATATGAAACGTGGGAACCTTCACCGGTTCCTCCCCAGTTTCGGCAGATTCGAGACAACCGTCTAGTGATCACGAATCGTAGTAAAACTGACGAACGGGTCCCCATGTCGACGACTACGACAGCGAATAATCGAACCTTCCCCTTGGCCGTCAAGCGTCTTCGTCTCGAAGATCACCTGCACGTCTTTCACTCCGGGAAGAGGAAGGCCGGGACCTATTTTTAATTACGCCGATGAACGGGAATCCGAAGATGAATCCAACGAACACCAACGCCAAGCCAGACCACTGACCGAGGACCAAGAGGATGATTCCTGACGAGACCAGCGCCAAACAGATGAGCATTTGCTGCCAGGGTTTCGCCCTCATCATGTAGAGGCGAAGCGCCGTGACTATTCCCGGGTGCACCGCGACTCAATCATTACGATTACCTTCTGACCCTATGTCGCCAACGAGGCGGACGTTACGAAAGGGATGCTAATCCGACCCCACTATATTGTCCGTATATTGGTTCGTAGGGCTGTCCGTCAGTTGTAGAAGCTGAGTCGGGCACTTCGCAGGGCACTTCGTAGGGCACTTCGTAGGGCTGTTCGTAGGGCTGTT
>VFSW01006221.1_pt1 | contig 17584 bp, 17 predicted proteins | sample 5358111 | NCBI WGS metagenome assembly VFSW01 (sample SAMN11554181, study PRJNA540505) | mine drainage metagenome | isolation source: sediment from site ElyBrook_90M | place: USA: Ely Copper Mine, Vershire, VT | collected 2017
CCCTTTTAAGGCGTGGGTCCTGGGTTCGAATCCCAGCGAGCTCACCACTCCTTCGTGGCCGCGGTATCCTCCCTCAAACCCTTGGCCAGAAATGCTCTTCCGTGCAGTCCCGTAGCCGTTGCGCCGCGTCCTCAGGCGTAATGTCGCGCTGCGGCATGCCCAGCATCTCAAAGCCCACCATAAATTTGCGCACCGTGGCCGAACGCAGCAGCGGCGGATAGAAATGCGCGTGGAAGTGCCACTCCGGGTGCGCGCCCCCATCCGTTGGCGTTTGATGAAAGCCCATCGTGTAAGGAAAGCTGGTTTCAAAAAGATTGTCGAAGCGCGTTGTGATGCGCTTCAAAGCGTCGGCCAGCCCATCCCGCTCGTCGCCAGTCAGCTCCGGCAGAGAACCCAGATGACGGCGGCTCACCAGCAGAACCTCAAAGGGCCATACGGCCCACCACGGCACCAGCGCGGCAAAATGCTCGTTCTGAAAAATCACGCGCTCTCCGACCGCGCGCTCCGCCTCAGCATAGTCGCAAAGCAGGCAGTGCCCAGTACGTCCAAGATGCTCCTGTTGGGCAACAGTTTCAGCGGCCGGCTCGTCGGGCACAAAGCCCGTGGACCAGATCTGGCAGTGCGGATGCGGATTGCTGGCACCCATCATAGCCCCGCGGTTCTCGAAAATCTGCACGTACTCGATCCACTCCAGGCCTCCCAGCACCTCAAACTCCGATGTCCACTCGTCCACCACAAGGCGAATCTCCGGGCGCGTCATACGGGCCAGGGTCAGGCTGTGGTCGGGATGGAAACAGAGCACCTTGCACAGCCCGCGGGCAGGCTCAGCCACCAGCAAGGGCGACTCAGGCGCCTCGTGCGTGGCCGGCGGATCCGGCAACAGTGCGGCGTAATCGTTTACAAATGAAAAAACCGAGCCGTACGCAGGATTCGCTGCACCGCCCGCCCGCTGGTTGCCTGGGCAAAGATAGCATTGCGGATCGTACGCCACGCCGGAAGGCACGGTTTTCTGCGCCACCTCTCCCTGCCAGGGGCGCTGCGTGCGGTGCGGTGAAACCATCACCCATGACTGACGCAATGGGTTCCAACGGCGATGCGGATACTGCCATTTCTTTTCCATGCTTGCTCCCAAAGCCATTCTAATGCGACAGTTCGCGGCCAGTCTGTCCCAATCTCAGTCCGTGGGCTTTTCCGCTGGCGGCATCTGGGCCAGAAAGCGCTCGGCAAATTCGGCGCTGTACTGCTCCAACAGCCACGGCGCCGGCATGTGGGCCGCATAGGCGCGCAGTTCGTCGTAGTTGAGCACGCGGCAGAACTTCGGCACCAGAAAGCCCGTGTGCTGCGCCGCGACCCGCATTGCGAGCCAGTCGAGATAGCAGGCTGCCGTGGTGGTTCCCATGCCGGGGATCCGCATATTTCGCGAATCTGCGCCGCCGTCTCCTGGTTAAATTCTCCCAGAGCAATCGCGCGGTCAAAGCGACGCCCTCTCGCCATCCACGTAACCGAATTCAGAATCTGCTCGGGCTCAGGTCAGGGGGCATGGTGACAACATCCTCCAGCACCTCGCGCGACCAGGAAGCATCGCGCAGCTTGTCCACGGTGAGGAGAGTGGGCCCGACCCCAAGTTCGGCGCCCTGATGCAGAAAATCCTGGCCCTTCTCGTAGCTGGCAATGCAAAGAAACCGATGAATTTTGTCCGCCATCGGGCCCTCGCGCGCCAAACCCCAGACCGCTTGTTGGACCCCAGGTGAGGATAGTTCTACCATAGACGCTGCAATCAAAGCGCCCTTAGAACTTTAAAGGACTGTGACCGATGCTCTCGGCAAACGCGATCATCAACCTGCACGACCAACTGACGCACGCATGGCACCTGGAGGCGGGAGTCGGAGCGGACGCCGTGCAAACGGATTGGCTCAACGCGGTGGCTCGCCAGCACCGCGCCAACTTCGACTTGTGGCATATTGAAGACGAGGCGCGCGCACCTCAGGCCACCGATGCCGAACTGGCCAGCGTGAAGCGCCGCATCGACCGCACTAACCAGCTTCGCAACGACCTCGTGGAAGAACTGGACCGCGCTCTGCTCACATGGCTCGCGCCGCAGGGTTTGCCAGATGAGTCGGCGCCGCTCAATTCAGAGCCACCGGGCCTCATCGTGGATCGCCTGTCCATCCTCGCGCTGAAGATTTACCACACCCGCGAAGAGGCTGAACGCAAAGATGCCACCCCCACCCACATCGATCGCAACCGCAATCGCCTGGCCATTCTTGAGGAGCAGCGCGCCGACCTGGCAGGATGCCTGGATGCCCTATGGCATGAGACGCTCCAGGGAACGCGAAGCTTCAAGCTTTACCGCCAGTTGAAGATGTACAACGACCCTTCGCTCAATCCCGCAATCTACCGTAAATTGCACGAAAATCAGGGCCGGTGACCTCCGCCGGCAGGCCACCCATTGACGTGAAACGGGGTAATGCGTATAAAGAGGGCCTAAGCGGTGCGATTCTCAAACGCATAGTTCCAACCGGCAGCGGTCCGGTTCAGCGTTGCGTTGATGGAATGTGTACCCCTCGGCATATCCATGACGCAAGAGGCCCGATCCACGGCGCAAAGCCGCAAGAAAACTCCCGCACTGGCCGCCCATCAAAGCGGCCACTCCACCACGACTACGGCGCCTGTCTTCCACCAATACCAGGCCGCCGTGCAACTGGTGCAGCAGGGCAAGTATGAGAAGGCGCTGGCCGCCTTTGAGAAACTGCTCCCCGTCGCACCCATCGAGATCGTGGAACGCTGCAAGATGTACATGCACACCTGCCGGCGGCAGATGGACACGCACGGTCTTAAGTTCCTCACGCCAGAGGAACGCTATGACTACGCCATCTCGCAGCTCAACGGCGGCTACTTCGAAGAGGCAGGCGACCAGCTCAGGGGCATCTTGGCAGACTACCCTGAGGCGGACTACGCCTACTACGGGCTCGCCGTGCTGGACTCGGTCACCGGCCACACGCAGGAGTGCCTGGAAAACCTTGCCCGGTCCATCGAAATCAATCCCAAAAACCGCCTCCAGGCGCGCTCCGATAACGACTTCCAGAGCATGGTGGACGACCCGAGATTTACAGAGCTGCTGTATCCTGAAGTCTCATAAGGCCTGTCATCGAATCTCGGGTGCGGGCCCTAAGGTTTGCTTTGAACTCTGTGCCCTTTTCGAACACCGCCCAACTGCATCCGGAGCCGTCGTTGCCCTTCTCTGACGGCAATGATGTCTCAACTCCTTCGCGAGCCCTGCGCGTCGTTGCCATCGGCGGCGGCACCGGCCTCTCCACGCTGCTGCGCGGGCTTCGCCGTTACGTGAACGTACCGGGTCAGACCAACCCCAGTCAGGAATACTCACAGATCGCCGATCTTGCCGCCGTGGTCACGGTGACAGATGACGGTGGCTCATCCGGCCGTCTGCGCAAAGACTTCAACATGCTGCCTCCCGGCGACCTGCGCAACTGCATGGTCGCGCTTAGCGAAGAAGAAGATCTGCTGGTCCGCCTCTTCACCCACCGCTTCCGCGCCGGCGATGCCCTTGAAGGGCACAGCTTCGGCAACCTCTTCGTCGCGGCGCTCACTGAGATTACGGGCGACTTTGGCCAGGCCATCCAACTGGCGTCGACCATTCTCTCGACCCGCGGCCGCATCTATCCCGTCACCACCGCCAACGCCACCCTGGTGGCGCGCATGGAGGACGGTTCCCTGGTGCGCGGTGAGACCAACATTACTGCCAGCCGCCAGCGCATCGCCGAACTGATGCTCGATCCGCCCGGTGCCGCGGCCCTGCCGGAAACTCTGGACGCCATCGAGCGAGCCGACCTGATCACTGTCGGTCCGGGCTCGCTCTACACCTCGCTGATCACCAATCTCCTCGTAAAGGGAATCCCCTCGGCGCTGGCCAGCGCTCGTGGCGTTCGCGTCTACGTTTGCAACCTGATGACCCAGGCCAACGAAAGCCTCGGCCTGACCGCCTCCGAGCACATCAAACGCATCTACGAACACACCCACGCCCCCATCTTTGACTATGCAATTGTGAACACCGCGCCCTTTTCGCCCGAGACGCTGGCACGTTACGCGGCAGAAAATGCCTCGCCCATCGAAGCCGATATTGAACGCATCGAGGCCCTCGGCGTGCGCTGCATTGCCGGCGACTTTGCCAGCGAAGAGAACGTCGTGCGCCACGCGGCAAGCCGCGTTACCGGTGCCCTGATGGCGCTGGGCCGAACAGCGCGGGCTGACCGCCACTGACAGCCCGCACACCATCGTGTTCCGCACCGACGGGCGCATCACGCATGACGCGACGTGCCCCAAATCTTGTCTGGCCGAGATTGAACGCCGTGTGCTACCTTACGCTTGCCTGAAAGCTATGCAGCAGCAGCCTCTTCCAACGCAGTCGGGGCCGAGGCAGCAAGGGTGAACCCCGTGCAACTGGCAACCGCTACTGAAAACTCGGAAGCTAACCAGTTACAGACTGACCGTCCGATCACGGTATCCGCGCCTCCGCGCAACGTTGCTGTAGACGCCTATCGAGGCCTGGTGATGCTGCTGATGATGGGCGAGGTGATGCAGTTTTCCACGGTCGCTCACGCGTTTCCCAACAGCCTGTTCTGGCGCATCCTTGCCTACAATCAGACCCACGTGGAATGGGCGGGCATGAGCCTTCACGATACGATCCAGCCGGGATTCACTTTTCTGGTCGGCGTTGCCCTTCCCTATTCCATCCACAGCCGCATCAGCAAAGGACAAAGCTTCAGGAGACAACTGGTGCATACCGTCTGGCGAAGCCTTGTGCTCGTTGCGCTTGGCATCTTCCTGCGGTCCACAAATAGCGGTCAGACCAACTTCACCTTTGAAGACACACTCACCCAGATTGGTCTGGGTTACACTTTCGCATTCCTGCTGGCCTATTGTCGCCCGAAGTGGCAGTGGATTGCGTTCTCCGCCATACTCTTCGGATACTGGCTCGCTTGGGCACTCTATCCGGCTCCCGGACCAAACTTCAATTACGCTGCCGTCGGAGTGCCCAGCACCTGGCACTACAACTTCACAGGGTTCGCCTCCCACTGGAACAAAAACAGCAATCTTGGGCAGGCATTCGACCTCTGGTTCCTGAACATCCTTCCACGCGCGTCACGCTTCATCTACAACGATGGCGGCTATCTCACTCTCAGCTTCATCCCCACGCTGGGCACCATGCTGCTCGGCCTCCGCGCCGGTGAATGGTTTCGTTCGGCTGCTCCAAAAATTCCGGTCAAGCGCTTCCTCATCGCCGGAATCCTTCTCGTAACCGCAGCCCTGCTTCTGCATGTCGCGGGAATTTGCCCCATCGTGAAGCGCATCTGGACGCCAAGCTGGACGCTTTTCAGCGGCGGAATCTGCTTCTTCTTCCTCGCGGCATTCTCCTGGATCATCGACGTAAAGTCCTATCGCCGATGGGCTTTTCCGCTGGTCGTGGTCGGCATGAATTCGATCGCGGCCTACTTGATTGCCCACTTATGGGAGGACTTCACCGTAAGCAGCCTCCACATCCATCTCGGATACCAGGTCTTTCGCTTATTTGGAGCAGGCCTGGAACCGCTGATGCTGGGCATCGCCGTGATGTTGGTCTACTGGCTCGCCCTGTATTGGATGTACCGCAAGAAGATCTTCGTCCGCATCTGAACCGACGGCGGATGCCCCGCGCTTGACGATCATCTTGCTGCAAGGGCGGGACAGCGCAAACCTCACCCTCTCTCAAGTACCCAATAATTCGTCTCCAGGCGCTAAATTTTTCTTCCCTCCCCGGCAGGGAATGAGTACAGTGAGTGCGTGCCGGCCAGCACCGGCACGCAAGGAGGACAAATGCACATTCATCGCAGCGTGCTAGCCGCAAGCGCATGTGTTTTGGTCCTGGGGATATTCGCATGGGCGCAGACCCGCAAGGCCGGTCTGTGGGAGATCACTTCCACCATGACGTGGCAACAATCTCCCTTCCCGGCCGGGATGGAACCAGCCGGCGGCCCGCACACCACGCAAATCTGCGTCACCCAGGAGCAGATCGACAAGTACGGCACCGTCCCGCCACAGACGCACGGCGATTGCCAGGTAACAAATATCGTGAAGAAACCAAACGGCATGACCGCCGAGATGGTCTGCACAGGGCACGTCACCGGTAAGGGAGACATCCAGGCCTCGTGGAGCGACGACACTCACGCGACAAGCACGGTGCATTTCACCGGCACCATGCAAATGGGACCCAATACTCAGCCATTCGAGTGGTCAGTCGAAAGCACATCAGTCTACAAAGGCGCAGACTGCGGCAACATCAAGCCGCTCACCGAGAAATAGCGCAACTCTGGCGAACGAATGCCGCTAAGGGTCAATCTGTACATCGATCGGCTCAGGCGGAATCCTCGACCGTTCTCTTCAACTGCCCGCACGCGGCGTAGATGTCCCTTCCGCGCGGGCGTCGCAGATACACCGGCACACCCTCTGCCGCCAGCGCTCGCCGAAACGCCTCCACCGCCTCCGGTTGCGGCATGGTGTAAGCAATCCCGGGGCCGGGGTTCCACGCGATCAGGTTCACCTTGGCCGGCAGGCCCGTGCGGCGCACCAGTCGGGCCACTTCGGCGGCGTGCTCCGGCCGATCCGTAACGCCGCCCAGCAGCACGTATTCAAACGTGATCCGCTCACGTGTGCGCAGCCGCACCTGGCGCACAGCGTCCACCACCGCCTCAATCGGCCATTTTCGATTGATGGGCATGATCTCACTGCGAACCACGTCGTTGGGGGCGTTCAAGCTAATGGCCAGCTTGGGGCGCGCCTCCGCCGGCTCCTCCGCAAAACGCTCAATGCCGGGCACGATGCCTGAAGTAGACACCGTCATGCGCTGCGGACTCAGGCCCACTTCCTCCACCAGCAGCCGCACCGCCGCCATAAAGTTGTCGTAGTTGAGGAAAGGCTCGCCCATGCCCATAAAAACAAGGTTCACGCGGTCGCGGCCTACTTCCACGCCGTGGCGGTCAAACACTGCCACCACCTGCCCGGCAATCTCGCCCGCGCTCAGATTGCGCTGCAGCCCCAGCTTGGCCGTGAGGCAGAACTGGCAGTTGACGGCGCAGCCCACCTGGCTTGAAACGCAGATCGTTGCCCGGCTCCAGCTCTTCCCTGTTCCTTCCGCCGTATCCAGATCGCTCCCGTCGCCAGTCTCGCCATCATCCCCCTCCGGCATCCAGACGGTCTCCACGGTCTGCCGATCCTCGGTCTGCCCCTGCACCAGGTAGCGCTCTGTCCCGTCCACCGACTGGAAAACCTGGACAATTCGCGGTCGCCCCACCTCCCAGCCCTCTGCCGCAAGCCTCTGGCGCAGTTGTTTGGGCAGGGTGGTAATCTCCTCCAGCGACGTAAACCGTTGCCGGTAAATGGCTTCTGCAAGTTGGCGTCCCCGCCAGGCCGGTTCGCCCTCTTCGACCATGCGCGCCGTCAGCGAAACTGCATCTAACCCAAACAACAGTCTCCGGCTTCCCTCTGCCGGGCTATTGGTGTCTAATCGAATAAGCTGGCTATTATGCGAGGTCACGGCTGGGCCCAGCATAGAGCATTTTTCCCCCTCGTGCAGCCCCGGTAGCCGGAACATGAATCACTTAAACCCCGTTTGAAGGTCTGGAACTGCCTGCTTACTGGCGTTTCAGCCCTGTTGACTTGGAATCGAATTCGACCTGATGACAATGAGCACCGAGCGAAATCTTCGCCGCACTGTATTACCCAACGGCCTGATCGTTTTGACCGAACGCATGGAGCATCTGCGTTCCGTAGCCATGGGTGTCTGGATCAAGTCCGGCTCCCGCTGCGAACCTGCCGAGACCAACGGCATCTCCCATTTTGTGGAACACATGCTCTTCAAGGGCACCCGTTCGCGTTCCGCCCAGCACATTGCCCGCGAAATGGACTCCATCGGCGGTAACCTTGATGCCTTCACCGGCAAGGAAACCATCTGCTTCAACGTCAAGTCGCTGGCGGAGCATGTGCCCATCGCCCTCGACGTGCTGGCTGACCTGGTTCTGAACCCGACTTTCGCCGCACCCGACATCGAGCGCGAACGTGGCGTGATTCTGGAAGAGATCAAGATCGACGAAGACAATCCCGACGTGCTGGTCCACGAGTTGTTCACCCAGAATTTCTGGAAGGATCATCCGCTCGGCAAGCCCATCCTCGGCACTTCGGCCACGGTGGGCCGGCTTGCCCAGCAGCAGCTCTTCGACTACCACGGGGGCCGCTTCCTGGGCGGCAACATGGTCTTTTCCGCAGCTGGCAACCTGGACCATGACCAGTTCATCGACGCGATCACGCAGAAATTCGCCGCCCTGGCTGGCGGCGAGGCCGTGCGCGAGCAGCAGGCGCCCGAGGCCAGCGCCCGCATCGTGCTGCGCAATAAGAAGGCGCTCGAACAGGTGCAGATCTGCCTTGGCGTGCCCTCCCCGCCTATCACCGACGACAACCGCTACACCACGCTCATCCTCAACACCGTGCTAGGCGGCGGCATGAGTTCGCGCCTCTTCCAGACCATCCGCGAAGAGCGCGGCATGGTCTACTCCATCTACTCTGACCTGAGCCCCCTGCGCGACACCGGAACCCTCTGCGTCTACGCGGGAACCTCCGTCGGCAAGGCCCTTGAAGTGGTTGACCTGATTCTGGCCGAGTTCCGCAATTTGAAGGAAACCCCGCTGAGCCATGAAGAACTCACCCGCGCCAAGGATCAGGTCAAGGGCAACATCCTGATGGGCCTTGAAAGCTCAAACTCGCGCATGGCCAACCTGGCGCGCCAGGAGATGTACTTCCAGAATTTCGTCACCGTGGAAGAGATCGCAGCCCGCATAGACACGGTGGAAGCCGCACAGGTGCAGGCCATGGCCCAGCGCCTCTTTGACCCCGCCCGCATCGCGGTCACCCTTTTGGGCCGCCTTGACGGCATCAAGCTGAACCGGGCAAAGCTGGTGTGTTGAAAGACTATGATCGATTCCTTTGAGCGCCGCATTTCCCTTCCGCGTCCATAGGTTGTAGGATTTTCTCGGATGGGCCGGTACGCCGGCCTGCTTCACGAGGCACTGGAATTCCATGAATCGCACGGTTTCAATCTCTTGCAGGCACCGCGGCGCGCGCGGCAGCAGCCAACCAAACGGCTTTACGCTGATGGAACTGCTGATCGTCATCGCCATCATCCTCATTCTGATGCTGGTTGCCATCCCCACCGCGGGAACCATTCGTAAGCATGCCAACGAGCTCTCCGCGCAAAAGTCGCTGCAGACCATCCAGCAGGCTGAGTCCATGTATGAGTCGAACTATCCCACCAACGGTTTTTCGTGCACCTTGCAGGCTCTGGGCGGCGACCCGAACTCCGGCCCGCCGAGCGCAGCGGCAGCACAGGTCATCAATGGCGAGCTGGCCACCGGCATCAAGTCTGGCTACATCTTCAACATCACCAACTGCACCAAGGTGACGGTCAACAACATGGATCGCATCACCAGCTTCACGGCAACGGCCGTTCCCGCCACACCCGGCAAGACAGGTGACCGGGGCTTCTGCCTGGATTCCGGCGGAGCCATGAAGGCCGACCCGGCGGGCGGCACCAACTGCACACAACTCGCCCAATGAGCGCGGTTGCGCAGGCTGCGGAAAAATCTACCCCTGTGGTATGCCGGGACTTTAGTCCCGGCATACATCCGCCAAAATCAACGGGGATCTTAGCCCCTGAGGTACGTTCGTTGCGCAGATTGCGCGTCACTCCCTTCCTTCTGGCAGCGGTCACCCTGCTCTCCACCTGTCTTTGCGCCCAGCAGCCCACCCCCAAAATGCACGACGTTGCCCCGCGCGTAGACAGCCGCTACAACCAGCTCCGCTCCCTCAAGACCGCCTTCACCGAGAGCTACGAGGGCATGGGCATACGGCGCACCGAGAGTGGTACGCTGCTGTTGCTGAAGCCCGGCCGCATGCGGTGGGACTACACCTCGCCAGCCGGCAAGCTCTTCCTCCTCGACGGCAAATACGCCTGGTTCTACACCCGCGGCGACGCACAGGTGCAGCGCATTCCGGCCAAGGAGCTGGACGACCTGCGCTCGCCCCTGCGTTTTCTGCTGGGCCACACCCAGCTTGAGAAGGAACTGATCAACCTCAAACTGTCTGCAGCCACCAACGGCCGCTTCACCCTCACTGGCCAGCCCAAAGGCCCGGGGAACAGTCCCGATCAGCGCATCCACCGCATCACCCTGACCGTGACCGCGGAAGGAATCATCACGGGCATTGAGGTCGAAGAAGCCGACGGCGCGCTCACCCGCTTCACCTTCTCCAACGAGGAGCCGAACGCCGCCGTCTCTCCCGGCGCTTTCCACTTCACTCCGCCGGCCGGTGTGCCGGTAGTCAACGCCCTGCCCCCGGTGTAGGGGCCTGCGTTTCGGCGTTCCAGCTCGAACGCAACACGGATGTTTCACTTTTGAAAAAGCGGCCACGTGCAGGTTACTATTTTGGGGAAATCTGCACGCGCACTCAACCGCCGACCCGGCAACCTACTCATACCGAAGCGCTTCAATCGGGTCCAGGTTGGCTGCGCGAATTGCGGGAATCATGCCGCTGACCAAGCCGGTCACAGCCAGAATCCCCGTCGCCACCACAATTGAAACGGGGGAGATGCGGAGATAAATATCCGCGGCTTCAGCGTTCTTGGCGATGGCGCTGTAAAACGGAATGCGCCCCACCAGCACGGAGATGGTGTAGGCCAGCGCGATGCCGCTTACCCCGCCCACCCCGGTAATGACGAAGGCCTCCGCCAGAAACTGCAGCAGGATGTGCCGTTTGCGCGCCCCCAAGGCTTTCTCCACGCCAATCTCGCGGGTGCGCTGCTGCACGGCCACCAGCATGATGTTCATCAAACCGATGCCCGCGATGCCCAGCGTGAGCGCGCCCACCAGCGAGAGCAGCACCTGCAACGCCAGAGACAAAATCTGAAACTGATGCAGTTCCGTCAGCAGATTGGCAACGTAGATTGCATTGTGGTCAGATGGGCTGAAGTGGTGTGCCGCGCCCAACGTATCGCGCATATTCTTTTCCGCCAGCTGCGAATCGCCACGGTAGTTGAACCAGATGCCGTCAAGGTATTTCGTATCCTTCAAGTCGCTCATGGTGCTGAACGGCACGTAGATCTGCCGGTTGCGATCGTTGTTTTCCCCACCTTCCTGCATCTTGGGGTGAAGTACTCCGACGACCGTAAACAACACACCGTTGAGGCGGATGGTCTGGCCCACCGCCCAACGGCCCGAGAACAGCTTGGTCTTTGATTCCGACCCGATCACACAGACGTGCGCGCGCTGCTGGTCTTCCGCACCGCTAAAGAAGCGCCCCTGGTCCACGTCCAGCTTCCAGATGTTTTGAAACACCGGGCGAACACCGCTCACGTTCCAGGTATAGGTGCGAAGGTCATTCTGCACCGTAGCGTTGTTGGATACCTGGGGTGAGATCTGCTGGATGCCGGGAACGCTGTTCGCCAGGCGGTCGACGTCGTCCTGGGTAAAGCGCACCTGCACTCCCGATTTCGCGCCGCCTGCCTGCTCACTCGTGCGGCCGGGAAAGGTGCCGATGATGTTGGTGCCCCACTCGGCAAAAATCGCTTCGATGGCGTGGCTGAAACCGGCGCCGTAGGCCAGCAGCAGCACCACCGTAGCAATGCCCCACGCCATGCCGATCATGGTAATGGTCGTGCGGCGGCGGTTGTAGACCATCGCTTCCCATGCCTGGCCAAGAATATCTTTCAACATGATCGCTTCCTCAAATGCCGGGGGCCTCATCCTTTGCGCATTTTGCGAAGGACAAGAAGGCACTCCGGCATACCTGCGCTGCCTTTACTCCCGGCGCAGCGCCTCAATCGGATCCAACTGTGCCGCCTTGCTGGCTGGATAAAGCCCTGCAACTACGCCACTGAGCACCAGCGAACCCAGCGCCAGCGCGGCCGACCACGGCACCAGCCGTGGCGGGTCCCACCCCGGCATCTTGCCGGTAAGCGCCTGCTGCAGCAGCCACATGAATCCCGAAGAGAGCGCAATGCCTATCAGGCCGCTGATTCCGGTCAGCAGCAGCCCCTCCCAGAAGAACTGCGACAGAATGCTGCGCTTGGTGGCTCCCAGCGCCTTCAGAAGACCGATCTCCGATGTGCGCTCAGTAACCGACACCAGCATGATGTTGATAATGCCCACCGCGCCTAGGCCCAGGGTCACAATTCCCACGCCGCCCAGAAAAATGTCCATGGCCGTGAAGATGGCCTCAACCATCTTCATTTCCTCCACGGTGTTCCACTCGTTGAAGGCCTCTGACTGTGTCGGGTCGAATCCGTGTCGCGCGGCAATCGCCCGATGCACCGCTGCAACAGCGGCATCAATCCGCCCCTTTGTCACCGGCTGATATTGGATCGAGGTGATCGCGTCATCTGGAATATTCTCGCCCTTGAGCGGAAACAGCTCCAGCATCGTGGTCACCGGAATGTACACCTTCCGGTCGTCATAATCGTTGTTCCCGCGACTAATCTTCCCCACATCCCCAACAACCGTGAACGCCGTTCCGTTAATGGTGATGGTCTCGCCCAGCATGGGACGGCCAGCAAACAGGAGTGCCGCGGCCTTGTAGCCAAGCACAACCACGCGGCGGTTCTCGGCGAGGTCGGCATCACTGAGGAAACGGCCAGTTGCCATGGGAATAAAGCGAACCACCCTGTAAATGGGATCGACTCCCATCACATTGCTGGAGGTGTTGCTCCACTGGCTCACTTCGTAAAGGTCTGAGCGGCCCAGTTCAACGGTCACGGCGCGCAACTCCGGCAAGCGACGCAGAGCGGCGACATCTCCCATCGTCAACTGGTACGGCCGCATGCCCGTGTGCTGATTTGGCACTGCAGGGATGTTGCCATTGAACATCAACACCAGGTCGTTACCGAACGTGGCTAACTGACGGTGCTGGCCGCTGCGGAAGCCCTCGCCGAGCCCCACCAGCACCAGCAGCGATCCCACCCCCCAGGCAATTCCAAACATGGTGAGAAAGCTGCGCAGCTTGTTAGCTGCAATAGCACGGAAGACCTGACCGAGTGTGTCTGAGAAGTTCTGCATGGCCGTTCGACGCCGCAAGCGCACGTTGAAACATAGATACGCGGCAGCTGGATGTTCGGTTCCCCTAGGGCGCGTCGGCGACTATCGAAGCAGCATCGCGAATTCAGAGATATGGCATTTCAAAATAAAGTTTCCGCTATTTGTCGTAGGTGTAAAACCCGCGTCCCGATTTGCGCCCCAGCCAGCCTGCGTCCACCATGCGCAGCAGCAGCGGGCAAGGTCGATATTTGGGGTCGCCGAAGCCTTCGTGCAGCACGCGCAGGATGTCCACGCACACATCGAGGCCAATAAAGTCAGCCAGAGTGAGCGGTCCCATGGGATGCGCCATACCCAGCCTGAAGACCTGATCCACGGCCTCTGGCGTGGCCACGCCCTCCATCACCGCGAAGGCCGCCTCGTTGATGAGCGGCATCAGTACGCGGTTGGAGACGAATCCCGGCGCGTCATTCACTGCAACGGGCGTTTTGCCCAGCTTGAGCGCGAGCGCGTGAACCGTGGCCAACGTCGCGTCGCTGGTGGCCAGGCCGCGGACCACCTCCACCAGCGTCATCACAGGCACGGGATTGAAGAAGTGCATTCCGGCGACTTGCGCCGGACGACCGGTGAGCGCTGCCAGTTTGGTGATGGAGATGGACGAAGTATTGGTGGCCAAAATGGCGCTCGGAGGCAGGATGCGGTCCAGCGCATGAAAAATCTCCGCCTTCAGCTCGAAGCGCTCCGGAGCCGCCTCAATAGCAAACTCCGCACCACACAGCGCCTCGCGGTCCACTGAGGCCGTGATGCGGGCTAAAGCAGGTTCAATCTCGTGCTCGGAAAGTTTGCCCTTGGCGGCCTCGCGACCCAAATTAGCACGGATCTGCCCCAGCGCCCGATCGAGGAAGCGCTGCTCCACATCGCAGAGCAGCACCCGAAAGCCGGCGCGCGCAAAGACATGAGCAATGCCGGAGCCCATGGTCCCCGCGCCGACGACTCCAACCGTAACAATCTCGCCCATCTACGCCCCCTCGTCCGCAATGCAAGAGGGAGTGTAGCAGGCGAGGCTGACCCAGGGCCTGTTCACGCTACCAGGGCGGACAGGCCTTAGTTCTTCAGCGCGTCGGCCTGGACCAGATGCATGGGCTCGGTAAGCGACAGGATCAGGACAGAGCCCTCATCGAGGTGTGCCTGCGGGTGGCTGATCAGCAGGTGCGCCGTAACCACGCCGGCCCCGACCAGCCCGCCTGCCAATGCTCCGACCGGACCGCCAAGATAAGCGCCAGCCACCACACCGGCCCCCACACCGCCGCCGTACTCAATGCTGTCCCGCTTCACGTTCGAAGCCGGACTGATACCGCCCTCTGCCCCGACGCTTGTACGAGTGCCGGGCGCATCGGCCACCACGGCGTGCAGCTTGAGCGTTTTGCCATCGGGAAGAATCACCGTCTCAGGGCGCAGAAGCAGGGTGCCGTGCCCGCCAAAATGGCCGCCGGAAACGTCAACTACTTTGCCGTCAATTTCAGAACCGGCGGGAATCAACACCTGATCGCCCTGCAAAACGTCGGAAGCTACACGGCTGCGGAAGGCTTGGCCCTGTTCGGTCATCGAGCTGGAAAGATCGTTCAACAACCGGACGCGAATCGAGGTTCCCTCGCCCAGCGTGCCGGGCGGCAACGGGCTCGGATGCACAATGTCGCCATCCGGATCGGGAGCGTAGGTGCGCGTAGTCAGCCCCGGCTGCGCAGCGGCAGCAGGCGTCTGAGGCGCAACCTGCACAATTCCGTCATCCGTCCCATCGACTGAGGCCTGATGCGCATAGTTCTCCGCGGGAGGGGCAGCGACAGCTTGCTGCGCAGACTGGTGCGTCACCTGCTGCACAGGCGCGGTAACAGGATGCCCGGCAGGAGGTTTGGCCTCCGGTGCGGTGGTCGTGATGATTGTGTCGTCCGGAGGGGGATTTGAAACACCCTGGTAGGGGTCGGACTGGCTTGCCTGCTGCGCTCCCAGAGCTACAGCGGCGGCGGCAAAAAGTACACACACATATATTGGCCGATTCATCCAAATCTCCTTCGTGCGGGCGGAGCTTCCCCCTGCACCCTTAGACCCCGCAAGCGGCGAAAAGTTCCGGGCAAAGCGCATCGTGAGGATTGCCAGCGCGCACCTCGCCCACCTTAATGCTAGCCTTAGTCGTTCACCGCCTGCGCGCATTCGGCGGCGGCGTGTGCCTCCGGCGGCACGAATCAACAGAGATACCCCCAGGACGCCCATTGCCCGCCGCTGCAATCACTTGGCCCTGTGTGACCGCTGCCACACCGTTTGCCAGGGCCCAATTTGTTAGAATCCGTACGGTACATACACATTTTCTGCGTTGGACGGAGAGGAGATTCGAGACGTGCATGAGCTTCTGGGAACGATTCGCAGCGCCGCCGGAGAAGCCCTTGCCGTGGATCGCCGTCCCCAACTGAATGACCGGCTGCAGCATCGCATTATGAGGACCGATATGACTGAAATTGTTGCCATCCGTGCGCGCGAAGTTCTGGACTCGCGCGGCAATCCCACTGTGGAAGCGGACGTAATTCTGGAAAGCGGCGCATTGGGCCGCGCAATCGTGCCTTCTGGCGCATCAACCGGCGAGCATGAGGCCGTGGAACTGCGCGACGGCGACAAGACCCACTTCCTGGGCAAAGGTGTTCTGCAGGCCGTGGCCAACGTGGAATCCGTGATTGCGCCTGAGCTGGAAGGTATGGACGCCGCCAATCAGCGCCTGATCGACCAGACGATGATTGCCCTGGACGGCACGCCGAACAAGGGTAAGCTGGGCGCCAACGCCATTCTGGCTGTCTCTATGGCTGCCAGCCGCGCCGTGGCGCAAACGCTGGAAGTGCCGCTCTATCGCTATCTGGGCGGCATCAACGCCAGCATTCTGCCCACGCCCATGCTCAACGTGCTCAACGGCGGAGCCCATGCCGACAGCAATGTGGACTTTCAGGAGTTCATGATCATGCCGGTGGGCGCCGAGCGCTTCTCCGATGCGCTGCGGTGGGCGGCGGAAACCTTCCACACCCTCAAGAGCGTGCTCAAAAAGAAGGGCTACAACACCGCAGTGGGCGACGAGGGCGGCTTTGCTCCCTCGCTCAAGTCCAATGCTGAAGCCATCGAACTCATCCTCGAAGCCATCGAGCAGGCCGGCTACAAACCCGGCGAGCAGATCGCCATCGCACTCGATCCCGCTTCAAGCGAGTTTTACGACAAGGAAAAGGGCAAGTACATCTTCAAGAAGAGCGACAAGCGCGAGCTGTCCAGCGAGGAGATGGTAAGCTTCTGGGACAACTGGAGCCGCCAGTATCCCATCGTTTCACTGGAAGACGGCCTGGCCGAAGACGATTGGGCGGGCTGGAAACTACTCACCGACAAGATCGGCAGCCGCATCCAGTTGGTGGGCGACGATCTGTTCGTCACCAACACCAAGCGCTTGCAGCGCGGTATTGAAGAGGGCGTGGCCAACTCCATCCTGATCAAGGTGAACCAGATCGGCACCGTGACCGAGACGCTGGAAGCCATCGACCTGGGCCGCCGCTACGGCTACACCTCCGTCATCTCGCACCGTTCGGGCGAGAGCGAGGACACGTTCATCGCCGACCTGGCCGTGGCCACCGGCGTGGGCCAGATCAAGACCGGCTCCGTCAGCCGCACCGACCGCATCGCCAAGTACAACCAGTTGCTCCGCATTGAAGAGGAACTGGGCTCCGGCGCTGCCTTCCTTGGCCTTGAGAGCCTCAACTACAACGACTAAGCACCTGCTGTACGAGAAAGAATTTTGAGGGGGTGCGGCCGATGCCGCACCCTTTCAAAACAAAGGCCCATAACAAACTCCGATTCAATCCTCTTTCCCACCAACCCCGAAGGAAACAATACGTGTCCATGTTCAAGCGTCCTCTCGTTCTGACCATCCTCGACGGATGGGGTTATCGCGCTGAAACCGCCAACAACGCCATTGCGCTGGCTCGCAAGCCCGCCTATGACAAGCTGTTGCGCGAGTTCCCTAACACGCTGATCCAGGCCTCCGACCACTTTGTCGGCCTCCCGGACGGGCAGATGGGCAACAGCGAGGTCGGCCATCTGAACATCGGCGCCGGACGCGTTGTGCAGATGGACATCACCCGCATCGACGCGCAGATCGCATCAGGTGAATTTGCAAAGAATCCCGCCATCGTGCAGGCCATGCAGCGCGCGCGCGAAGGCGGACGGCAACTGCATCTCTTCGGACTGGTTTCCGACGGCGGTGTCCATTCCCACCAGGAACACCTCTACGCCCTGCTGCGCATCGCGCGCGAATACGGCGTGGAGCGGGTCTTCGTGCATGCCTTCATGGACGGCCGCGACACCGCGCCCGACTCCGGCGCCGGCTTCATCGCCAAGCTGGAACAGAAGATGCGCGAGTACGGCGTGGGCAAAGT